>Ga0209084_1001698_pt1 | contig 18107 bp, 29 predicted proteins | sample C_130820_MF_Meta_FD_187309 | JGI IMG/M metagenome (GOLD analysis project Ga0209084, IMG submission 187309) | Freshwater microbial communities from Lake Croche, Canada to study carbon cycling - C_130820_MF_MetaG (SPAdes) (version 2) | ecosystem: Environmental > Aquatic > Freshwater > Lake... | reverse complement strand
CCATCAAAAATAGTATCTTTATCAATTTTATTTAATGCAGCAAAATCTGGTTTACCAACAAAAAATTCTATAACTTTTTGTTTTGCACCTAATGTACGTGCACGAGTTACCCTAGCAATAGCAGAACCTTCACGCTGGTACATTGCTCCTGCTTGCAAACCACGAATTAATCTGGTAACACCTTGATCAACATTTGTAAAATATTCTTCAAAGTTCATTGGAGTGTTACGTTCCATAGCATGAGACAAAAAGAGTTGCTGTTCTTTTAATGTTCCATGTTCGGCAAAATTTGTTTCAATATATTTTGAAATTTCTGCTTGTTTAATTTCATCTTTACCAAGCTTAGCTGCTTTAAGTGCATCAATTGATTTGGCATAAGGAGTCCAGAATCCAGCAACTTTAGGATTAGCAAAATGTGCAGCAATGTCTGCAGTTGCTTCCAAAGCGTTTGCAAGTTTAGCTGACTCAACTGCACCTTTCATAACTGCAGAACCACCCATTGTTAAATAAGTTAATGGATCTGCAATGATACTGAAACTAGCGTCAATAAGACCTGAACCAAATTTAAACAAACCACGTTCTTGATTACGATTAATACCAATTGTGTGATCTAGCCAACGTGCAATGTCACGACCAGGGGATAATCGTGCTTGATTATATTCTTCAAGAGTATTTGCAAATTTAATTTTGTCATCATTCATGCCTTGCAATGCTTCAAGAATTCCACGATTGCGTGAACCTTGTTTAATAATATCACTTACTGATTCACCAGCAAGTAGATGTGTCATAACATAAGAAGTTTCTTGACCATATTGATTCATTAATTTATTTAATTCACCATTATCGTAAAGCATTTTTCCTTCAAATGATGCTTCAAGATTTTTACGTGACCAAAAAGATTCATGATTAATTGCAGCATTTTCAATCATGTGAATTGGTGTTGAAAGTATATGCGTATAAAAATCTGCAGCATGACCAAGCGCACGAAAAAAGCTAGTTCCAACTTGTTTAACTGAATCAAAAACACTTTTATCTTCTGGTTTAGATGTTTGACTTTGTCGCCATTCAGGTGAATCAACCAATTGTGTATTACTTGGTTTAACGCCATAATCTACGCCATAATAATTATATAAAGCTTGTTGATATGAAGGTTGAAGTTTGCCGTATTCTGCCATTGCTTTATCGTTAGGCATACGCATAAGTTTTTCATGCGTGTCTTTAATCTTAGACCAATTTTCTAAAAAGTTTTGTTCTTCAACTGTTAATGGTGTAGTAGATCCTGCAGCGTACAATGCTGGAGCTACTGTTCCAACTATAGGATCTAGTTTGCGTACAGAAGTTGGCGCCATTGGAGCAGGTGTAAGAGATGGGTTACTTGTTACTGCAAGATTAGGGTTGCTAGCAACAGTAAGATTTGGATTTAATACACTTAAATCTGTTGTAGGATCTGCCATTACTGAAGATTCCTGTTACTTAAATCTTGAAGAATAGATTCAATTTGACCTGATGGATCTTGTTGTGCCAGTTTGCTTAAAATTTGTGTAGGATCAAATGACCGTTGTGGGAGTGTTAATGCTTCCGTTCCGGCACCAGGTCCCATAGGACTACCATTGGTTACTGGTTGATTCGGCATTTCTGTTGGGGCAAACATATTCGTAATAGGACTTGAAGGAACTGGAACACTAACAGGTGCAGATGGAGTAGGCTGAAAATTTTGAGCCATAGGCGCTGAAGACATTTGATCACGAGTTTCTTTACGATATCCATAATCCCCATTTGCTGGTAGTCCACGATCTGGATTGCCATCAGTACGTTTTGAAAGTTTGCCTGGACCTGATGCGGCAGCTGGCTGACCTGGCTTGCGGTATCCACCTTTTGGCATATTAATCCTCTTCTGTTACATCAAAATCGTTTTCTAGTGCATGTTGCACTAAACCAGTAATTCTCCATAGTGGAGTTCCATCTTGGTTGTAAAATGTGTTTGCAAAGTATTGACCGTCACTGCCAATAAACTCTGCAGTTAAAAAGAATGTTGTGCACATTGCACCATCTTTGTGTTCGGATTGTCCGTATTCATCTAATAAGGTTCTTAGTTTTTGTATGAACTCGTCATACACTAACTAGCACCACCAAGCATCGATAAGATAGACGATACATCAGGAGCGGCACCAGGAGGGGCTGCAGGGGCTGTAGGAGCGCCCTGAGCTTGAGGTGGTGCTTCTGACCCTGGTGGACCTACAGGGGCTTCTGCTGGCTCTGACGGGCTTTCAGGAGCTGTAGGGCTTTCATTCGTTTCCTGATCAAAGATTTCCGTGACCGCGTCTTCAATTGATAATCCTTTTTTCTTTGCATTAATAACACTAGCAATTTTTGTCACAATATCTGAAGGGTCTTGCCCTTGCGATGCCATTTGTGGAATTGCTTGGGTTAAAGCTTGCAGTGATGCGGATAACGCATCTCGCATTTTTTCAATGTCAATACGGTTTTGTTCGCTAGTTACATTGATACTCCAAGGCAATTCACTCATAATAAACTCACGAGAGATAAGACCAGCGTTAAGGGCTTGAAGGCTAAAGATCAATGCACGTGATGGGTCAAGTCCAGCCATAAGACCGTATCGAACTTCAACATAGTAGTCACCCTTAACATCTTTGCTAGGGGTATAACTAAGTTCGTATGGTGCACCTTTGTAAGAACCATTCATTTCCTTTTGGAAATCAAATAGTTTTTCATCCATTTCAAAACAAAGAGCAATAACTTCTTGGAACAACTCGGCAAGAATTTGTTGTCCTGCTTTGATTTGACTGTCAAAACCACCCATAAGGGCTTGAACACCATTGCCTGTAATGATGCTTGCATCAATGTTACCTGAACGACCTTCAGGATAACGAGCACCTAAACGCATTTCATTCTCAAGCATTTGCTGTTCTTGGAATGCACCAGCTGGAAGTTCTAAACCTACACGGCGCACACCCTGTGGGTTATTGGTACGAATGATTGAGTCTGGACCAAAAGCAAACTCAGTAACATCATTAGGCATAACCATTGGTGCTTGAACAGATTTTTCTGCAGCTTCTAATGCAAGGATACTAAAACGTGCACGTGCAACTTGTGCCCACAAAACATCATCAAACTGACCACGAGGATCATCAATGTCTAGTCCAGGTCGGCGAGCAACCCTGACTGATATTTTGCCAAGAAGATTCTTTGAACGCTGTAAGACAAGATGGGAACGTTGCGGTAGAAACAAAACAATTTGATCATTATCTTCATAACGCATTAGTTCTAAGGTTGAATCATAACTCTGTGCATCGCGAGCATTGGCACCAGCAATTGCTGATTCTAGTTCAGGGAAATCTGCACAAAGTTCCCGAACAGTCTTAATGTACTTCTTGGTAAAAGAAATAAGTTTTCCAAAACGATTAAACTCTGGGTATGAACCCATTGGGTTTTCTACACGAATGATAGGAAGACCAGCATCAAAATCTGGTTCAACAAACACTGGCAAGAAACCATAAGTAATATACCAGTCTGCTGCTGTGTACATTTGTGTTTCTAGTTTAGAAAAGTTTACATAATTGTTTACAATCATGCTTTTTTTGTTAGCAAGTTTCTTAGCTTTTTCTGAAGTTACATTTGTTGTAGTGCAGTTAAATGATGGTAGTGGTGCTAAAAGTTCAGCAATGTCACGTGCAGCAATGTCAACAAAGTTGGCAATCATTGGCTTAGACATTTCTTCTGGGAACATGTCTGGGTAGACTGCTGCCATGTTGCCACGGCGAATGGCTGTAATGTCAGACATGCGCTGGTCACGATCAGAAAAACGTCTAGTTAAGGCTTCTACCTTTGTAGCGATTTCCTCATTTGTCAGTGCCATTAATTATCCTAAAAGTAATTGATACTATCTGCTAGCATCTCATCAAGGTTAACAATTCCTTGTTGAGCTACATTGCGCCTTGTGGCGTATCTATTGTTAGCGTGTGATGTCATAAAAGTGCTTTGTTGTATAAGTTCTTTGGCTCGTATTTCACAGAACCACAAAGCCATAACACAGTCAGTTTTACCTTTAGTGTCAGCTTTCCAAGTAATAAGTTGATTAATTAAAGCTTTAATGTGTTCATTGTTATTATCTGGAATTTCAATAAGGTTATCGTTTTGGAACTTACCCTCACGTACACTACCAAATAGTGGTGACATACCTGCTACACCAAATCCAGTATCCCATTTGTTTTTACCAGTAAAGTGTTCCCGAAGGGCTGTGCCACGACTGGCAAGCCATTGACGAAGATCACTATCTAAAGAAAAAGCTTTCTGGAAAGCGTTAATCTCAATACGTATTTCTTGTGGTTGGTAGCGTATAACCCATTCTTCGATAAGGCTACGGATCTTTTGCGGTGTTGGGTCAACCATATTAAACACATCAAGTACAAAACGTTTATGTGTATGGCGATTAAAAGCATATGCAACTGCAGCAGTGTTACCTGACATTGCAGGGTCAAGTCCCATTAAAATAGTCCAAGCCCCTTCTTCTGAAGGATGACCAGGTGCATTAAAGTTAAGAGGACCAGACTTACGCATTCGGTTAATCGAACCATTAACGGCGATTAGAGGGAATACAGCATCCTCTTCAACGTCCTGCTGCTGGTAAACTAAAGCCCACGTAGATGGGGAGACTTCGCTTCGGCGTTCAAACAGTCGCTTACCATCCCACTTAACATAGTGACCAGCTTTATCTGGCGTAAGCAGTTCAGGATCGTCAAACTCGTCAGCCCCATCTAGGGGTCTATCTGACCGTGCCCAAAGAGTATCCCACTCTTCAGGTTTATCAGAGAATTTTAAAACAGCTGGCATAGCAAGATAAGTGAAAGGAGACCTACCACCAGTCCAATGTTCTGGACTACGAATCTCTTTATAGAGATCAATAGAAGATACACGTGTACCAGCAATCAAAAGAGTGCCAGTTGAACCAACACGGGTGACTACCATTTTTTGCAACCAGTTTAACTGCTTTTCCCACTCATGGGCATTTGTTGTAGAGATGATATCATCCATGATGATCAGGTCAGCACGTGTACCGTAGATCTGCTGACCTACACCCAACGCTTGAACAGTTGGGTCTTTCTCCCCAGAGTCACGCTCCAGGTAGATTCTATCCGCAGTCCACTGATCAGCAGTCTCTTTATAGCCATTAGCTGGACCATAAACTTGCTGCATCTTTAACCAAAGATCTTCAGTAAGTCTTTGTTTAATGGAATACAGAAACTCTTTAGCCCTAGTCTGTGTCTGGGAAATAACCACAATACGGACATTAGGGTTCATCGCTATACGGTAAATGGCGTAGTTAACCGTCATAGTGGTGGACTTGGCATGCTCAGGTGGAACATTAATTAAAAGGCGACGACGATTCCCAGGCTCATAAATCATAGTATCCGTAAGCCAAGAAGGGTCTCTACCCTCAAGAATATCAATCCAGTTCTGCTGATGAGGAAACACCTCAGTGTTCAAAAACTCTTTAGAGAACGTAGCAAAGTCAATAGATTTCTTATCCTTGCCCAAAGACATGGACATAGACTCTGCCCCAAAAAGGATAGCTTCTTCCATGCGGGTAGCAAAATCGGGCACACCCAACCAAGAACGAAGAATAGTATTCTTCTTCCCAACAGCAGCAAGAGCAGACTCTTTATCAATACCCTGCTTTAAAAAAGAAATAAACTTATCCTGATCTTCACGCTGCTGCTTCCTAGTATGATGCTCATTACCAGCCCTAGCAGACATAAAAACCCTTAATATAATTAACTAGTATATATACTAGCGAAACCCCTTAAAGGGTTTCGTAGACTAGACAGCCCATAAGACCAGGCTGTAAGAAAAGAACCTACATATATACTAACCCCGTTACAAACCAATAGTAACGCATTAGACAAAAAAAAGATTATAACAATTCTGTTACCAAAAACAAACAACGATCACACACACCAAACACAACACAAAAAAATATAGGTGAGTCTACAGTAATAGCCACGCTGTCCGTTAATAACCGTGGGTCAAAGACTAGTACTGACCGCTACATTAGACTGACTGCGTCAATCGCTGTCGCTAAAACAAAGTTTCCAATAAACAAACACAGACTAGAGACAGTTCACTGTCTGTCCGACTGTCTTGCCCCTTGACTATTACTATGTACAGTTTGATTTTCTTTGTTTGTGAATTTGTTCTTGCCGATGGTCGGCTTGGACGGAAAGGATTCGTTATGTTGTTTCAACTTGAAACAAAGAACACGGAGACTGGGTTAGTTTACAAGTCTCCTTTGTTCGCTTCGTTTGCTGAAGCCCGTGCGGAAGCGCGTGCTGTGTCTATGGCTGGTCGCCGTACGGTTCGTGTAGTGCAGGTTGCGCCTAAAGCCTGCGACCATTGTGGTGATGAGTACTATACCGAAGCAGGTGAAGTGCAATGCTGTGGACCACAACCTGAGATTTGTCGTGGTTGCAATACAAAGTTTAGCCCAGATTATTTGTGCATGTGCTTTGAATTGCATGCTGAATCATTCAAACTAGTTGAGAAAGGAGCATAGTTATGTATGGCTGGCTTCTAGAGATAAGCATCTTCATTGTTTTGGGATGCTTGTTCGCTTTAACAATCTTCATCGCAGACCGTCTCGATGAACGAAAGAAAGGAAAGTAATATGTTACATCAGTTGATGAACGACCCAGAGTTTAGAGTTCTGGGTGTTGTATTGGTTTGGACTGCACTGTTTGGTGTTGTCCTTTATTTTACGGAAGGTAGATAGTTATGTGTGAGTTGTTTGCAGCCTTGCTAGCGGGTGGAATGCTAGTGTTTGTTGGTTATATGTGGAGCATTGAGTCTGATAATGCTGATGCTTTGCGTAAAGAAAACGCTGAACTTAAGCGTGAAATGAATAAGTGGTACAACGCTTACCTTGACAGTGAGTCAGAAATGTGGAACAAAGTATCCGCTCTGCAAAATAACATCGCAAAACGAGATGTGATGATTATGGAGTTACGAAACTGTTCCAATCCCAATGGTAAATGCAAGATCTGGGAATGTAAATGCAGTTAGGCACTAAGTTTGCTTGCGTCCCTGCTTACGCGGGTACGCAAGCATTCTTGGTTTCTAAATCAGAAACCTATCACTCAACTTAAGGAGTTTACTATGAGTGATGACGAAATCGTATACAACGATGAGTCCGACTACATTAGTTGGTTAGCAGTTGAACGCTTAACCAACTTTATGGTGGTGCTAGACCCTCAACTCTCGCAACTGCAACAGCAGGAGCAAGAGTCTTGGGACAATACTGTAAGTAAGTACGCGATAGATGAAGCGTTCGTACCTACTGATACAGACGCATTGTTGTCTGTTGATATCCGTACCAGTGACACACCTAGTGGTCACGAATGGGTATCTTCCCAGACCGTAAAGAAAGACCTTAAGTTTACGGTTAAGTTAAAGCACATCTCAGATTGTGGTAACGGTGAAGACAAGTGTTACGACTTCTCTTGTAGCCACAAGACTGAGATTGATTACGCTGAACTTGAGCGTGATATACGCGATGAGTACATAGAGATGTGGACTTCGCTAGCAGACCGACCAACCGAGAACCTTTGGTTCGGGTTGCCCGGACTCAGGTATGTAGAACATAGCGATAACTTGTTCTACCGACTCAACAAGGTGTGTAAGGAATGCAATATCTACACACCTAAAGACAATGATACTTGTGCAAATTGCGACAGAGTATTAATCAATCAGTAATTGGAAGGGCTTCCGCCCCCACCCTAGCGGGTGGCGGAAGCCACTCAATGTCAATCAAACAAAGGAGTTGGTTATGCAAAACCAAATCAAAGTAAGTGGAATGCTCAAGAACATTAAGACATATGACCAGTATGGCTTAATGGTAGTAGGTCAGTTGACTCAGCGTGATGAGAACAACAAGGCTACATTCACAATCCCAATCGTAACTCACAGCAAAGTTATTGCTGAGATTCTACAGGGCTTGGACAATGCAAAGGATTCAGAGACAGGCTACACACCAGTAGTTGAAATCACTGGAGAATTAAACACAAAGTTTGACACTCGCAAGGGTGTTGACAATGCTGACCGTAAAGCACCTCTAACCCGAATCGTTATCTCGGAAGTTGAGTTGGTCTAATCAAACAAGATAGGTGGGTGGCTGGCTTAGGCTGGCTACCCACCTTATTTTTTTGGTACAGGGTAGCAGATCTCGTGGTTACTAAGTCGGGAGTTTTTTATGAATTGTTTTCACATGTTTAATACTGAGTGTGTTTCTTGTGGTGATGATGGTAGCTATAACTGGATCACTTGTTCTGAATATAAACAGGGTAAGTGTGAGTTTAGTTGTAGTTTTTGTGGTGAAATTATTAATCAATTAAATGAAAAGGAAAATATATTATGACAAGTAAATTATATAATGCAGTGGATGAGTTGTTCACTGGTGAAAGTTTGTTTGAAGTTGTTGACTTTGAGCGTGGGTTTGTTGGTAAGTACCTTCAAAGTCCAGGTTATTTGGCTGCATTAGTTAACGATTATCGTTCACTTGATGCACATCCTAATGAACTACATGTGTTCTTTGTTAATGATGATCAGGTTGTTGTTGGTCAGTTGTTATTTCATACTGATGACATTGAAGTACCGCAGAACTTAAGCAAAGTTAATTTCATTGAAGGTTTTATTGGTGAATCTGCTGATGAACTTAACCAATGGGGCACCATTACTGTTGCTTACGGTACACATTACAACAAGTATGACATTGAATCATTGGCTAATGATTGGTTCTGGTCTGATGATGTGCTTGATGTTATTGATATCAAGGATGGTCGTTGGTCTTCTGCTATGTGTGAAGGTGGCAGCTGTTGCCCGCCTAATGGTACTGAGATTCAACCGTTGTCCCATTATGAAAGCAATGCCGATGTTACTGAGTCGGTTGAGTCTATTAGTTTAGATGAACTATTAAGTACATTAAAGAATACATTAGTCAAACTAGATAAGGAATAAATATAATGAGTGAAGATACAAATAAACAAAATGCTATTAATCGCATTGATACTATGTTCAATCTCTTTGGTACGCCAGCTAATGCTCTTCGTTTAGAAGACTTTAGTGTTGAGCGTGCTCAGGAAATTGCTGAAGAGATTGCTCATGTTGGTATTCGTGATGGTGTTTTGTACCATTACACACAGTTATCTGCTGCTGCTCGCCGTGCATATGACGTTAGTGTGCTGCGTATGAGTGAGATTCTTGATACTCGAATCAAAGATCCTGAAACTATTGCACCTGTTATTACTTTGGCAATTGCTTTAGATTATGTTGGTATTGGTTTTGATTCTCTTGAAGGTGGAGATGATAAGGAACTTGATGTTCGTCTACAAAACCTTGATGCTCTTATTGATTTCATTATGAGTGAAGGTTATCCAACAAGTCTCGCTAAGTTGATTCATCGTGCTCGTATGCACAAGGTTCCTAACAATATGTTTTTGGAATCTATTCAAGCTGTTAAGTATGAAGAGATTCTTGACAGTGTAAAACCTTTAACAGATAAGGAAACAGAAGATGATAACGCTATCATCAGGTAATTTATATTACTCACAGAAAGAAGTTGATGAAATCAGAAGTAAGAATAATGATTTTGTTAATGCGTTAAAGAAAGACTTTGATTCTGTCAGCATTGCTTTACGTGATGAAGCATTAGAGCGTGAATGGTGCGATCAGTATAACGAGTTTGTTGACAATGTTAATGGTCAGTTGGTCTATATGAAATTACTTAGTGCCAAAACAGATTACGATGTTGAAGTTAAAATCCAGGAAACAAGGGAGCAAACTGTTTATATAAGTGTTGAAGCTACTAGTGCAGAAGAAGCTGAAGAAATTGTCAGTGACTATGACTATTCTGATATCGCAGACCGTGGTGATGATTGGGATTGGGATCGAACAGATTCAGACTTCACTGTTATTAATGCAAGAAAAGCATAAGGGGGTTTATGTCAGAGGGCATTAAAGAACAAGAGTGGTATCGAGATCCGTTTGGTTGGTATGTCAAGCATGATAAACCAGAGATGATGGGTGTCAAGTTAACAAATAAAGTTGCATTGGATATGCTGCAAGGTTTATACGATGTGTATCGCAGACTGCTTGCTAAGAATCTTAATGGTGCCAAGCGTGACCTTGAAGTTCTAGCAACACTAGTCATTGCTTCATGCAATGGGTTCGGTGAAGAAGCTGTAGAAGAATTACTTGTTGACGAATTGTATAGCAGAAACATTGATGAAGAATTAAATAAACTAATAGAAGGGAAAGATAATGAGTAGACGTGCACCTTGGACCATCATTGGTTCTAATAACGAATACGATGTCAGTACTGCTGGTGAGTTAATCACTTTGGCAGATCTAGACTGGCGTGTAAACCTATCTGAAGTTCAAACTACTGAAGGTCTGGACATTAAGAATAGGTTTGCTACTGTCAAGACACAAAGCAATGGCGACCAGTCAGTGCTTGCTGTAGTAGGTAGTAGATACCAAGTCATTCAGAATGCTGAGATCTTCAGTTGTCTTGATGATGTGGTTGGTACTGGCGAAGCTAGGTATGCTGCTGCTGGTGAACTAGGTGGTGGCAAAGTTGTATGGACTGTGCTTGAACTACCTGAAGATGTCAGTGTTGGTAACGATGAACACACAGGTTACATCGTTGCTCGCAGTTCACATGATGGCAGTACACCATTTCAAATGACACCTATTATGCAACGCTTGGCTTGTACTAATGGTATCAATCTAACTATGCTACATGGTAAAAAGAATAATCAATATTATTCTATTCGTCATACAGAAAACTATCAGTTGAATGCTAACGATATTCGTTTGGCTTTGAATCTGGTACGTCAGGACATGGCTGCGTATGTTGACATGTCGAATGTACTAAGTTCATTACGCTTCGACAATACTGAGTTTGTTTCTTTTGCTAAGGCTTTGTTCCCATTGCCAGCAAAGATTGAGTATGTGTCTGATGAGTTGCTTAGTGCTGGTGAAAAGCGGGCTAAGACTGCTGCTATGCGTAAGCGTACTAGTGCTTACAGTGTGTGGACTAATGAGACTGACACGCAACATAACTTATCTGGTACTAAGTTTGGTGCATTCCAAGCTATCGTTGAAACCGTTGATCACTTTGGTAATAATAAGAATAAGCAAGCAGAACGTGCGTTACTCGGTACTGATACTACTATTAAGCATCGTGCACTACAACTATTAGGAGTATAAATGTTAAGTTGGATTACAAGATCAGATAAAGATTGTAAGATTACAATTAGAAATCGTGAAAAAGAATCAGATGATTACCCTTTTGTTTTGTACATCGGGGATTATCTTTCTGTTATGTTAACTGAAGATGAGTTGTCACAATTGTTTACAGAAGTTAATGAAAGTTTATTTGCTTTTGATTTTAATAAAGATAAAACAAATGGCTAAGTATTTATTTGTAGCTTATAGAACTACACAGTTCGAAGATGTTGTTGAAGCAGATACACAGGAACAAGCAGTAAAAATTTATGATCAATTTATTGTTGATGATATGGATGTAACAAATCAGTATATGTATTATGAAACATATGGAATGGAAATAAAAGATGAAAGTAAACTATCCAAACTTTGATGGCACACAGGCGTGTGCTGACGCTGATGTAGAAGATTTTTACTACCAAGATTGGGAAGGGGAAGGGTCACGCAAGATTAAGCAACAAAAAGATTTTACTACTGCAATGATGCTGTGTGACTCTTGTCCATTCAAGAACCCTTGTTTAACATATGCATTACATCATGAACTGTATGGTTTCTGGGGTGGTACTACTGAAGAGCAACGTAAAAAGATACGTAAAATTAATAATATTAAATTCGATAACCCAATGGCGAATATTAATTATGTCAGATAGCTGCTGTAATATAAAAGACAAAGAAGAATTATTCCAAACGGAATTAGATCTGTGCTATAATTGCACCAAAGAATTAGAAGCTATCGTTGAAAACGATGCGGAAGATCTTGCCATGGAATACTACTATGAAAGGAAGTATGGCAGTGAGCATTAAAATTAATGGCTACGATTTACCAGCCCATGTATCTTACTCGTCACTCACAACCTATCTGGATTGTGGGTGGAAGTATTACCTAAGCCGTATCGTAAAGGTAGAAGAGAGACCAACTTGGTATCTTGTTGGTGGTTCAGCAGTGCATGAAGCTACTGAAGCGTACGATAAGGAGACGTGGAGTGAATAAGTATTGGGATGAAGCTTGGACTAGGTTACAAGAAGAACAATTAAAAAAGAAAAATGTAGCCAAGTCTGAGTGGAAAGCAGCAGGACGAGTAAGTAAAGCCAACCCTAACAAAGAAGATGGGGATTGGTGGACAGTCAACGGTAGTACTATGGTTGACTCGTGGATTAACTGGCGTAAAAATGCAGCCTGGAAAATCTGGGAAGTAACCCCTGGTGTACCTGCTATTGAACTAGGTATCACTCCTATATGGAATGATGTACCCGTGCAGATGCACCTTGATCGTGTTATGATTACACCTGATGGTGAACTTGTTGTATTAGATATTAAAACTGGTAGCCGTACACCTAGCTCTGATCTACAGTTAGGGTTCTATGCTGCAGGTATGGAGTCCGTACTTGGTATACGTCCACAGTATGGTGCATACTGGATGGCTAGAGATGGTGGTATTGGTGAGATGATTAACCTAGATAAGTATACGGTTGATAGCATTGCTGATATGGTTACTAAGTTTGACACAGCACGCAGGCAGGAAATCTTTTTGCCTAACTTGAATCACTGTGTCATGTGTGGTTTAGTTAAAGATTGTAAATGGAAACAGTAAGGATAAACAATATGGAAAAGAATGTAACAGTAACAGTAAAGACTAAGCGTGGTAGCTTGGTTACTCTACGTGGTGATACTCCTGAAGAGTTCATCAATAAAGTAACTGAAGCATACAACTTAGGTTTTGGTTTGGCAGTAGAATCTTATGAGGATTTTGTTTTGTCTACCGAACCTGATGTTGTTCAGACAGTAGTGGAATCACTTGGTGCTACTGTAATCCAGGAAACTATTATTCCTGCACCTAGCACGTTTGCTCCAGTACCACCGATAGGTGTAGCACCAGTTGCTACAGGTGGTACAGCAGTACGTCAGTGTGCTCATGGTGTTATGACTAAGCGTACAGGTGAAGGTCCTTATGGTCCTTACAAAGCGTTCATGTGTCCAACGCCAAAGGGTACACCTGATCAGTGCAAGGCTGTGTATCTTAAAGCCAATGAAACAGAGTGGCAAACATTCTAGTAGCGCAAGTTACTAGATAGTCCCCTTATAGAAGGGAAGCTATAGTGGACGCAGTCCCTCACCATATTCTGTCGTGGTGGGGGACTGTCCTATATTCAAGGAGAGATATGAAAGTCAAAGACATATTTAAATACATGAAAGACTATGATCCAGAAGAAGATCTTGTTATTAGTTGGTTCAGTCGTGCAGATGCAGAAGAATGGACTGAAGAAAAAATTGATGATGATATGTGGAATACATTAATGGACGATATTGGTTTTGATAGTGACGACATATCGTATACTATCAATGCTGTTAAACAATATCGAGAGGAACAAGAAAGTGAAAACCCTATCTAGATCTGTAGGTAGACCTGACATAGGTGGAGAACCTATGCCTACTGTGTTCCGTACGTTTGAGAACAATCAGATAATACTAAGACGAGCAGAAGTAAGTATGATTGCTGGCACCCCTGGTGCCGGTAAATCAACATTAGCCCTAGCATTAGCGTTGCGTATGCAAGCACCAACACTTTACTTATCAGCAGATACCAATGCACATACTATGGCTATGCGTTTATATTCTATGATCACAGGAGTATCACAACATGAAGCAGAAAAAATTATATCCGAAGACCCTGTGGGTTCTCGCGACAAGCTTGCTTTGGCTAGCCATATTTATTGGAGTTTCGATAGCAGTCCAAGTCTTTCAGATATAGATGATGAGTGCACTGCAGTAGAAGAACTACTTGGTGAATCACCAGCTTTAATTGTTATAGATAACTTGATGGACATAAGCATGGATGGTGGAGAAGAGTTCAGTAATATGCGTAGTGCATTAAAGGAACTTAAGTATCTTGCTCGTGATACTAATGCTGCTATCCTTGTACTCCACCATACTCAAGAAGGTTATGCTGGTGAACCGTGCCAGCCACGTAGTTCACTGCAAGGTAAGGTAGCACAGTTACCAGCTTTGATCCTGACCGTAGGTCAGAACTCTACTGGTTTGTTAGGTGTGGCTGCAGTAAAAAACAGGTATGGTAAGGCAGATGCCAGTGGCAAATCGCCAGTATGGTTACAATTCAATCCAGGCTATATGTTTATAGCAGACTTAGAGGAAGCAAGATAATGACAGTCATGCCAGTAGAACCATTGACAGTAAGTCAACCAGGTATAGATGACCCAGATGAGTGGTTAGTAGATGAGTAAGTCTAAACAAAAAGGTACTGCTGCAGAAACAGCAGTCGTTAGATACCTAGTAGATAAAGGTTACAAGAACTGTGAACGGAGATCGCTTAACGGTGTTAATGACCGTGGTGATATTACTGGTATTGAGTCAGTTGTAATTGAAGTAAAGAACCATGCCCGCATGGAATTATCACAATGGGTATCAGAACTGTTAGTTGAAATTAAGAATGATAAAGCTAAGACAGGTGTTGTCATACACAAGAAACGTGGTACTACTAATGTCGGTGAATGGTATGCCACTATGCCTGTAGATATATGGGTGGAGTTATTAAATGGATTCAATACCAATAGATAAAGTTATCACCCACTATGGTGGCAAGTTAAGAAACAACTACACTGGTTGGCAAAAGATTAAGTGTCCATTCCATAGTGACAGTCACGCATCCGCAGGCGTATCTTTAGGTGACAACATCTTTGTTTGTCACGGCTGTGGAATAAAAGGAAATGGATTTAACATCATCAAGTTACATGAAGGAGTAACATATCGTGAAGCTATCAAGATCGCAGAAAGTATTACTGGAGAAAGCTACAAATCATTACGAGGACAACCTGCCCTTGGCAGAAGAGTACCTTCTCAAACGAGGAATACCTCTAGAAGTAGCGGAAACAATTCGATTAGGAGTCGTCGTTGATCCACTACCAGGACAAGAACAATTTATTAATAGGTTAGCAATCCCATACATTACACCGTCAGGTATTGTTGACATTAGGTTTAGATCTATGGGTCCAGAAGAACCTAAGTACTTAGGGTATCCAGGTACGCAAACTAGATTATTTAATGTTACTGCATTGCATACTGCTAAAGACTTTATTGCTGTATGTGAAGGAGAGATTGATGCTATCACGCTGCACTATCTTTGTGGCATACCTGCTGTTGGTGTTCCAGGGGTTAACTCTTGGAAGCAACATTACACAAGGTTGCTCCAAGATTTTAATACAGTATTTGTATTTGCGGATGGTGATCAACCTGGTATAGACTTTGCTAAGTCCTTAGCCAAGGAGCTTAGTAGTGTTATAATTATTAACATGCCAGAAGGTGAAGATGTTAACTCGATGTATCTTCTGCATGGTAGTGATTACTTCAAAAAGAAAGTAGATATGTAATGGGTAGTTTCAAAAAACGTAAAGTAGCAAGTGTTATCGAACAAGACATCAAAGAATTAGAACTGTTTGATTCAATTGTTAAAACAAAGAGAGTAACTAAAGATGAATTTTACGAGCGAGGAAATAAGTTTAATAATAACTCGGCTCATGGATATGGGCATAGCAGTTACGAGTATGACTCAAACTGGCGAGGGAATCCTAAACCTAAAACTTCAACGAACAAAGCTAAGGTAACTGTAAGTACTAAGCCAGTTGATGATGTTAGGTTTAGTGACCTAGAAATCAACGCTCTTGTTACAGCAGTTGATGCTATTAGTTTATTAATTAAAAAACATAATGATTATGGTCCTAAGAATATTAGTGACGCACCAGGTGGTTCACTCTATGGATTAGCAGTACGACTACACGACAAGGTAGCAAGGTTAGCTAATCTAATTAGTAACAACAAAAAACCAAGTAACGAAAGTCTAGAAGATACCTTTGTTGACATTGTCAACTACGGACTTATCGGCTTGCTAATCCTTAAGGGTAAGTGGGATAAGTAACCATGGAAGTCAAGGTAATCGTTTCAGATCTGCAAGTTCCGTATCAAGACAAACGTGCAGTAGCTAACCTTGCTGCATTCATTAAAGCATTCAAGCCAACAGATGTAGTATCTGTCGGCGATGAAATGGATATGCAAACTATCAGTCGTTGGTCTCAAGGTACTCCAATGGAGTATGAGCGAAGCATAGGAAAAGATAGAGACGAAACAGTACGAGTACTAGAACAACTAAAGGTCACACACATGACTCGCAGTAATCATACTGATCGTCTTTACAATTCAATTATGAAACGATTACCGGGACTCCTTGGTGCACCAGAGTTTGAACTAACAAACTTTCTGCGCTTAGATAATCTAGGTATCAAGTATCACTATGAGCCGTGGCAGGTAGCCCCACAATGGCTGCTCCTGCACGGCGATGAAGGTACTACAAGTCAGACAGGTGGACAGACAGCATTAGGTTTAGCTAAGAAGTCTGGCTTGTCTGTAGTGTGTGGTCATACGCACAGAGCAGGGCTAATGCATCATAGTCAATCGTATGGTGGTCGTCCTGTTAAAACTGTATGGGGATTAGAAGTAGGCAACCTTATGGACATGCGTAAAGCTTCTTATCTTAAAGCTGGTATATCTAACTGGCAGCAAGCGTTTGGTATTTTATTTATTGATGGTAACAAAGTTACCCCACAACTAGTACCGATTCACAAAGATGGTACATTCGTTGTAGCCAATAAGGTTTGGGGTAATTAATGGAAGATTTCTATTCAGGGTATGTTCTTATGGTCAAGCAGATTGCTGGAGAGTTTGGTCGTAAATACCCTATGGTAGAACGAGAAGATGTACAGCAGGAGTTGTGGGTTTGGTTTGCTGAACATCCATTGAAGTTAGAATCATGGACTAAAGAACATGAGGAAAGTAAAGATGTAGATAAACTGGTTGCTAGATCTTTACGTAACGCTGCTTTGGATTATTGTTTAAAAGAAAAAGCTATTAAGTCTGGCTATGATCCTTCTGATAATTTCTTTTATGACAAACAGTTTATTAAAGTTATGATTCCTGCTGTACTATCTGATGATTGGTCTAAGATTGCTAACACTTTATCTAGTACAGGTAGGTCTACTAAAGCATTGTCTGAGTCTGGTGACTGGATGGCATTTAGTGCTGACGTTAAGTTAGCATTTGATAAGTTATCTTTAGAAGAACAAGTGTATGTAGAACTTTATTACGGTGAAGAATATACAGGATCTGAACTAGTGGTTGCTACTAAATCCGAAAGTTCAGACAAGGCTGCTATCATGAAAGCTAATCGTGCTTTAAATAAAATGGTTCGTTTATTGGGTGGTACTAAGCCATTCAAAGATAATGATTATAGTTATGGTAAAGGGGAACAAGATGATATGCAGTCTATGTAAACGTGCTGGTGATTACTATGCTGAACATAAAAACAATAACAAAAATTTACCATTAGTTAATGCTAAACAATTGCATTGGGCTTGTGCTAACTCTCCAAGAAACAATGGTAGTTGTTATTGTGGGCATAAAACAGATGAGTAAATAGAATAAAAAAAGATCCCCCAACCGATTAACGGAAGGGGGATTCTTTTATTTAGTTAGATTTTAAACAAGTAGTTCAATCTAGTACCACCTGTTGGTGTCCACCATTTAGTTCGCTGACCTTCGATGTGAAGATGTGGACCACCACTGTTACCTTCAACACCGACCTCAGCAATCTTCTGACCTTTTTTAACTTTGTCTCCTGCTTTAACAAAAGACTTACGAACATGACCATAGACTACATAGCGTGGAGCAAAGACTCCATGTCTAATTACTGGAGCATAAGAACCAAAAGCTGATCCCCAAATGTTTACACCAATAACAGTTCCAT
>Ga0209084_1001697_pt1 | contig 18107 bp, 18 predicted proteins | sample C_130820_MF_Meta_FD_187309 | JGI IMG/M metagenome (GOLD analysis project Ga0209084, IMG submission 187309) | Freshwater microbial communities from Lake Croche, Canada to study carbon cycling - C_130820_MF_MetaG (SPAdes) (version 2) | ecosystem: Environmental > Aquatic > Freshwater > Lake... | reverse complement strand
GTGCAGCGAAATGGTACAATGCTACCATTTGGTTAGGAAGTGGACAGACCACCAGTTGTCATCACCCGCCAGCCCATTTGGTCGACAAAGATAAAGTCAGTATCAACCCTAGGCTGCTGCACAATACTGATCAGAAGAAAGCGGACCGTGCCAAAATGATTGCAGGCGAGCGTCCTTCGGGTTGCGAATACTGCTGGAAGATTGAAGACATGGGTCGTGACGCTGTGAGCGACCGTGTGTACAAGAGCAAGATCTATCCCATTACCACACTGAAAGAAGCATATGAAACCCCACCTGATCAAGACGTCAATTTACGCACTCTTGAAATTGCTTTTGATCGTACTTGTCAGTTTGCTTGCAGTTATTGTAATCCTGCTTTCAGTAGCACTTGGGTACGAGACATTCATAAAAATGGGCCCTATCAAGGCCTTGTGTCTGATGGGCGCAACCACTTTACTCACGAGCATACTAGTAGTCAACTGTATAGCATTAATGAAACTAATCCCTATGTGGAAGCGTTCTTTGCCTGGTGGGAAACAGATCTTCACAAAACACTTCAAGAGCTGAGAATCACCGGCGGCGAGCCGCTAATGTCAGGTTATACCTGGAAGCTGATTGAATGGTTCAAACAGAACCAAGGTCGCAGCACAACTCGACTGGCCATCAATTCAAATCTGGGCTTTGACTCACACAAACTACAGGAGTTTGTCACAGCAATTGCACCGTTACCGCATGTGGAACTGTACACATCCATGGAAGCAGTGGGTACTCAGGCTGAATACATTCGTGACGGCCTGGACTATGGCCAGTGGTTGGCCAATGTACATACACTGCTAAAAAGTCGTGCTGTAAAAGCCCTGCATGTGATGTGTACTGTGAATGCCTTGTGCTTGGACAGCCTGCCTGAGTTGTTGAATCAGCTCATGGATCTGAAGCGACTGTATGGTCGTGATCAGGTGAGCTTTACCTTGAATATTCTACGCTTTCCTAGCTTTCAGTCAGCATTAGTCCTGCCTGAAGATATTCGCACACGCTACAGAGTTGTGTTGGAAGAATGGCTGTACAAGAATCGTGCCAACCCGTGGCTGCATGAGCATGAAGTAAATCACACACAACGCCTGATTGATTATTTAGACGTGGTCAAAACTCCGCACTCAGACACATTTGAAATGCCTAAGCTGCTGAATGATTTCCGTCAATTTTATTCTCAATACGACGGCCGCAGACACAAAGACTTCAGCGCCGCGTTTCCTAAATTAGCCGCATGGTATGACTCAATACAAATATAATTCAACAGATCTGCTGAAGCCCATATCGCTGACGCCACGAGAAGCATCACTGCTAACAGAATCCAAAACGTTCTGCATATATCCCTGGATACACCTGCATGCATATCCCACAGGCGAAGCATATCCCTGTTGTCATGCCGAAATGGGTGTGGGGCAAGTGGGTAATTGTCGTGAGAATACACTGGAACAAATATGGACTGATGTTCCTATGCAACGTCTTCGTGCCGACATGCTGAGTGAAACACCCAATGCTGCCTGCACTCGTTGTTACGAACAAGAAGAGTCAGGATTCTTTTCAGGACGTCGAAGCGCCAACAAGCATCACGGACACCACATAAAGAAACTGGAAACAACTCCTTTTGAAATGACCTACTGGGATATTCGTTTCAGTAATCTTTGCAATTTGAAATGTCGCAGTTGCGGCCATATCTTTAGCAGCCAATGGTATCAAGATCAGGCCAAACTGGCAGGCGGCAACTGGAAACAAAAGAACACAGTACTCAACTATGCTGGACGTACAGAAACAGACATGTGGTCTCAACTAGAACCGCATCTGGAATATGTGGAGCAGATCTACTTTGCCGGCGGCGAGCCCTTGCTGATGGAAGAACACTACAAAATTCTAGATGAACTGGTCAAAAGAAAACGCTTTGATGTTAGACTAATATACAACACCAACTTCACGCACACTGATCTAAAGGGCAATAGTGTGTTTGAATACTGGAAACAGTTTGACTCAGTGGCAGTAGGTGCCAGTCTTGACGCCAGCGGTGCTCGCGGCGAATACATACGCAAAGGCACCAACTGGGCTGTGGTAGAGCAAAATCGTAGAGACATGCTGGCTATTTGTCCCCGAGTGGACTTTTATATCAGCCCTACACTCAGCATAATGAATGCACTGCACTTGCCAGACTTCCACAAAGAATGGGTTGCAAAAGGCCTGATTCGAGCACAGGATCTCAATGTAAATATTCTTCAAGATCCTCCGCACTATAGAATAGACATTGCACCTGCTGAATACAAAGGGCTATTGCTGGCCCGGTATCGCGAACATATTGAATGGCTTCGTGGTCAAGATCCCTTGCAGAGAGCCACAGTGGGTTTTGAAAGTGCTATCACCTTTATGACAGCCACAGATAACACACACTTGCTGGATACATTCTGGCGCAAAACACATGAACTGGATAGCATTCGTAATGAACGTATGCTGGACATTATTCCTGAATTAACGGCACTCAAATGAATCTCTCACATTATATCACACCTGACGATTATGCAGCCTTTGCTGGTCCGGACTGGCCGCTGTACAAAAACTTTTTAAAGGGAGATTGTGGTAGTTTACCTGAAATACAAAAAGAAATACAACAGTATATTGAAGAACATAAACAACTGGGTATAAAGTTTCCTATCAATACAGCCACAGCTTGCCAATCAAAATGGACCTGGAGTACCATTTATCTCAATCAACTAAGTACTGCTAGTTGTCACCGAGTGGACCCTGTTCCATTTGAATTGAAAGATTTTGATAATTTCCACAACATTCCTAAGAAACTAGCTGATCGTCGACTCATGTTAAAGGGAGAGTGGCCCACAGGTGGATGCGAATACTGCAAAGATATAGAAAATGCAGGCGGCTGGAGTGATCGTCAACACAACCTAGACATACGTGGACTTACTCCTCCTGAACTGGAGCAGGACCCAACTGCTGTGGCAATTACTCCGCGTATAGTAGAAATTTTTGCGCAGAATACCTGTAACTTGAGTTGTGTCTATTGCAACTCCAATCTCTCCAGCAAGATTGAACAGGAAAACATCAAACACGGTAAATTCATTGGCAATGGATTTTCAATACCAGTGGTTGAAATATCTAAAGTGGCAGCACAAGAATATTTTGATCGTTTTATTGTTTGGCTTGAAAAAAACATACAACATCTAAAACGTTTACACCTACTAGGGGGAGAAACATTTATTCAGCATGAATTAATGAATGCAGTATTGGATACGTTAGAACGTAATCCTAATCCTGATCTACAATTTTGCGTGTTTAGCAATCTGAATGTGCCTGACAAGTACTGGGATTTGTATACCAATCGAATTAAAGATTTACAACATCGTGGACATATACAATACTTTGATCTAACTGCAAGCATTGACTGCTGGGGTCCTGAGCAAGAATATGTACGCAGTGGTTTAAATTTAAAGAAATTTGAAGAAAGATTTAAGTGGGCCAGTGAGCAAGGTGATTGGCTACGTTTAAATGCCAATCAAACAGTCACAGCAATGACTGTGCGAACTATGCCAGATTTGATTGAAAAAATCAAACACTATAGCAAACATAAACATATTGGGCACTATTTCCAATTCTACACTGGAACACACATGTTCCAGCATCCTAAAATATTTGCCTGGGATTTTTGGAAAAATGATTTTGAACGTATACTAGCAGCCATGCCCACAGATACTCTGGCTCAACAAGAAGCAATACCTCGCATGCAAGGAATGCAAAGTTTACTACAGCAACAACAAGTGCATGATATACATGCAATTCAACAATTACAAGTGTATCTTGACGAATTGGATAGACGTAGATCAACCAATTGGCGATCATTGTTTTCGTATCTGGATATATCATGAATCTACCTAATACTACATTATGTGTGCTACCTTGGGTTAGTATAGAAGCCAGTCCTATAGGAACTGTACGGCCATGCTGCCTAGCTGATGATGAAATTGTTGATGACTTAGGTCAAAAGTTCGAATTGGGCACGGCCAATTTTCAGAGTATTCAGAATAGCAATCACATGCGCAATCTTAGAGCACAGTTTCTTGCAGGAGAAAAACCGCAGACATGTCGCAAGTGCTGGAATGAAGAACGGGCAGGAAGATCGAGCAAACGAATGCACTCTTTGGATAGACTCAGACACATGCTGCCCGATCAGGACTGGACTGCCGACGCCAAGCCACTAATGTTCCTAGATCTCAAACTGGGCAACATCTGCAATCTAAAATGTCGCATATGCGGCCCTTGGAGTTCAAGTCAGTTTGCCACAGAAGAACTAAACTTCATGCCACGAGCAGAACAAAAAAGTTCACATGCATATCAAATGCTGCGAGCCGGTGCCTGGCCCAGAGAAAATGCCCAATTCTGGAGTCAAATTGACACGGTGCTGTCAGACATACGCTATATTGAATTCACAGGTGGTGAGCCATTCATGATTGCGGAACACTTTGCCATGTTGCAAGGTATTGTGGATCGTGGAATTGCTCACAATGTGGAGATCCATTACAACACCAACGGCACTCATTATCCGGAAAAGGCTCATGAGATATGGCGTCATTTCAAAACAGTGGAAATTGCATTTAGCATGGATGATCTAGATCAACGCTTTGAATACCAGCGCACCAATGCTGTCTGGACTGAAGTGTGTGATAATCTAGAACGCTTTAGACAACTGCGCACACAATACCCCAATATTCAACTACAGTGTTGCTCAACTGTGAATGTGTTCAATGTGCGTTACATAGACCAGCTGGCTTGGTGGATTTCTAAACAAAACTTTGATTATGTTTACTGGAATATCATGCACGACGCCTGGTACTTCAGCATTGCCACTCTGCCAGATTCAGCTAAAACGGCCATCACACATCATTTGAAATTCAATGCTGCACCTGCTCGATACCAACAAGATATCAATGGTGTGGTTGATTTCATGAATGGTGGAGCCAGTACAGATGGATTTGTGCTAAGAACAAATATAGCAGATCTAGATCGCAAAAGAAAACAAGACTTTGCAGAAATCTGTCCTGAAATGGCTCAGTTAATTGAGTACCAGTTCAATGGCTAGTTCCTTGTGTCTTGCTCCGTGGACGCATACTTATCTGTCACCACAAACCGAACGTAGAATGTGCTGTGCCAGTCGAGAACCTGCACAGAACTTTGCTCAGTACATAGACACAGCCGCAGGCACAGGACAGTATATCCCTATCACATTAGAGCAACACTGGAATGGCGAACACATGCGCAGTGTGCGTCGCCGCATGCTGGCTGGAGAAACTCTGCCCGAGTGTGAAGTGTGCAATGATCAGCTGTTAAACACAGATGTGTATCGCACTTATTTTGAACATCTTTTTCGCCACAAACTGCCCGAAGTAATGGCTAGCACAGCACCAGACGGTAGCACCACTATGCAGCCTGTAAGCTGGGACTATCGTTTCAGCAATCTGTGCAACTTCAAGTGCAGAACATGCGGCGACATGTTGAGTAGTGCATGGGAAAGCGAACAGCGTCAGCACAACATGATTGACTGGACCAATCCTAAGAACGCCTGGATGCGGCCCGCTATTCGTCAAGAGATTTCTGCATTTCAAGACAGCCAAATTGAAAAAGAATTCTCAGATGCTGTGGAGCAGCATCGTGTGGAAGAAGTATACTGGGTAGGTGGCGAACCCTTAATGTATGAGCAGCACTGGAGATATATGTCCCGCATTGTTGAACTCGGTGATGGCCACAGAGTGTATGCCAGGTACAATACCAATCTCAGCAGAGTCAACTACGGTGGACACAATCTATTTCGTGATATACTGGCTCACATACGCGATTGGCAGATATGCGCAAGTCTAGACGGTACAGGAGCCACAGGAGAATACATCCGAACAGGACTTGACTACACAGCCTGGCTTAACAACTTCCGACAAGGACTAAGCCACAGTAAGCATCCTCGGCAGATGCGCTTAGACTTTACACTAACCTTGCCAGGCATGACCCAAGTGCTAGCCATACAGCAACTGGCCCAAGAATTAGGTGTGCAACTGCTGGCCAAAGTGGTGTTTAGTTTCAGTCCAGATATTGTGATGAGTCCATTGGCCCTGCCGCGGGAAATACTGCATCCTTGGCTGGATGAGTTAATTGATGTCAGCTCAGGTGCCATGCGTGATGTACTAGTTCAGTTAAAATCACGCCCCACGTTTCAAGAACAATGGCCAGACACTTATGCTCAAGGTCTTGCAAAAGGCCGTGCTAGAGTGTTACAATTAGAAAGCATACGCAAATCATCAACTTCGATGGCTGATATCTTGTCAGCAAGACCCAGCGTGCTAGAATGGTGGAATCAACATGCTTGAAACTATCCGAATGGACCTACAAAGCACACTCAAACAAGAGTTGTCGGTGTATATTGATGTAGAAGACAACAGTCTTAGTCGCAAATGGCTAACAGCACTGAATCAGTTGATTCAGAATCAAAATCATTTAGAAAAGAACTACTGTTGGTTGGGATGGGCTAAAAGTGCTCGCAGCCCTGAATATATCTGCACACAAATCAATCGCAGCATACATGCTGTTAATTCGGCCAGCCTGGGATATGTCATAAAAGACTTTTTCACTCCTGCTAATACCATTGATGCTGTACTAGATATTGACCATGCCCATATGAATCAGTTACACAGATATTTTGAAGACCTTCAAGGTGTGTCAGGTGCCATGAGCCCTTATTATACCTCAGCAGATGATACTACTCGTTGGCATATACGTCAGCTGAATTTGCTGTGTCACGAACTAGAAAGTCTAGTACTAAGCATTCGTAAACTCAAGGAAGCACCCAAATGGCAACGTCCGTCGCAACTGATGTGCTGGTTAGCAGCACCACGCTTTGAGTTAACCACTGAAGATTACGAACTGTTTGGAATAGAAGCAATTAATCGGACCATGGGCGGGGTATATGTGGGCGTAAACAAAGCGGTGGGCAAACACCATTGGGAAGTGTTCAACGACGAAGGCCGAGACAGTCGTGTGAGCGAACTTGTGACTAGTACGCTTAAACCACAGACTGAAGCTGCCGGCGACTTTGATATAGAATGGGCAAATAATACCAGATCATTTGAATGGCAGATACGAAAAATATCTGAGTTTCGTGAATGGTTGATAAACAACAATTTTGATCCTGAAGATAAAAGTCTAACAATTGGGCATCCTAAGGTAGCACAAGTGGATCTGATTCGTAGTTTTGGAACCACAGATTATGAAGAAATATGGGCACAGTTATACCAGCACCAGGATGTGTATAGAATAAGTACTAGCACCGCAACCGCAACATACGAATATCACTGGAGTGATCCAGACTATGATCTACAACAAATAAGGAAATTGAAATGACCTGGCTAAAGAACTTATGGGCAAGAATTACCCTGGAATATCGTTACCGCAAAAAACTTAAAGAGCTACGCAAAAGAGATCCTTTTATCTATAAATGAATATACTAGGAGTCAGTGCAGGGTTTCATGACGCTGCTGCCACAGTTCTGAGTTCACAAGGTGATGTGTTGTTTGCTGGACATAGTGAACGCTATAGCAAACGCAAGAATGACGCTGACTTTTGTCAGGGCCTATTAGATGACATCTTGCCCTACGGCCCTGACCATGTGGCCTATTATGAACGTCCCTGGGCCAAGCAACTGCGTCAACTTTATGCTGGACAAGGCATCAACTGGAACAAACTCACAGTAGGACAGATACTCAAGTCACAACTAGGCGACCAGATTAAACTCAAGTCAGTGTCCGGTCACAGTCATCATCTAAGTCATGCGGCTTCAGGATTTCAAACCAGCCCGTTTGATCGTGCCACGGTTGTGGTTATAGATGCAGTGGGCGAATGGGAGACGGTTACAATATGGGGCGCAGAATATGATTCAACGGGTCGTGCAATTTATAAACGACTGTGGCAACAAAATTATCCACATTCCATCGGACTCTTTTATAGTGCAGTCACTAGCCGCGTTGGCCTACACCCACTAGACGAAGAATACATACTAATGGGTATGGCCGCTTACGGCAACCCGGGCACTAGTGAACTTATGAGAATGAACCTGGTTCAAGACGAATGGGAAATACGATTCAAAGAAAACCTACATACAGGACTAGACCCCAAGTACCTGGAGCATTTTAGTGACGCAGATCTAGCAGCAGGGGCACAGGATCTGGCAGAAGACTTGATTCTAAATGTCATGATGCGAGCTAGAAACTTCAAGTTCAGCAACAATCTAGTTTATCAAGGCGGGGTTGCACTCAATTGCAGTGCCAACAGAAGAATAGGAAATTATTTTGAAAACATTTGGATTATGCCTTGCCCTGGTGATGCTGGCTCTAGCCTGGGAGCCGCTGCGTTGGCTTATGGTCAGCGGGTTAATTGGACTAGTGCTTTTCTTGGCCATGATATCCCCGGTGCTTATCCTGTTAATCTACTTCTTGATAATCTTGTTACCACTGGTATTGTTGGCGTGGCCTCGGGTCGTGCAGAGTTTGGCCCTAGAGCCCTTGGACATAGAAGCCTACTTGCAGACCCCAGAGGACCAGGCATAAAGGACCGTGTGAATGAAATCAAACGACGTCAAAAGTTCCGACCATTTGCTCCTGTGATACTGGAAGAACTGGCTGATCAGTACTTTATCATGCCTCGTGGATGGGAACACAGTCCCTACATGCAGTCAGTGAGTCACTGTCGCAGTCCTGAACTGTATCCTGCTATTGTACATCATGACGGCACCAGCCGAGTACAGACTGTTCCTGCAAATGGTTCGGGCATTAGAGAGCTATTAGAAAAATGGTATGTCTTGACCGGCTGTCCTATGCTGCTGAACACCAGTTTGAATATACGTGGAGAGCCCATGGTCAATGATCGTGCAGACGCAGATCGTTTTGAAGCTCTGTACGGTGTTACTGTGTGTAGCTAAGACGTTCAATTAGTCGAGCCAGACTGGGTCTAGAACGCTGTATAAACAATTGTTGGTTGTGTATCAAATCGGGCATGCATTTCAAATACCATTGATGCAGGTCCTGTTGTTTGATTTGTTGTAGAGTTTGTTTTACAGCAAACCAACGCTGGGTATTGTTTACTATAGTATCGTAACTGTTATCGATCACCGAATCGAACGTGCGATATCCTGCGGCCCGCAGAGCTGCCAAACTGCCCACTGCTCCGACTATCACAAACGGTTGTCCAAACTTCATGCACTTGTAGGTTTTTTCAGTGATAAAAGCACCACCGCTTTGGTCCACATCAAACAGGGTTTCAATTGAGATATGGCAATAGCTTTTGAGATAAAGATCAGTGTTGATCATTCTATGATCATTATGCGCATCTGAATCTGGACCGTCACAGTAGTATGGACCATTTGCTAGAAACAACTGTAGTTTTTTAACCCAACCCGGATCGGATTGTATGCTGATAGGATTATCTTCCTCTCGATCATCTATAGTGCAATCAGTATTGTAACTCCATAGACTGTTAGTTAAAACGCCATCCGCATGCAGGTCACTCATGATGCTGCCACGCCACCATTTGTGTATGCGATTCAATGCAGTAAAGTCATACGGTCTAGGCAAATCGGTCACAGGAGTGTAGCCTTGACGACGGTTGACATAACTCAAAAAGTATTCGTGATCCGGAAAGTAATAGCATCTGGCCACAGAATCAGCTGCTGTGTTGGCACTCACAAACAAATAACAATCCTGCGGTAGTTGATGTTGCACACATAAACTATCCAGTCGCTCACGTATGCGATCAGGATTGTCTCCTTCGTGATAGTAGAACAATACTTTTATTTTACGCTGTTGCAATTTAGAAATGGTGTTGGGCTTCATTAGGCCAAAATAATCACAATCAAAATCGTGCCAACCTAGTGCAACAGGATACCAACTGCCCGGAGGTGCTTGATCTACTGTGCTGCTGGTCCAGGCGGCACCTGCGTGTTTGAGATATACCAGTAGTCTAACAGCAATTGTTCTAGGCCAGGTGTTGTCAAAATCGTCAGGGCCTAGACCTAGATCAGCAAGATTAGGATATCCCAACTCGGGATCACTCATGGTGTCATAGCAAAAATTTATCATGGATCTATCTGTACCAACATGTTGTTTAGTTCAGTCCACAGCACTGCTTCGAAGCCGCCGTTGTAGAAATGGTTCCAGTTGTGCTCTACTACTACTAGAGCCTGATCAAACATGTCTTGTTTGGCCTTGGTAGACAGCACGTCTAGACTCTTTAACAACTCAGCGATGCGTTCAATACGCACGTCGTCGTTGGCCAAATCATAACTCTCGTCCCAGATGTCACCAAAAGTTTTAAAACCGTAACTGCGCAGATATTCAAGACTACCACGAGTACCCACAATCACAAACGGCATGCCCAGAGCAATGGGCTTGAATATCTTTTCAGTCAAATGATGCCTACGGCCTGTGGCCACAGTTTCGGTCACAAGATACAGTAGGCTTTCGGCTGACTCATCAAACAGGCTGAGCCAACAGCTATGCATGGGGTGATCAGTTTCTTTTGCAAAGTTAATGGGCAAGGTCTGTGCTGCAAAAATAGATTCAATATCAGGATACTTTGCTACCAACGGCTTGACTGCATCGTGTATGCTGATATTTTCTGCAGGGCATGTGTCAGGGCAACTGATATGATTATGTGTCATATCATTCTTGAATATGTGATACAGCATTTCTAATCTATGACGCCGCTCACCGGCAATGATTCTGTTGGGCGCAATAAAAGTCTTTGTGATCTGGCGTTCTCTTGGCAATGTAATTAAAAATGTCTTATCATATCCTCGATACCAATCTAGTGCTGCCCAGCCATGAAAGAAGTAATAATAGCTTTTCCATCCATACTTGGTGCATAGAGTATCTACATTATCGCTGTCACGCTCACTGGTACATATAGCACCAATTGGAGCACGTTTGTCTTGTAAATCTGCATTGTTTGCTCTAACACGTTCAAATGTTGTGGTGTGTATGCTCAAATGAATAGGCTCTTGGTCAAAAAAGAATATATAATTGTGTTCGTGTACATCTTCTTTACCATATCCAATAACACTGTCAGGATCACTGCGCCCAAAAGGATCGCACATCAATACACGTACACCTGGACGATTTTGGCGCAACCAAGTCCAAAAAGTGTTGTTGTAAATTTCATCTATTCTAATCATTAATGTTTGACGTATTTTATATTGGAAATAAACCCAATTTGTTTGTGCATGAGTGTGCAGTTGAATCAATGGAACAAGCACAGCAACAAAGTCGCACTGGATATTTCTGGATGGTATCATACTTAGTGGATTACACAGGGTTCGATTTCCTTTGGAAACCTGCACCATGGCAAAGTCATCAGTGTCATGCTTGGCCCAGTCAGTGGCAAAAGGATTCTGGTACATATCTAGTGCCCAAGTCGGGCTATTCAGAAATTAACTATAGAAAAGACTTTGTACTAACACGGTTACAGGATCGGAGCAACTGGACTATTCCTGAAAACTTTGCAGCAGACAGTTTTGACTTTTCCTGGCATCCAGATGCAACAGAACCAGATTATGTGTATCAATTTGGAACACAACATCAACGCACAGGTGGTCCGGTTTACGCAGTACCGGGTGCAATCAAAATAAAATATGTTCAGCATCCACGTTCGATCAAAACTACCGTTGACCCTTGTTGGACTGTTCCCAACGGCACAGACACTGATAGCTTTGATTGGACCTGGCATCCGGATGCAACAGAACCTGGTTATGTGTATCAATTTGGAACACAACATCAACGCACCGGAGGTCCTGTTTACTCAGTACCAGGTGCAACCAAAATAAAATACGTAGAGCAACTAAAGATCCACGTTGATTCAACATTAGCAGTTATTGTAGAGATTGATCATTTAGACGGTAACGCAACGCAAATTGCCAGTACTGTAAAAACTATTCGCTACTTTGACAACTATAGAGACACATTGATACGTATTGCCAAGAGTTTAGTGGGACAATACGAGTTTGCATGGGTATGCAGCAGCATCTGTGATTACACTGACTTTGACTTCTCCTGGCATCCTGAACAGTGGCAAGCCACAATGCTGCATGTGTTTGCCAGCAATGAACAAAAATTTGGAGATACGTTCTATATGCATGTGCCCAGCTTTGCAGAGTATGCAGAACGCAAGCCGTTGCTGGAATGGTATGATTGTAATTTTGTTGATAGTATTGTGCCGCGCCGGCCTATGCCTGTGATTGAGCATGCCGGAGACAGCAACGTTGACACAGTTAAAACTACTGAATGGTCAGGACCTGTAGCACTGTTTACTACCAATGGCATGCCCATGACTATTCCAGCTGTGAACTTGTGGCGCTCTGAAACCAAAACAATAACACCGCTGAGTTCAGGAGCAAGTGCAGTAGTTGTTCCAAAGTCTGCTGTACCATACATCAAAACACAATTGTATGATTATCCCTACATTGATAAAACGCAACAACAGCGTCACGGTGACAACAAATTAGATATTGTGTTTGTTTCAAACGGTGAATCCAATGCTGAAAATAATTGGACAATTCTAGAAAGCAGAATTACAGGACTAGAGACAAACAAACTACACAGAGTCGATCGTGTGAATGGTCGTGCTGCTGCTTATCATGCAGCAGCTCGAGCCAGTACCACGCCGTGGTTCTTTGCTGTGTTTGGCAAGCTGGCAATTGATCTTGACTTTGATTGGACCTGGCAACCTGACCGTATGCAAGAAGCCAAGCACTATATCTTTCATGCGCAGAATCCTGTGAATGGCCTAGTGTATGGACATCAGGCCATGATTGCATACAACCGACAATTGGTACTAGATAATCCAGGAGTGGGACTAGACTTCACGCTGGACTCACCACACGAAGTGGTACCTATTTTGAGTGGAATAGCACACTACGACACTTCGCCCTGGAGTGCATGGCGCACAGCATTTAGAGAAGTGCTAAAACTGCAAGCCAGCTTGCCCGATGTGGAAAATGAATATCGTCTGGCCAAATGGCTTGATATCAACAGTGACGAAGCAGATCCGCAGTGGAGTCGACTTGGTGCAGAAGATGCTGTAGAATATTACAATCAAGTCAACGGTGACTTTGATGCGCTAAAGAAAAGCTACGAGTGGGAGTGGCTGGCCACATATGCGTTTGTCAAACGCAGCTTATTACCCGGTCAATGATGTATTCTGTTTCTGAGTCAGTGAGCTCAGGATAGATAGGCAAACTCAAACAACGCCGGCTCAGAGCATAACATGCACCCAACATGTCAGGTTGCGCACAGTCTTGATATGGGTTCAAGTCTTGGATAGGATTCTGATAGTGTATCTTGGTCTCAATACCAAGATCAGTCAGAGCCTGATGCAACTGATCTCTGCGATCAACATCAATTACAAATTTGTGGTAGCAATGTTCTTGATAGTTTGTAGCATCAATCAGCGACCGAATTCCTGCTTGACTTAGTCGCTCCATCCAGTGTCGTGCAATCTCTCCCCTGCGAGTTTGCCACGCATCTATATAACGAGTCTTGACCATCATTTGAGCACAGTCAACTTCGCTCATGCGCGAGTTTGTGCCAGTCTGCGCACTACTGCTGACATGATATGATCGATTCCTAATCCAGTTTCTAGCAAAGGCATTCAAGAGTTCACTATCAGTAATCACTGCTCCGCCGTTGCTGTAGTTGTTGAAGTTCTTGGTAGGATCAAAACTGATAGCAGCCGCAAATCCTGTTCGCTTACAGTTGCGGCTCAGCCAGTGTTGTGCAGCATCTTCCACACATGTTCTGGAATATTTTGAATTTTGCCACTCTTGATATCCAGCACTCAATGCATGTCCATACAAGCCAACGGGACAAATCACTGTGGCGTCTTTGTGAACCGTTGCCAAATCCATTAGACCGTATGCATTGGTATCTGCTACGGTCACAGTCCAGCCTGCTCGCTGCCACGCATTAGCAGTGGCCACATAGGTCATTGCAGGAACTGATACTGTTGAGTTTTCTTTATCTCGGAGACAACTAGCAATGATCTCCAGAGCCTGTGTGCCTGAATGACATGTGATTGCAAACCGGCTGTGATTTTTTTCAGCCAGCCAGGATTCAAATTGGTTGGTATATTCTCCGCTCATGAGATTACCTGAGCGCAGCACGGTGTCAGTTGCGTCCAGGATCTCTTCGCGGAGATTGTTATACTGTCTTGTGAGCCCAGTAAAGACTATTTTTAAGCCATTCATAATACTTTTCAAAGCCTTGTTCTACATCTACTTGAGGATCAAATCCAAAGTCTCTACGTGCAGCATCAATGTTCAGCGCACCGCGACTGGGAAAGTCTGCGTCCTTGTCTCTGACCACGATAGTGCCCGAGCCTGCAAGTTTGACTGCTAGGTTAGCAGCATCCCATAATGTTCTACTGTGACTCTTGGTGATGTTGTAGGTCTTGTTGTCGGTGTTATTGCTCAATGCCGCAGCCACAATGCCATCAGCAGCATCTTCCACATAGGTAAAATCCAGAGTTTCGTTTTTGCCGTTCACCTTCAATGTCTCGCCACGCATGGCAGCCAGCATGAATTTTGCAATAACCCTATCTTCCACATCCAAGGGCCCGTACACCGCACTGGGACGAATGATGGTATGTACCATGTTGTCTCGGCGACTGTAATCTCGGACCAGCCATTCTCCTGCCAGTTTCATAATGCCATACTGTCCTTGTGGTCGGCACTCTGCATCTTCTGTCACATCATCCACAAAATCTCCGTACACCATGGAACTGCTGATGTACACAAATTTGCGTGTATCGTAGTCCCGGCTGGCTTCCAACAAGTTCAGTAGTCCTTCACTCATCACACGACTGCCTGCTGCAGGGTTGGCATTGACTACTTTCTGTCTAGGGAAACTGGCCATGTGAATCACAATCTCCGGCTGCTCAATATTGAACACCTTGTTCACAGCATAGCTATCACAAATGTCATACTTGTAGTAGCCATCCAGGTCAATTTTCTTGATACGTTCTTCAATCAGGTAATCAATTTCAGTCTGAGGAATGATTCCGTAGTTGGTTTGTGTATCCATGATAGATACCTCATGCCCTTGATCTTGTAGTCGTTGAACTACATTGTGACCAATCAGTCCAAGTCCGCCTGTTACTAGTATATTCATTTTCCTGCCCATTTTAATTGAAACATCATGTAAATTTTTTCATCCATCAACCCATTGCCGCTGGCATAATGCCAATAACGACCAGGTTGTGCCTGGCCCGAAGACCCATATGTTTTTTGTAACCAGTTCACTTGATCTTGAGAGAGTTTGCTAGGAGTACGATACACCATTATTGGCACAAATTTAGCGCCGTCCCACATTTGTTTTTGAACAGGTGGGCGAGTTGTAACCACGGCATCTATGTATTCAATCATGTGTACTTGAGTTTGAAAAACGTTTGATCAGGCTCGCTGAGTCTGGCTATGATACTAAATCGATATGAAAAGCTGCTGACATCCACGTGCCGACTCCACCAAGGAGTCTCCACAGCATGAGCCATTACCCAGGCACCTGCTTCACTGTGTTCCCAGTCTAGTAAAGGACCAGCAGCATGTATCACAGGATCTCCAAATTCGGCCACACAGAAAGAATGCACAATCAGATCCGAAAACGCCACAGGTTGGTCATTGATGATTCTAAACTCTCGAGGCTTCCAGAGTGATCGTTCAGTTGGTGCAGCAGTTATGGCCATGTGTTAGTGTAACACACTGCCAGTTATTTTGCAACTAGATCGGCGGCCATTGGGAAGATTGCTGCAATGGCCTGAGCACAGGCTAACGCAACAATTTGATGCTCTTTCTGGGTACCATTGGCACTCCTAAGTTCAATAAAGTGAATCCAGGACCTCAAGGTACCGTTCATGTACAAGCGACTCACTGTATTGCCTTCGGGCAGGATGGCTCGAGCCTGTTCCTTGGCAATACCAAGTTCAATGGCTCGAGCATAATGCTTGCGAACCAGATCAATCACTTCTTGTTGTGCGCTGTCCCACCATAGTGCAAGATCAGCGTTGTCTGTTTCTATACTGTTTTGTCTATTTTGTGTGTCCTGGAGTCGGGCTTCCCTAAGTACAAAGTCAAGATCTTTTGTTGGGTCAGCATAACGTTGGCTAAACTCCTGGAACGCAAAGCTACGGTGTCTAAGGATTTGCCTTGCAATATCTCTTGTTGTCGTAATTTCCACGCAAGCTGAAACCATTTCGAGTGGGCTCCAGTGAGCATGTTTAACCAAGTATCGAATGAGTCGTTCACTTGTTTCGGTGTTGAGCTGATTGGCAGGATTGGACACACGGGCGCAATACGCAATGAGTTCTTGGGCATTGTCGATTCCCGACTCTGCAAACTCCTTCGTGGGCTGACTGTGGCTGAGTAGTCGAACATTCATAGACTTTTTAATAATTTATCCGTGGCTGGTTGAACAATATTGGCAACAGCATTCACATCAACCACAAAGTCAATGGTACGCACAGTGTCGCCTAGCGAGCTAAGGTTGCGGTTAAGCAGTTCTTCAATTTCATCGTTGTCAAGCCCGTCTCGTCTTAGTCTAGCTAGATTGATGGTCTTCTGACGATTGCCATCTATGCGAACGATCATTTTATTGATGCATTCTAACGGAACTTCGGTCTTTTCTACTTCTGAAATTATATGATCCCACTTGGCCAGGAATTCTTCACTCAGCGGCATGGGCAGCGACTTTGGCTTTGGCAGGTCGGCCCTTTTTCACTGCTGGCTTCTCAGCTTCCATCACTGGCATGGGTGCCATCTTGGGCAAGTCCATCATTCGTACTCCGGGAAACATTTTTTCTGCTTCCTTCTTCATTCTAGCAGCTTCGTTGATCATGCCAGTTGCTTCGTTGTGCATGCGGACCGCCTGGGTAAGCATGTCGGCAGCAATGGATTTATCATCTAACGCACCGTCGACTGGAGCAGCAGAATAACCAGTGGTTGGTTTATTTTGTTGTGCCTTGTAGGCAGCTTCTGCTTGGCGCTTGACCTTGGGATCTACCAATCCTGCATTGTTGTCCAGGTCAGCCATCTTCTTGATTGCATCAGATCCCAGTTTCATCTCGTTAAGAATCTTGTTGAGTTCACTCAGTCGAACATTTGAATTGGGACTGGGTGTTACCAAAACATGTTCAGTATTCACACGCTTCATCAATCTTTCAGCATGCAGAGCCTGTAGCATGTTGCGACCATCCGGGAACAGGTTGCGATTTAGCGCATCTGCCAATTCTTCTGCTGCTTGTCCAACAGGACTTTCCAGCACCTTCATCAATGGATCATGAATGTGCATGGGCAGGAGATCAGGATAGATAACCAAGCACATGTGCTCGTCACCGGGAATCTGTCTAAAGACTACTGCAATCTTGCGATCGCTGTGTTTACCAATGTGTTTTAAAAATCTTGCCATGTTATTCTCCTTGGGGTTGTGATTCAACTGATGCCTGTGCTTCTTGAGCATGGGCAATAGCGGTGGTGACAAATTGATCTAGCTTTTCATACAAGATTCCGATTTCTCGGGCCTCGCCAGCACCAAAGGCACCGCGTTTGCATGCAGCATCGATCACATTACGGCAGGCCGCAATATCGTTGATTGTGAGTTGAAGTGTAGTGTCATCCATATAGATATTTACAATAGAAAATCCCCAGACATAAATTTATCTGGGGATTTTGGTAAAACTGATGTCAGTTCATTTTTCGTCGTAGTAGGCGTATTGTCCCCAAGGTGGTACAATTGTTGTGGTACCATGCAGGATGAACACTGTGTCGGTGTAGTTTTCGTCACCCCATGAACCAAACGGATAGCCGTCTGTGAACATGACCAGCCGCTTGGGCTCGATCTCATGTTCCTTCAAGTAGTTGTACACACAATCAAAGTCTGTGCCACCGCCACCCTTGACCTCATAGTCGCAGATGTCATCCAGATTGTCACTGTCGTACTGCACAGGATTGTAGGCCTCAGTATCAAAAGTGACCA
>Ga0209084_1001695_pt1 | contig 18109 bp, 33 predicted proteins | sample C_130820_MF_Meta_FD_187309 | JGI IMG/M metagenome (GOLD analysis project Ga0209084, IMG submission 187309) | Freshwater microbial communities from Lake Croche, Canada to study carbon cycling - C_130820_MF_MetaG (SPAdes) (version 2) | ecosystem: Environmental > Aquatic > Freshwater > Lake... | reverse complement strand
GTGAAAAGAAAATAAATGATTCGTCCAAGTGTGTTCATAATTTTACCAAGAAATATACAATTGATCCCAACTATCTCCGTCTCGTTGATCATATCCATTATTACGTTTAACAACATATCCGTCATTTTTGAGTTGCACAATAACAGACTCAACAAGATTTTTTGGTGGGGATTTAACATTTACCACCGTAAGTCCTTCTGTTGCGGACTGCTCAATATCTTTGTATATATTTTTGAGATATGTAATTTTTTCCGAAGAAAAAGCAGTGTCAGTAAGTTTACGTGCGTCAGATGCTTTCATAGATTTATAGTACCACCATTTTATGGAAAGTCAAGCAGCAACCAACCGATGTTTCACGCCGTCAATTTACACATTTTTGTCAACACAACTAGTCACTTTGGGCTTGTCAGCCCGCTTCCACTGTGCTTGTGTCAATTTGTTGCCATAAAGCCACCATTCTTTGGTGCCACTAGCATCTTCATAGGCAGGTCCATCAACACGATGACACTGGTTATAACGATACCAACGCTTGCTGCCATCAGCACATTCAATGGCAGGTCCATCCTCACGATGCAGCTTATCATCAACAATCCAATGCTTTTGGCCATCAGCCCATTCAATGGCAGGTCCATCAACACGATGCACCTTGTCGTTGAGATACCACCACTTTTCGCCATTAGCACGTTCAAGGGCAGGTCCATCAATGCGATGAAGTTTGTAGTTTAGATACCAACTCTTGGTGCCATCAGCACATTCAATGGCATGTAGCTTGTCGTCAAGAAACCATTCTTTGTAGCCGTTATCGTGAACTTTTACAGTGTAGATTGTCATAGGTGAATATATTATCAGAGGTTGGGTAGTAAGTCAATCTTTTTGTTGAGCGAACTCTTCAACGTCAACTTCCACATATTCAACAATATTTTGGTTTTCCAGTTCACGAATCAAATCCTTGCAACTATAATATCCTCTATCTGGAACTCCATACAATGTACCCGCCAATGTACAGATTGAATAATCACTCTGAAAATGATTGAGCAGCGCACTTTTGGCAAATCCACAATTGCGCCACACCGTCTTTTTGCTGGCAGTAGTGATGAACTTGCCACGAAACTTAATACGACATGGCGTTGTTTTGACACTAGTGTTTGCTGACTTGAATGTTGATTCAATCAGGTTCAATTCTTGTGGGGTAATGTTCATAGTGCAATTAATTCAACATCTTCATTGTGAATCTCAAAAAAAGGATAACCTCCATTTTCATTTCGGGTCACTGCGATTCCAGTGTGACTAATGCATCCATATGTATGATATATGCACTCATATACAATGGTGTCTTTTTCAATTGGCATTTCACCGTAATTCTTCGGATCGTTTATAGGTATATCCCTCAATATTTTGTACTTTTTGATATTCATAAAAGTTTCAGTTTTTCAGATCTGCTTAATTGTTTGATTCTATATTCTTCTTTGAGTGCATCACTCTTGGTGCCAATAACTTTGGTGTATACTACACGAACAGGCAGTCTAGTTTTTGTATATTTGGCACCAGTACCTGAATTGTGTTTGGCAACTCGGTTGTCAACATTGTTGGATATACCAGTGTAAAGAGTACCGTCGTTACATTTTACGATATAGACGCTGTACTCCATATGCCATTTTTACTCAATTGCTTTTCTAGAGACTCATAATCACATATATCTTCACAACGCCAGCATTCGGTATAATGGATACAATACTTTTTCTTTTCTCCGTCAGGAATCACAATTACCTCGTCGGAAAACACATTCCACCCAACAATGGTTACGGTTTGTCCAAAGTTTAGGTCTGAATTTTTACGAGTGATTATGATTGCACGTTCCTGATTGTTCGTGTTCTTTTTCTTGTTCTTTTTCTTCATATTTATATTTATATTATTACTGAGGAAGTGTTTTTTATGTATGAGTTCTGGTATATTGAAAATTTACACATTTGGATATTTGCACAAGTCAACTTCAATTAATTGATAGTCGCTTGACAAATTAAGAGCCTTGCTTAATTCGGACATAGCGGAGTTTATGGCAGGCTTGAAATCCGCAATAAACGGTCCATCAGGTGTGGGTCCGCCATGATGCCAGCAATTCAACAATATCAATTCATTATTTTCTGCCACAGTGAACACGGGACTTCCAGAATCGCCGGTTATGATTGGAATGCTAAAATTCACCATTTCAGAATCGGTAGGAGGCATATTGTAATGTCCATATTCACTGCTCTGTAATACTATCGCTTCTTTGAATTGATTTGTTCCAATTGCTAAGAATGGTAGACTCAACTTGGATCTATATCCATCCGGAAGAACTTTATAAATAGCCAAATCAGACGACACGTCCTCTGCAAATATTCCTATTTTGATATCTAATGATCCCTCTATGATAGAAGACCACTTGAGGATTCTATATGGCAATATAGTTCCATCTTTTTTGACGAATGATATAGAATCTCCGAGCGGTGCATGGGATGCGAATATGACGTGTCTCCTACTGATAAGCGAACCGTAATTTGGATATCCCGGATAAGTATTGTTTGTATTCGTTGGAGTTGGTGGGTATGTGCAGTTAAACGCACCTATACCTGTTAAATCCAAATCTTTGCCCCAAAAATTTTGATTTCTAGTCATAGTATTTGGATAATCCAAGACGCTAAACATACTTTGTGCTCCGGTTGTGGCGTAAAACTCAAAATCATAGTTATCATATTTAAGTCGCTTGTTCCAAGGTCCGGGAGTTTTACCTTTCAGCATATAGCTTATCGCTGCGGTGGTGTGTTCAGAAAAATTGATGCCCGGCGACACCATATTACTTAGTTTGCTTTTGGCTCCAACGCCATTTCCGTTGACAGCGGACACACAAAATGAGTGGAATGATCCGCATACTAAACCTGATATGATGATATCATTTTGATCATCTTGAATTGTGTTTATTTTTCCATCTGGATACGATGTTGTAGAATATCCGGTTATAGCTCGCCCGCCAGTTGATGTTGGCCTATTGAACCTTAGTCGGATAGATGTGCTACTTATTGCTTCTGCCGTCACCGATAGCGGTTCTGACGGAACTCCTGTGGTTGTAATTGGAAGAGTAATAGTTTCTGTGCTATTCCCGATGGCATTTGTAGCAATTACTGAAAACGTGTAGGCTGTTCCAAAACTAAGTCCCGACACAGTTATTGATCCTCCATCTGGACCTGTTTTTGTTGCAATAATTCCGTCCGGAATAGATTTTACGGTATAACTTGTTATTGGACTTCCGCCGTCATAAGTTGGTTTTCCAAAAGACACTCTACCGAAATGTCCATTGACAGTTGCGACAGCTTCCACCGCAATTGGTGGTCCGGGTACTGTTTTGGGTCTATTTTTATCCCCACCAAGATAAGATGGGATTGATTTAAATATTCGTAGTGTTGAGTTTGCTATTGTGGTTATTGTATCGGATATTATCATAGTATATATTGTTTTGATATCAGTGCGGTGAATATTGATCCATATTAGATTCCAAGTTCTGCATCATAGTAGGGCAGGGCTTTAATTTTCAACGTCACATCTTTCCTATCGCTTCGGAATGTCACGAACCCATAGGAGTGTTTATTAGGACTTTCTCTAATGTAATCAAAGTCTATTCCATGGGGCAAGTCTTTCCTATTTTGGTTGTCTCGGAAATAAGTGAGCAAGATGTCCTCTAGGGCTTGCTTGAATTGGTGTTTGGTCATATTTAAAGGCGTGGGCTTGTGTATTCTTCTGGAAGGTATTTCTTCAGTATAGAAAGCGTCTGATTATCAGTGTCGTAAGGGTTAACGAGAGAAGATAAATACAAGGCATCCCCATATATCTCCACAAGAGCCAAATCTAATTGCCCCGGCTGGACTAGGTTGGGTAGCTCTTTTTTTAATTTGATGGCTATTTCTTGGGCTGTCATATTGCGTGCTGCATGTCTTTCGTGAATGACTCAACATCCACATTCAATAAAAAATCTTCTAAACTATCAATATCAATTGTATTTAACATAATGTCTGGTTGAGGTTAAATCTTCTAACGTAAAAAATCCAGCTTTTAGTTTCAAATCTCGCAACCAAGAATTCTCTACTCGGTCCAGTTCTCTGGGTAGGGGCATGTTCCTTGACGATACATAGCAATGTGTTCCTTGGCGTTCGTCAATACCTGATTGCACTCTGGGTCAGTATCTTGATAATCTTCAATCAATTTATCCAACTCCACTATAGCTAAATCAAAATGACTCTGCGCCGAAGCTGGAGCGTCATCTAGCTTGACTTGGCTCCGCAAGAGGTGCAGTAGGATGAATTTGTTCTTTTCTTTTGGCATATCAATTGAATTTAACATAATGTCTAGTTGAGATTAAATCTTCGGTTGTGAAAAATCCAGCCATTTCCTTTAAGTCTATCATCCAAGGCCCAGCGTCATCATGGAAATTCCACGAGGCGGCGGCAGCTTCAATGCCCAAAAGTAAAATGCTTAGGTATGAACGACCAAATTCGGATTTCAATTGATCATATACAATGTCTTTTGATGTGTATCCTTTGGAATATATTTCAGATGCACGTAATTCTACTTCGCAAAACTTGATGAGTGTATTATTCATATTCTGGGAGGAACTAAACTCCTACTAGGGGGTCGTTGACAATTTTTAATGGTGTGTGCCGGTGAAAATATTCACAATCCAATAAATACTGTTCATATTCTTCACCCGAAACAAATTCTTTATTCTTTAACATCTGTTCAGTTTTTTCCATGCGTTCGCGGGTTAAACCTGCGGTCCTAAGTGCATGTAAAGTTGCTTTGTTTAATGCATCAAATTGTTCTTTTTTATTGGGTTTGAATTTCATAATCTGCATTGAGCATATCACGCCATTGTACATGTGTCAATGCATCGTTGGTTACTTCACTTTTTTAGCTTTGTCAAGTTTAACCAAATCTACCATTGGACAATCCGATAACCAACAATCGCAAATCAAACATTCACCATTATGATCTGGGCGACAAGGAAATCCAAAAATATTGCCAATCACTTCGCACTTGACCGCAAGTGGGTCGCCAGCATTACCCAGCCTATCATTTGACTTGGGAAATGAAGAATATGTAGAAACTTGAAGACCATTATTATCAGTATAAACTACATGCTTAACTACTCCAAAATAGTCATAACCTACATCGTCTTTCCAATCTTCAAAGTGGGTTTCTTTGATTATGTCACCTTCGTAGATGTCTTTTCCTTTACAATCGGTCAAGCCTGTAAATTGCTGAACTGGACAATCGTACTGGCATAATAGTCTGTCTGGAATAACAATATTATGAAGATCAAAATATACTAGTTTTTTCTGATTTGAATCGTAGACTCTGTATTTTAGTTCTCTCATATTATTTAATAAATTCGGGATCCTCAAAAATATTACCGATGATTTTAATATTGCTCACCAACAAATATCCAAGTTCATCATTATTTGCATCCGAATAATTCAAAAAGAAAATTCCAGATGTAAATCCAACATAACCGATGTTGGTTCCATTTCCATGATTATATGCAAGTATATCTCCTTCATAAATTTCTTTGTTAGTAGAATCGTGACAACCTGTGTATTGTTGGATGGAATATTCATGTCCTCCCGCTTGGGGAATAAAAAATAAATATTCTTTATTATCATTATCAGAAATGATATTCAACGTTCTATGCGGAAAAAAACTGCACCACTTGCCTTCTAGTTTGTCCCACGCTCTGAATTTTAGTTCTCGGTTCATACTAGTTACTTTACCACGGAAATACCTGAATGTCAACCAAGAATTCCATTGCCAAAGAACTGGCTGCCCGCCGGCACAGTTTTGTCGGTAGTACACCAAATCGGCGAATTAGGATACCCAGGCGATGCCGGTACCGTCAATGGCCACGCAGGCCAATGCGCCGGAGGTGCAGGATTCATCGGTGCTGGATTCATCGGATATTTAATCGTATGATCGTACACACCAGCATCTTTTAGTTTGTTAAACAATTCAATTGCCTCACAATCACTCAGAATAAATGTGTGACCTTTGATTGTAACCGTGATATTTTTGCTAACTGCAATTTCATTCATATTATTTTTCTTTACTAATTGTATTAAAGATGTCGCGAACCACTTGATTGTTGTAATTAAAACTAGTCAAATCCCTCGTATGCTCAATACACGTTGTCTTGCTCCAACCATGTAGATTTCTACCAACAGTTTCATCCATTCGTCCACACACCTCGCATGTTTTTGAAGAAATAGATTCTGATAATGCAATCATTGCATCCGTATATTTGTCTCCACCAGATGAATAAATCCTCAAACTTGAAAACTTTTCTTTGACTTGAGTGAATACTACCTGAGGAATATGTCCGTCGGGTGCCGGTTCGTACAACTGACAACTTGAAAATTGCCAACGGCGAGAATGTTTTACGTATTTATCGTATGGTAAGCCTGCGGTCCACGGGTAAATAATTTTATTCCAAACTGTTAGATTCCACAATTGCTTGGCATTCCCCGCAAATTTTTTCCACCCCTTCACAGGTTGATACGGAGGATTATCAATATGGCGTTGAATGCTATAACAAAGGCTATCAATAATAGAAAACCATCCGTCTCCAGACCCCAACCCCCAATGCATACATGACTCTTGTGGACTCTTGTTCCGTTCAGCGAAAATCTTTGGGTATTTCTCACACAGATATTTGTCTAGTTTCGGATGCATATTTACTTATCTTTGGTTGTAATAGTTTCTGTAAAACGCCATCACAATGCCGCTGGTGGTTCCTACATTCAGTGATCGCACACTACCATATGCTTCAATGGTAACAATCTTCTTGCAGTTGTCAAGAATATACTTGCTCAAACCACACTGTTCTTCGCCAAACACAAACAAAGGTTTGTTGCCAAGACCATAAAACACATCTGGGGCAAACAAATCATCTGTCTTGTGACTATATTCTGGAATATTGTTCTCCACAGCAATCAATTCATATCCATTATCGTCAATATACTCCATCAACTGCTCTTCTGTCTTTATATGCATTAAATTGGTGTAATGGTGAGTACCTACACTTCCCCTTCGATCCCAATTTTTACTGCCACCAACATACATCACTTGAGCGAAACCAAAAAAATTGGCATTGCGTACAAGTGTGCTCAAATTATAGTCAGCATTTACATGCAACATAGCAACACTGGCATCAATACAAGTGGTGCTGCAATAATCCTTGATTTGCTCAACCGTTTGTGTCTTCAAATGATCCAATACATTCATAATTTAACTATATCACCACTTTAGAGAAAGTCAATCAAAAAACAAAACAAAAAAGAGGATGGCTTGTTTAAGGCCATCCTCTTGTAATTAACTGCGATGCTTACTTGCGGTTTTTTACACCTGCATCATAACCCTTATTGTAACCTTCCTGATAACATTCGGAATCATCTTCGGACCAATCACCGTTATTTTCAGAACTTGCACCGTATGATTTGGAATTGAATGCGTCCCGATAACCCATCGCATATCCGGCATCATACAATGCTTCTGAATCTGACTCATCGTCCTCTTCAATGCGATCCGCTTCGCCGTCTGCATAACCTGCGGCATAGCTCTCAGACCAAATTGTCAATTGATATTGTGGTAGTTCAATACAACCATCATATTCAACATCACATTTCTCACCATCATAACCATCATTCCAACCAGCTTCAAATGCTTCTTGTGCAATGTCATCATTTTCTTGAAGAACCGATTCTTCGTCATCGTGATCTAGGCAACCATCATCGCCATCGTTTGCACAAGAAGAATATGCATCACAATACGTGTTGTTCAGCGGAGAAACATAATCTCCGATTACCTTGTAAGCACACGCCCGCAGCTTCATGCAACCACAATCATTTGGAATGCTAACAACATCAATAGGATTGATTTCCACAAGAACCCTACGACTACCCCATCCAAGTGCATAATCCAAACTTCCGGCATGAAGCCCTTGAGCACAATGAATTTCTTTATTATCACACACTTCGTTTCGGGGAACTGAGATATATTCTCCAATTCCGTTATAAATATGACCAGTGTTATTTTCACCATCCGCCTTACCAGTCAACAGAGTAATGGTTCCTGAGTGAACACTGTAATAACTAGTTTGAACACCTTTGTAGGCAATAAAGTTGCCATCCGGTGTAATTGGCATTTGACGGTGTTGTAGAAAACTATACAATTCGTTGATTGCCCGATACGAAGGGTTGATCATCAGCTTGTTGATAAACTTCAACATAGGCACAGGTGAAATCTTCTTGGCAATAAATTCCAAAATGTGATCTACCACCAAGCCATGAAGAACCTTGTCCTTATAATATACATGTCCGTTCTTGACACTCACATGTCCCTCGGCAAATGCCTCAATGCTCTTGGAGATATTACAAAGCGATTCAATGGCGAGTTCGTCACCATTGCGAATTGCATCCAATACATCGGCATAATTTGGATGTGAACTTTGAATTGAATAAACCTTGTTACCGTTTGAGTTTGTAACGACAACAGTGATACTATTGCTTGTGATACTGGTACTAATCATATTATTTATTTTTTTATTTGTTTTTGAGTTACTTAACACTTAACTTGTTTAAAGAGCTTACACCATTTTATTGAGCTTGTCAATACTATTCACGTAGTTTGTAATTTGTGCGATTGCCGCGTCGTCAGGTACATCCGCGATATACTTGAAACCATTTACATGTTTCATAAATGAAATCATAGGATATTGAATCTGAATATTGTCGTAAAATTCCGACAATTTTTTCTTGATTTGTGTGTACATACCCGTTTTATCGTAAAATCCAAGTACATCAAGACTAGACTGTATTCTACTAGCATCTTTGAATTCCAATTTTGGAAGATAATTGTTCAAGTTTATAAAAATACTGTTTTTATCTTGAATTCCGACAACAAGCTTTTCCAAACAATTTTTGTTCAGACTAAATGTATATTCAAATTCGTTCTTGAACACCAATCCAAAAATATTGGATTTGAGATCACACTTAGTTTTTACAAATGTATCAAGATACGCAACAAAGTCAGTCCAGTTGGCACCATTTTTTACAAACTTCTTGCTGTTTTTAATCTTGGGGCCAAACAAAAACACTTGTTTCACATCAAATTTGAAAGTTTGACTCAAATTATACATTTGTTCTTTGAAAGTAGACACGTCTACCTTTTTGTTGTTGATGGTTACTAGACCGTCTTCAAGATACAAGTAATATCCTTTTTCAGAAAGATCCACATCAGCCAATGTACCACTGTTTCTATATTTGCGGGAATGACGATAAAAATAACTATTTGGGTCGTACATTTCAGCACTCACACAATTGTCATCCACCTTCTTGACGACTCGCTTTGGAAGATTTGCTTTGAAATCGGGAAAAATGTCACTCAACTTTACAAGATGTTCAAGTCCCGTAAGATTGTTTTCCTTGAAGAAATTTGACTTGACGACATCGTTGTTGAACTTAAGCAAATATACAGTTGTAAGACTGTTCTTTTCTGCATAATTATTTATACATGATTTGATATGAGTCTTGCGGGTCATATCCATGATGATGATTCCAGTTTTAGAACCTGCAACAATTGTTGAATTGTTACCACTATAACTGGCAGCACGATAGCCAGAGCTTCCTTTTGAAGACATAGTTGTCAATACGGGAACATAATCAAATGGAACGCTGTGATTGCTCTTGAGCTTAACAACATCAACCTTACCACAATTTGCATCCCAATTGTGCAAATCAATATAAGCACCTGATTTTGTATTTAGACGAGACAACACCAAATCTTTGATAATATATGATTCGTTTAGTCCAGAACCATAACCATAAGTGTCATGTCCAAAAAATTCAATGAACATTTTCTTGGAGTCCCATTCGGTTTTACAATTGTTGATTTTGTCAATTACACACTGTTCCATTTCATCAATCATTTGATTTATGCGATTAATAATGTTGTTTACAGTGTGGTCGGTATATTGCAACGCTTCACGGCTAGGAGCAATTTCCAAATCACCAATATTGAATCGAACCACAACTCCGTTGTTGATAATAAATCGCAGAACCTTAGAAAATTTAGATGCTGTATGTGTATTCTCAATCTTCTGTCTTACCAAATCCCAAGCGACAGGGTATGAAATATTTCCCATTATTGCAACTGCACCGGAGGTTCTATGCTCATAACGATCGGTCTTTTTAATAAACCAATTTGTACCACTAAATGCAATATTTTTATCTAGACTTTCTTCAATGCGAGTTTTATCAATTCCAATGATTTCAGGATAAATATCCCAATACTTGAAGAAATTCAACGACTTGGTGACAAATAAATGATCGTCACCATGCTTTACTGGAATGCTAACTTCAATGCCACTTGGCTCAGATGAGTATTCACTGTACAGTTTGACAATTTCACGTTTTGTCGCACTCTTTACTGCATTATAAACGGTTTTGGTGTTATTGTGATACGAAGTCACCACAAAGTTGTCGCCGTAAGCAAATCCACTCTTGGAGCCAATTCCAAGTGCTCCGATGAATTCATTGGAATCACTCTTGGTTGATTCACCATAACTGGTGTATACTTCCTTGATGTCAGTTTCACTCAGTCCTTGTCCATTGTCACGAACCTTGAAGTTAGGTTCCAAACGACTTGGCATGAATACTTGGATTGGAGTGTTTCTTTTACCAACAAAAACATTTGCATCATATGCATTGCACGAATATTCACGAAGTACCGCCAGAATCTTATCGCTGTAAATATCATTTTCAACAATATTGATGATCTTTGCCAGATTTTTATCCTTGATACCAAAGGAAGTGGCAGTGAGATTGGGACTATTGACGATGGTGTTGTTTAACGAAGTAGTTTTCATTTGATGTAACCATCTTACCTTGCTTTTAGAGAAAGTCAAGAATTTTTTTACGCACTAAAGGAAATTTCTTCGTTTTCTGCATTTTCAATGACGTTTTTAATAAATTCCTCTAGCAATCCGCTATTATTTTTGTTCTTCAAATCTTCGTCAATTGCATAACGTTTCCAAGGTGGATACGACTCAAACAATCGGTTATATGACATTTGATAACGATTGACCTCAGTTTTGTTATTCTTTTTCTTTACTTTTGTTTCCATAAAAATCAGAATAGTTGTTCGTTGATGTACGGAAGATTTGAAAATTCACTTTTCTTGTAAGGAAACAAACTGTCTGCAACAGTGGTAATTGCTCGTACATATGATAAATTGTTATATCGTTCACGTTTTTCTTTGAGTTGACGTTGAAGATTTTCCACTACTTGATTGATATTATTTTTTGTATTGCTCATATTATGATTATTATTTATTTGGTTTTACGAAAAAAATCTTGTGCATACCTGTAATATACAAAGTATTAAGATCCATATTCAATGCTCTACTTTCAAGCGACCCAGGCCAAAATCCAGTCCAACGAGAAAACGCAACATCATGTTCACCCCGTTTTTCTGTGTCACATTCACACGAAATGTATTGTCCTCCACAAACACTACATCTTTGTATGTCACATCCAGATTTATGTATATTACCCGCTTTAACTTTACAATCAGGACACTTATCCAATTTTAAGTTAATCGCATTAATTTTTGGAACCTTTTTCATGTTTAACAACAGTGTCCCTTTTTACCCAACTTTTTATTTTTGTTCAATGCAATTGCTCTACGAGGATCATTGAGAGTATACAATTGAATATACATTTCTTGTACAAGGTTGTCAATATTTTTTACAACCCTTGCAATTCGTTGATCTGTATCAATTTGTTTTAGTTTTTTGCAATACTTTTTAACAATAGCATCGGCGTCAAGTTTTGTTTCCATTTAGGTTAATTTATTTTTTTGGTTTTGTGAATACGTCCCTCAGTATCATAGTATATCTTATAAGTATTTGTCTGATATACATAAGTAATAAAATCATTGTTTACGTCAATGATTTTTGCACAATCAGGAACACTCTTCAATGCAACATCATAACGGTATCGTAAACATCCTGTCAATAAAAAACTACACACTATGATGCTAGTAATTTTCATTCTTTGACAATCACTTCTTCCAAATCATAATTATGACTTTCTTTAAAATCACTCACATATTTTTCAGCATTGGATTTGTACAAAAATACTTTTTCAATGCTACGACCGTTGCGATCAGAAACAACAAAATATAACTTAATTCCCTTGACTTCGGAACTAGCCAATACAGTTACAGCCGTCAACAATAATAGAATTTTAACAAACTTATTCATATGATTATGATACAACAATAAACCTATACATTAGTTTTTCATTATTGGCATCAATACACTCCACAACAACATCAGCTTGTGGGCGATCAGGACTGAGCCAACAATTAATACTTTTATACCCCATATCAGATGCAAATTTTGCTTCTACTTGCTTCTTGAGCCAATCAGATACTTTATCACCATTTGTTTGCATATTTTTATAATTCGTCTTTAGTAAAATTATCGGTCACTTTTGAAACAGTTTGAGGGATCAATTCTTGCGTAGTTGGGAGTACCCAAACCTGTAAGGCCCATGTACAAGAATGTTACGGTTTTTCCCACCCAATTCGTCTTGTTCTTCAAAATCATTTGCCGCGTCTCGTAACTACCCTTGAACACACCATCAAACGTTTTGTTCTTCCACTTCAATGTCACATTGGTAGCAGCACCCTTCCAGTTACCATCACCATCAGTAATATCAAGAATAATACCTTCACTGTCATCTTCTGATTTTACCTTGACCAGATTCTTGGACCGCTTGTGTTCATAACCAGAATCCATCTTACGAAGAATACCACCTTCCTGTTGATCTGCCAAAAGAGTCTTAAACAACTCATTCATGTGGTCATTTGACGTAACAATCTTGGTGTCAACCTCAACAAAATAGTCGGACAATGGAATAACCACCTTGTCAATCCAATTCTTACGTTCACTGTAAGGAGTAGCTTCATCCAGAATATCAGCAGTATTTCCTTCAAAGTTATATCCATCGTAGATATGGAACTTGACCAGCTTCTCACTTGCAGCCAGATCCGATGCATCAACATTCTTGGTTTTACGAATCAACTTGCTGATTTCATTCAACTGCTGACGAAGATCATTGTTGAACAATTCACCATCCAAAACGGCGAGTGGATACTGCTTGAAAAAGGGTTTCAACGCATTCTCAATGTGAGGAACCGACGAATACTTCTCACCCTTTCGGGTAAACAAACCGTCCTTGGTAGCAACACAACGATTGCCATTGAACTTGCATTGCATACCCCACTGCTCTTTGGCAAAGTCAGGTTGTTTGCTCAACTTATGAAGAGTCTGAGCCAACATGGGTTCCACGTAAGATGTACCCTGGGCAGCATTCTTTTTTTCCGTGTGATAACCAGTTTTCAATTTTTTAGTATATTGTGCGTCAATTTCAGCCTTGGCTTGATTCTCGCCAGAGGTGGCATTACTTTTGCCAACATTCTTGGGATCGGCACTGGACCAATCACTGATTACGATTTTGTCGCTTCCTTCCACGCCACTGTGGGTACGGTATTTGTTGCCATTTTGCTCCATAGACCAAACACGCACGTTGTCGTTGGAGTCAACCGAGTACAGAATAGGATACATCATGAAACAATCATAGCACAACTTGAGCATCTGTCAACCAATTTTTTAATCACATCAATTGAATTTTGCAAATAAACATTGACCGTCAATGCACAAAAAACCCCGTCGGATTTCTCCGACGGAGCAATTGTTCCTTGGCTTTATTATCGGTTAGTAATTGACATATTCATGAACGGCACAGCACTACCAAGTCCACTGTACACAGGCAACTTGCCATCCCATCGGTGCAACGCTTCATACTGAACAAGGTTGGGACTCAAACTCTCGCTCAAAAGCTTGTTAGCCTTGCTCTGAGCCTCTGCCTTGGTAAGAATTGCCTGAGCCTCACCCTCAGCAATCGCCTTTTTGCTGCGAGCCTCACCTTCGGCCTGAGCCACTGCTTGATCGGCCTGAGCACGAATCTGCTTCACTTGCAACTCACTCTGAGCCGTCTTCTGCTTCTGCTCAATGATACTATTGATGGATGCCTCAATTCGTGGGTCCATACGGAGTTTTCCAGCAAAGGTGAGATAATCAACCACCCACCAATCACCAACACGATGAGCAACCTCCTTGGTCAAAGCATCCAGAAACTCAGCACGCTTTTCACCAATAACATCCATAGGATCATACGTACCAGCAACACGACTCAGAGCATCACGCACCTCGTTGCGAAGATAACTGTGAACAATAGTCTCGGGGTCAGTACGAAACTTCACAAAGATAAAAGGAACCTTCTCAATCTTGAACTTGCCACTCATACTAACGTCAGCCGTGATGGCAGCACCACCCTTACAGTTGAAGCTGATACTTTCATCAATTGGCTTACCTTCGTGCTGCGATGCCGTCCAAATCACGTTTTGCTGAAACGTAGGATACTCATAAATCTTGGTGGTGATTGGATTGTAATATGCCCATCCAGTAAGCAACGGATAATCCTCAACACCTTTATTGGAGCCTGCCTGATTTACGGCAATACCAACATATCCAGGTTCAATTCGGTTACATCCAGTGGTGAGTACAGCACCCACTGCAACCATAAGGACCATAATAAACTGCTTCATCTTGTTCATATTTTATTGATTATTCTTGTTTTGTTTTGTTTTGTTTTCGGTGTTCTTCTTGACGATGAACATACTCAACCGATCAACGTCACTCCACAAATTTACCACTGTGCCTACAAAAAGTCCAGCGAAAATTGCGAACCCCATAAGATTTTCTACATCGTTCTTGGCAGACGCAAACTTTGCGGCAAATTGCCAACCAGACATCACTGTAATTGTGATGCAAAAATACTTGAATACGTACCATGCAAATTTAAGTTTCATAATTTTTTATTTTTCGGTGTTTGTTAATTTTTACGATAACAGATAGTCAAGTCTGAATTTTTAGAATTTTTTGTAATTGTTTGATTGGTTGGTCGTTTACTGCTGTTTAGATAAAAAGTCTCAATTTTATAATAATTGATGTCATTGTGTATTTTTTCAACATCTTCAATCATTTTAAATTTACCAAAATTGGCAACATTCCATGCGCTTATTACATTATCGGTGCCACGTTGAATACAAGTATTAATTACAGGATTCAAAAATTGATCTGACCATTGTGGATAAGTTTGATTATTTTTTACAGACTGTGTTGTTTCGTCGCTGTATATTTCCAGATTGTAATATGGTGGACTTGTCAATATCAAATTTGCTTGAGGAAAATCATATTTGTTTATGTTTTCTGCAACGTCATTATAGATTGTAACAAAATTTGATATACCTAAATAATCTACAATCTTTAATAGATTTTCATACGTAACTGTATTTGGTTCAAACCCAATATAATTGGCACCGGCTGCAACTGTTCCCATCATTCTACCACCCCAACCACAACATGGATCTAATACAGTAGAAGCATTATACTTTTTAACAATTGTTTTTGTTAAACCAGGTCTATACATGGTACTCTTTGTCATACCAGTACAAAAATATATACCTCTTCGTATTTCGGACAAATATGGCGTGGAGTGACTTTTTCTATTCCACACCAACACTTTTTTTAGATTTTCATATGACCATTGATTTTCAAAACTCTTTCCTTTTGCGTTTTTTATGCACCAAAAATTATTCATGAAGTGTTCTGAAATCTTCATTCCACATCTGATTGAACTATTAATGGTATTATTTACATTTTGAAATTTACATAATGATGTCCAATCCTTCAACAAAATACGATTTTCATATTTATGATTATAGTTATAATTTACAAGTTGTTTTGCCAAATCATCACAAACATCTTCAAATTGAGAATCTGTCAGATTTCTCAACGAATTTTTAATGTTTAAGTAATCTTCTAATTTATGCATATTTCATAAGCTTCCAATATATGCGGCGAATCATAGTTTATTTTATACCATAATTGGTCACTACATTGTTTTAAAATTTTAGCCGTAAAAAAATCAGATTTCATATAATATCCACTTTTGTTTGTCTCCCATTTAAAATTCTTGAATTTGAGAGGAGTAAAAACAGTTAAAATGTATTTTTTATGACTATTAAATAGTGTGGAACTCAATGAGTATACAACATCTTCGTGTTCTTCATCAATATAATTTAATTTTTCATCCAACGTTTTGTATTTTGTAGTTCTATAACTACTAATTTCAATTGTAGCAATCTCGTTTTGTTTATTTAAACAAATTTTACCCGATTTACATGATACTCCAATATCACGCCCATCATTGAATAGGTTTTTTACTTCCAGATCCTTACCAGACACATGATTTTCTACATCATATTTGACAGTGAAGCCAATAGTTCTATACGAATCTGTTAAAATATATTCCCAATATTTATCTTTAATTGATAGTGTCTTGTACAGCATATGATGTATATTAATACGCTTTGAAATTTCACTTAACAATTCACTTGAAACAATTTTTTTATTATTGGTATCCTGTTTTTTTACTATCATAAAGAGTCTGTTCTATAGTTTTATTTTTTACAATTTCTCCATTTGTATCACTGTACCACACCTCTCCAACATTAAATTGCTTGATTACACCTTGACAACCACAACACGGACGACTATTCGCAAGTTTGTCATTACGATCAACTCTGATTACAATCATTCTATAATCTCGGAGGTTACTCTTGCCACTCTTCATGCACACCGACAATTCAGCATGAATACCAACAAGCTGATGATTTTGATATGCATACTTTAGAGTTTCAGGATGACTCTTACAACTATTGGTTCCAATATGTACAATTTTACCGCTTTTGATTAAAAAAGCAATATGACTACAACGATGTTCCATATTCAACGGACACAAAGCCTTGGCAATATCAATGGTGCGGCAGACAATCTTGTTGTTCATTAGACACAGAGTCTACCACACCATTTATAATAAGTCAATTACTTTCAATCACTGCCCAACAAATATGTATTGCTAATAGCCTTGAAACTAAACTCACGATCAAGACCACGTACCACCACACCTTCACGATCAACATCTGCGTTCAATACACTCTTGCCATCAGCATATTGCAACATGGCGTCCACCAAATTCTCAGTAGGCAACACATATTCATGCTGTTCAAGCACAGGCACCATAGGTACATTCAACCTAAACAACAACCACTTTAGTTCATCAAAATACAGACGACGGCCAGTATCAATATCATAACCAGTAAAGAAATACAACTTGTGGTCGCTCAATTTATACAAATTACCATTGATACCAGCACCAATCAATTCTCCTTGAAGCGCGATGTTTTTGCCGTGTGCAGTCAACTTTGCCTGCAACTCCAACATTTTAGCCATACGCCACAAACTGTTGTCGTCAGTGTCACTCAATTCCCAATTACGCCCACACACACCAAATACTCCATTGTTGAAGTAACAAGTGAAACTGGTACCATCCAACTTTTCAGTGATGTACACCCGCTCACCCAAGGGCAAAAAGCCGGTGTCACCTTCAAAGTTCTGTATACGAGTTTCATCAGTCTTGGGAATAAAACCCGGAAATGTACCTTTGATGTTTCCTGCCAATTGAGCAGAAATAGGTGGCTCATACTTGACAATATCAAGTGCCTGTGTCAAGTCATCACCTTCCTGAGCCTCAACAATACCCTCCAGAATCGGAGTCAACAAACCCTGGCTAATTTGTCCACGCAAACGAATGGTCTTGAGACGAAACCCATCCGTGGTTCCCATACGCTTATAACTACTTTTACGAAGAAACTCAAACTGTGGACGAATTGGCAAAAAACTGTCAATCTCGTAATAAACAGCCAAATCACCAACTTTATATTTGTTGATTGCGTCTACAACCCACCATCCACCAACCCTATATGCACAGATTTTATCTGCACCAACAATAGGTTTGATTTCTTCAATTTTTCGTACAGATGCAAGTTTTCTTTCCATA
>Ga0209084_1001693_pt1 | contig 18119 bp, 5 predicted proteins | sample C_130820_MF_Meta_FD_187309 | JGI IMG/M metagenome (GOLD analysis project Ga0209084, IMG submission 187309) | Freshwater microbial communities from Lake Croche, Canada to study carbon cycling - C_130820_MF_MetaG (SPAdes) (version 2) | ecosystem: Environmental > Aquatic > Freshwater > Lake | place... | reverse complement strand
AAAAAAACACAATTGAAATACCCACAAGCTATGGATGGCAAGCCAATGAAGATTTTGTCTTTGCAGGATGCATCTATTCAGCAAACAAAAAACCAGTTGAAATTCCTATGGAGGGATTAGATAACATTGTTGACAACACAAAACCAACAGGAACGCTTGACGCCTTTCGGGACTTTATCAATCTTTTAACAAGAAAGAAAATGTATACGCATTTGGCCGTTATTCTTTTTGGCGCAGGTGCCCCTCTTATGCGGTTTACTGGCATGTACGGTCTCACTATTCATTGTGGGTCTACTGAGTCTGGTACAGGAAAGTCTCTTGCGCTTGAAGGCGCCGCATCAATTTGGGGACACCCCGTACACTATCGTGCGGGCGAAGGTACAAGTCCTGTTGCAATTCAACAAAGGCTTGGATTGCTAAATAGCTTACCTCTAATTACGGATGAAATTACAGCAAAGAATCGTAAAGAGTTTGAGTGGTTTCCAGCATTTTTATTAGCCATGACCAATGGTCGTGCCAAGGAGCGTATGGAGTCTGGCGCAAACAAAGAGCGTATTAACAACTCAACGTGGATGTCATTAGCCATCATGTCATCCAATACCCATGTGGTCGATCACTTAACAGGTGACAGAAAGCACGCAGCTGAAGGTGAATTACGGCGCTTGATTGAGTTCATCATGGATACAGAGCTTGAATGGGAGCCCGAGGACATTGAGGTCATCAAAGGTATATCACAAAATTATGGTGTTGCAGGACACCTTTACACGCAATATATGGTGGATAACACACCGGATATAGCTAAACTAGTAACAAAAACCGTTACTAATATGTACAAAGAGTTTGATGCTACCAACGACGAGCGGTTTTGGATGGCGGGTATTGGCGCCGCCATATCTTCAGGTATTTTGTTTAATGAAAAACACGCGCAAATTGCGGAGTTTCCTGTGTTTGAAATAATGAACACGTTAAAAAAACAAATAGACTATATGCGTACCAACATTCGTGGCGGTAAACGTAGCGCAGAAGATGTATTGAACGGATTTATCCGTGAATACTGGGGAAAGTTTGTAATCATCAACTTTGGCGAAAAGGGTGGCCTTTCCGCCGCAATGGGTGACGGTTCGATGATTGATAGGGCCACCACAAAATCCAATATCATGGGCAGAGTAGAGAACGGCATCACACCCGGATGCAAGGACTTCTTTATTGAAGAACGCTTACTCAAATCGTTTTGCTCTTCCATGAGTTTTGGTTACTCTGACTTCAAACGTCAGATGGAGAAGCAGTACGTTGTTTCGTACGTTTCTAAGAAAGACATGATGTCCAAAACCAATGGCCCACAGATGCGTGTGGGAGTAATGAAGATCAGTCGTCGTGAAGAAGACGCCAACGAAGTCATTGCTAATGCGATACCCTTGGAAGCGGCTTGAAAGGGGACAGGGGTTCTTCGTCCCCTGTTTAGATACGGAGGCCGTCAAAGCTGACGGCCTCCAACAAGCCTTACGTCATAGACTTTTTATTGCCAAAGCCCGTGTCGGTATTAAGGACGGGCTTATTGGGGTATTCTTTCATTTACCCGAGAAACAAAAGTAGACGCGTATTTGTTCTCGCTATTTCTTATTTCTTCAAGCTGACGATCTTTTTCTTCTCTCGTGAGATTTGGATCAGCCGCTACACGCCTAGCTCTTTCAAACATCTTACCCATGAATTGTTTGTACTGCCCTGCGGCAGGAGCCGCGCTAATTAACTCAGCATAGCGTTGTCTAAACTCTTCGGCTTCTGCACGTTTGCCTTGCGCAATCTTATCTTTGTAAGTAGCCTTGGCTTCTTCAATATCATTCATGCGTTCATATCCGCGTTGAATGATGTAATGTCCTTCTGGATTTTGGAACAAGCCCCCAATAAAGGGCATTTTATTCATAGGCGTTGAAGGCTTCTCGCCTTCCTCCCCAGACGCTAATATGGGGTCGACCATATGTAACGCCGCCAATCCCAAACTACCTGTATATCCACGGGCTAAATGCTCAAGCATGAGTGGTGATATGCCAATCAAGCCCGTTGCCTTGCCTGCAAGTTTTGCAACTTCTGTTGTGTCTGGGCGATAGCGTTCGGTCGCTTTGATACGCTTCTCACGGTCAGATTCAATCGGGCCTACAGAAGTTTGTCCGTAGTACGCTTCAATCAAAGGCTTTGTAGCGCCAGGGTTAACACCGGGGACTGCGGCCAACATGACTTTGCCCAAACCTCTAAAAGTTTCATAAGCGGTCATGTCTTTGTGCATTGAATCAATCAACGCTTCAGGCAATGCTTTAAATAAAATACCAATCTCATAAGGAATTGGTATCTTCAATGCTTCCTTGACAAAAGGAATGTGCACAAAGAAATTGCTATAGCGCTCTTCTGGGCTGGCCTTGCGGTAGTCTTCGTCATCTTCCATCATCATGGCGTAGCCAATACTGGTAGCCATCAGCATCATGCTACGCGCCACAATCTTGCGTCTAATCTCAAGTTGTTCTGCAAAAGGCATGTTGCCTTTGAGGGATCTGTACAAGAAATCTAAACCTTGTATTTGAGAATTAAAGAACGGGATTAAGGTGTTTGCCATCTGCATACTAGGCGACAACCCACGACGACTTAAATTTTGAGATTCAAAAGCCCTAAACTGAGCGCGGGCTTTAGACATTCCCTTATTCAAACTGTCGTTGTATACCGTGGCTCTTGTTGCTGTATCTGCTTGCAAAGCGAAGCGGTCAAGCTTGCCCATGAATGTTTGCCAACCACTCTTACCAGACTGAATATCTTGTAGGAACTTGGTCATGTCTTGTTCATTGCCACTAAACACGTTACTACTAACAGCCAATCCTTGCATCAAGTCTTGTTCTGCTTGGCTAGTACCCGTTTGCATTTTGGCCAATTCTTTGAGGGCGTTTACCATAGGCAAACCATCTACTCCAGACAACATAAAAGAATTGACAGGGTCACGAAGCAATTGACGCACACCATAGGCAGGCATACGTGTTACAAACTTCCTAATCCATTGCGCTGGAACACCCATTAATTGAACAATAGCAGGTATCGTTGTCTTGATACCTTCCATACCACTGACAATTAAATGTGCGGGAATACCAAAAGTGTCGGCGTCAATCGTAGCAAACGCATCTTCGCCATTAACTTTGTAATGCACAGTATCTTTGTTAGCTAACCCAGCGCCCTTACCAATCCTACTAACAAAACCGGACTTGTTTAAAGCGTTGGCTGTTTCAAGCGTTGCCTTATTGCCTAAAGACATACGGGTCAACATGAATGTGTTTTGCACCGCACTTGTTAAAAGCGGAAGTATGTGGCCGTCATCCCCAACCATCTGTTTCAAATCAGGATTGTCTTTGATATTACCAATGGTTCTTGGTTTTTCATCAGCCGTAATCAACTGAACAACACCGTTTTGAATACGATAGAACGGAATATAAGGCAAGCGCTTCAAACGCTCGGCTTCAGCCTTAGACATAAAGTCTGTGTCAACCGCAAAGTCCAACTGCCCATCGTTGTACGCTTTGTATTCTTTTCTTAACGCATCAAAGAAAGCTTTAGCTTGTGGATTAGCGCGTAGTGTCCTAATATCGGCGTCGTATTCGGCTTTGACTTCGGCGGCTCTATCGCCTGCCAAACGTTGCCACCCACCGGATATAGCGTTGGCACGCTCACCAGCAATTAAAACCGTTGCCATACGTTCGGCTTCTGTATCAGAAACAGTCAACGACTTAGCTAGTTTGCCCAAGTGTTCGGTTACGCCAACCAATGTAGCGCCTTTTTGGGATTGGTAACGAAATTCTTTAACGCCGTTAATGATCTCGTGCACAATCTTTACGGGCCCGTGCAAAATAAACTGGCCTGCGGCAGTAGAGACTTGATCTCCCATACGCATAAAGTATTGGGTGTTAAATGCTTCGGCGCTTGTTAATTTGGCTGCACCTTCGCCAGCCACAATAGCCGCGTCTGCTGCACCAAGTCTATCTACAAATTGCACACGGCCACCAAGCCCCAAAAAGTTACCTCTAAAGGTTTCCATTTTGTTGGGAGACGAACCTATCAAAGCCGACTTGTACGTGGGTGCTGCCCCAACGGCTTCTACATTTTCAATAATGCGAGAAGGCAAGAAAATATCTTTAATCAGCGCTTCTGCCTTTGGCACCATTGCTTCGCCAAGTTTATTGGTTCTAAACAAATCAAACAGTCTCTTAAAGAACTGCACAACCATGTTGCCTTTAAACCAAGGCTTCTTATCCATCAAGGCACGCAAATCTTTATTGGATAAAACTTCAGAGACAAACTCTTTGATGTTCTCCATGCCGTACTGCTTACTAAACTTAGAGTCTCTGTTAAGCGTTTTGTACATGGCTTCCAGCTCTCTGCGAGCAGCCAGTTGGACGGGTGTCAAATCTTTTTCGGGCATCGTGAGCACGCGCATAGTCGCCGCGTGCGTGGCTTCATGCACAACGTCTTCAACAGTAAAACCTTGAGGCGTAAAGTACACCGTGTTTGTGCCAGGGTCATAAAGGGCTGGTACGCTCTTACCTTTGTAAATAATTTCAGGCACAATCTCAACTTTGGTGCGCACAAGAAACTGACGCACAGCATCTGCGTGTTCAGACAAGAACCCTTTAGTATCAATTTTTATTTGCTCAAGCGCGTTAATTAAACTTCCATCAAGCAACGCTTTAATTGCATTGTCAGGTAACACGGTTCCGGGAGCTTCACGAGCGGCAGCAGCAAAGAATTCATCATCAGCATCATCAATTGCTTTATTTAAACGATTGTACTTACTTGCTTTGTCTGTTAACTCAATATCTTCTTCAACTACTTCATCTACACGAGCGTTGTTTTTCTTTGCAAACGCTTTGGCTTTTACGTCTTTGTAGCGTGCTTCTAAAATATCAGCTTTTTCTTTGGCTACGTCAAGATCATCTTGAGTAATCTCTTTCATTGCAGAAGTCTTGGCTGCTCTGCGTGCTTCTTCCGCTCTAGCCAAAACAGCTTCTGATTCTCTCCAACGCTCTCTAGCCGCAATGACTTCTATGTCGCCACCTTCTTTCATCAGCTCTTTACCTTCAGCTAAGCGTTGTTCCACTTGTTCTGGGGTCAAACCTTTGATGGCTCTGTCGTACTGTTTTTGCAAAGTTTCTTTGCGCTTAGTACCCGCCTTGGTAGCGTCCAACTTTTCTCTAGTTACATGCAAACTAATTGCATTGGCTTTTTCAGGGTCTAAGTCAGCGGCTCTTAATTTAATAGTGCCTGCTTGTGTAGGACGATTGCGAGCACCAATAGGCGTACGGCTTTCCGCAGTACCTGAAAGGAATGCGTTAGGGGCACGAGATGCAGTGCGGACAACGGGGCCTTCCCGTCTATTTGGCATACGCTCACCCGGCTCAACTTCCTCTTGTTCAGCAGGAGTGATTTCATTGGTTATTTCAGTAACCTTACGTTCCGCTACAGGCAACACCTGCTCAAGCTCACGTTCATAGCGTTTGACTTCTAATGTATGTTGCTTAACCGCTTCGGTGTCGTCACGATCAATAGCGTCTTTAAGCTGCGTCTGTGCCATGCCAAGCATTTTCTTGGCGTTGTTTTGCACTGCTTGTGCAAGGGGGCCCGAAGTATCCAATTCAACACGAGTACCTTCAAGTCCCAAACCTTCTCTACCACGTTGAGCAACCTCACTGGGCACACCGCCTCGTTCAGCTTTAGCTTGCTTGAGCAAATCATCTTGTGCTTTTTCTTTAGCACGGCGTTCAGCGTTAAGTTTGTCAATTTGTTTTTGCACTTCTGCTCGGGCTTCATCCGCTCTTTTCTCAGCCTCCGCTTGGATAGACTGAGCTTGCTTAATAGCTTCGGCAGCGTCTTTAAACTCAGGGTTATTTAGCTGTGCGTTAAGTTCTATGTCTCTTGCTTTTACAGCTTCTCTGTATGCAGCGCGTACTTTTTCAGAAGCACGGTATTGAAAAGCCAATAAGTCTCGACGCGCAATAGCGTATTTAACGGATGCTCTAGTATGTGCTTTATCAACAGGAGTTGCTTCTTTAATTAATTCTTCAGTTTTTTCTTCAAGCGCCGGGCCTATATAGTACCCTTCACTTTGCAACTTATCAAAACGCTGTTTAATCTCATTTAATTTTTTCTCTAGCGGTACAACTTGGTTACTCATATTGGTCACATTAGCCAACATTTGTGAGTACAACTGCACTGTTCTAGCAGGCGTCATTTCTTCATCAAAACGGTCAAATATGTAGTTAACGCTATCAACTTCTGCGCGTGTGCCGTATTTGTCTAAAAAATCTTGAAGTTGTTCAATTTCTTTAAGCGTATCTAAAGCTTTATTATCAGCCAATATATTTTCTGATTCTTTTGAAAGACTGTTAACAGCGTCATTTAATTTAACCAAGCGTTCTTTTGCTTTACCCATTTCTAGTAAATAGGGTTGTTGAACGCCTTCTCTTTCTTTAACGGCCATTTGAACCACTTTGTTAGCCGCACTCATTTTGGCAGTGGCTTTTCCTAAAACATCAGGTTTAACCGCTTCTGTTTTAGCCAGTTTTTTTAATCCCCAGCTTGCAAGTTTTGTAGGTTTAGTACGAACTTTACCCGCTTGTTTACCAGCAATAACTCTATATCCTTCGCCAGCAAGAAGACGCTCAGCCGCACGCTGCCCGGGTGGTGCCTTGTTAATAACATCTTGTTGCTCTTCGTACATGCGTTGCTTGGACTCAAGCTCTTGCACTTTAACTTTAGCTTTTTCAATTTGTTCACGTAATTTTTCTTCTTGTTTAACAAGATTTTTTTCACGCGCATTTCGTGCATCTTCAATACGCTTAGCAAGGTTTTCTTCTACTTGTTTTGCATACGTAACATTGGTGCCAACTATGTCCCCTTTAGAAACCTTGCTTTTGCGCAAGCGCGCCAATTCATTAATTAGGTCAGTTTCTTCTTTGCTTGTTTTACCTGCAGCCGCACGAACTTTTTCCAATTGCGTTTGCAAGTTAACTTGTTTGGTTCTAGCTTCATCCATGACCGCTTTGGGTACAGGATTTTTAAGTGTTGTGTATTGCTTTAGCCCAAAGCCGGGTAAAAGTTTTTGTTCTGCTTGAGGAGTAGGCGCTGTTCTTTCTGCTTCACGCTCGTCAGCAAATGCTTGATATTTTTCAGAAGCTTTGCCAGTAGCGTTTAAAAATTCTTGTTCAGAGCGTTCAATTTCTTTGACTATTTGTTGATAACGGCCTGTAGGTCTTTTGGCAAAAGCATCAAGCAACGCCTGTAATTGAGGAGTACTGGCTTCTTGACCACGGCGCCTAAGGTCTGCTTTAATATCGTCTCGTTCTTTGTACAACCGATCTAAAGTATTTTGAATACTACGAACGTCTTCAGATGATTTACCATATGCGCTAGACAAAGCAAACAAATCGCCTTGGGTTCTTTCTTTTTCAGCAGGAGCTTGTTGCTCTCGTTCTTGCAAACGCTTATATGTGGTTTCAGCGTTTTTAATTTCGTCTTCAACAAAAGTGCGTTGTGTTCTAAGTTCTTCTAACGCCTTTACTTTTTGGGGGTCTGTAGGTTTTCCCGCTTTCTTTATCTTGTCTTTTAATTCAGCAAGAATGTCGTTGTTTTCTCTAATACGACGCAGTTGTGTATCAGCTTCTACAATAGGCAAATTACGTCCGGGGCCTTCAACAGCACCTGCAACACCAATAGATTCAAGCTGTTCAACACGCCCCATTAAATATTTGTACTCATCTACCAAATCTTGGTACTGCTCATTCAAAGGCTTAGTGACTTTGGTTGCTTTAATAAGATCAGGACTGATGATGAGCGGTTGTAACAGATCTGTTAAACGGGAGATGCGGCGATCTATTGCCGCTATACGGCCATTCAAATCTTGAATCTCAGGCGAGTTCATACGCTCGTTGACGTATGCCGTATCGTTTTCTTTGCCAGCACGTTTAATAATGCTGCGCATTTCTTCTTTTAACTTAGCTAAAGAAGGCTCTAACTTGTTAAGTTTTTCTTCTTTTAGTGTTTGAATTTCGTTTTGGGCATCTTTCACATCCCCGTCTAATGCGGCGTTGTACGCAGGTGTTTGGGGTTTAACTTGTATATGTTTTGCCGCTTCCGCACCTTTAATAACTTCCGCGTGCATAGCGGGTAGTATGCGTTTAAGTTCGGCTAAACGCTCTTTAAAGGCTGCAACCTTTTCTTGGCGTTTCTTTCTTTGTTCAACAACATCCGCAGGAGATATAAGTTTTGTAGTTTTGGTTTTTTCAGAACCCAACGCTCTAGGCAATAGTTGATCTATAAGATCAGATATTCGTTGGTCTTGTAGTTGTGCGTTGCTTGGGCCTTCTTCTTCCCGTGCTATGGTAGAAGTCTTTTGTCCAATTTCAATACGGCGGTTTACATCCGCTAATTGTTTTTCTTTTTCGTTAATTAAAAAAGAATGAATTGAAGGAAGTACTTCGTCTTTTTTACTTTCTTTACGGTGTTCTCTAATTTCTTTTTCAAGCGTTTCTTTAAGAGTTTCTCGATCCTGTTGATACTCAACATTTTTAGGATCGGTCTTTAGTCTGTTCCAGTCTTGCTCAGGAGGAGGCAATAAAATAATTTTACCCGTTTGGGTCTTATGCGTTTTAGGCGCAAACATGGCCATAATTTTACGGGCATCTTCTGCTTCTTTTTTAGCAACCGAGTTTCCAAATACGGACGGCTCTTTGTTGGCTTCAGAAATTTTACGTAAACGTGCAATTTCATTTTCAATATTTTCACGTTCTTGCTGTGCTTGTTTTTTACCATCAGCTATTTGGTCAGCAATTCCAGAACTTACAAGCAAATCATAAAACTGTTGAGTATCCGCACGCCCAACATTGGTGGCATTAAACAAACCTTCTCTACTTTTAAGGTCTTGGATTTGCGTGTTTGCTTTTTTAATAGCCGCCATGTCCCCCACTTCTTTGGCTTTGGCTAGTTTTTTACGCGCATTTGCTAAATCAATATCGATGTTTTCAGGTTTTAAGTCTTGAGGACTATAAAGAACAGCGCCGGGTTCTGCTTGCTGTATTTGTGCACGTTGTGCATCAAGGGTGCGTTGTTCTTCTTCTAAAGCGTCATGTTCTTTAGAATACTGGTCAATTTTGTCTTCATCCGTGGCTTCGGATGCAAGCTGCGTAATATTTTGAATTTTTGTAGAAAGCCCGGCTTGTTCTTCATTGAACTTTTTAGAAGACATGGGCGCAGGAACAGCTCCTGCTTTTTGTTGCTGTTCTTGTTGTTGCTGTTGTTGAGCACGGCTGGCTTCAATTAAATCTTGGTCAGCAGTTCCACCAAACAATTCACCTTGAGCGCCGGGCTTTTGCATGGCTTGCTCATATGCAGCTTTCTTTTCAGCCTCAACTCTAGCTTGCTCAACAGCAGCTTTTTCTGCGTCTACTTTTGATTTGACGGCACGGTACTCGTTGATTAACTCTTGATTGGCAGGATCTTTTAACAACTCGCTAAGAGCTGTTTGTGCTTCTTTTTTATTTGCTTGCCCAACAAGGTCGTCGTTTGCTACTTTAGCTTTTTTCTTTGCCAATAAATCTTTGTACTGGGTATCAAAAGCAGTCCAACGGCCTGTTAAGTCCGTGATGTATTCATCGGATTGTTTAAAAGCTTCTTGCTTTTGTTTTTCTTGTTCATCAAGCGTTTGTTGTTGTGCTAACTTAGCGGCTTGTTCTTCACGATCAGCAGCGGCGGCTTGAGATTTAGCAGCCCCACGTTCAAAGAACCGTCCAGGTACAGACAGTGTGCCACCAAGGACAGCACCTCCTAAAAAGTTATCAAAGTATTCTTTACGTGCTTCTGAATCAGTAATCGATAAACCTGCTTGCAAACGCTCAAGCACTTGTTGGCCAGCTTCCGTCAAACCTTCAGCACCAGATACTTTTACACCTGTAGCGGCGTAGTCTCCAAGGGTTTTAGTCAACCCTTGTGTGGCAATTTTCTTGGCTTCTGCGTTAGATATCTTAATGGCGGCATCACCAAATATCTTTTTAACGCCGGGTATCATGCGAAGACCAAACGTATCTAAAGCAGCTTGGAACGGAGCGGCAGCAAAAGATTCACCAAGGCTTGCTTCTTTTAGCTTTTCGCCTTCATCTAGTTTACGGGCAAAGTTTGATGCAGTAAATTGCCCAGTACCCACGCCCAATGCGGCCAAAGTACCTGCGCCTAATCCAGCAACTGCAAGTCCGGGAGCGGCTAATCCAGCTCCAATACCTGCAACAGCAGGGCCAATCATAGACGGAAGCGAACCGCCTAATAGTTCTTTAAAATTAGTAACAGGGTCTTCTAAAAAACTTTTTTCTGTAGGCTGGTGGATTTGTTGGGCTTTTGCTTTTTGTGCTTTGTAGTACGCTTCGCCTTCTTCAGGACTAACAATACCTAACTTGCCAGCCAAAGCGCCAAGCCCACCTTTAAATTCTTCGGTAGCGGCTTCAAACGCAGGTTTAAAACCTTCTTTTGATTTTTGTTTGGGTGTTTCTTTCTTTTTTTCTTTTATGCCAAACGCATCCGGATACATTTGTTGCGCACGAGACCACGCTTGATCGGCCGATTCGCCTTCACGTAGTTGTATTCCTGATCCGTCCGGTAAGTCGAGATACTGTGGCATAGAGATTAAATTGTAGAGATGTGCATATTATGCACGTTATTTGTCTTGACGCAAGACAGAAGGAGCTGTATTTTTTAATTTACCGGGGCCTCCCATAGCGGCCAGTGCTAATTGGGCGTTTTTCAAATCTTCAAAAAATTCGCTAGCACTTTGAATTGGTACAGGTTGACCAAAAGCATCCACTTTTCCAACCGCTTTTGCTTTGTAATCCAAATATTCTTTTGTTGGATTTAGTTTACCCGCTTGAATAGCCGCCATTTTGGCTAAACCTGTTTCTAAATTTCCATCGCCTAACATCATGGCCATTCTTGCTTCTGGCGGAGCCATATTAAGTTTATTGGCTTCCATTTGCAACTGTGCGTTTATTCCTGCTGTGTGCACTGCATTTGTAGAAGCGGTGCGTCTATTTGCTTCAAAATTATTAAGAGCATTGTCATAGGCGTGGCTTGCTATTTTTGCATTTTCCATACCAAAGTTTTGCAAACTTGAAATGCCCCAACGTCTAGCTTCTTGCAGCTTACCACTTGCACGGTCTTCAAACTCAATAGAGCGGTCAATGTCATTGTTTGCTTGGGCAGTACGCGCCTGTTCAATATCTGCAAAAGCACGGTCACGTAAGTCTTTGGACTTTTTAAGGTCTTTAATACCTTCGCTGTATGTTTTAACACCTGCCGTTGCTCTGCTTAGATTTTGAAATGCGTATGGGGAATCACCACCCATAACGGCCAAACCAGCTTCAAGCAAACTCAAACCTGTTAATTTTTCTTTTTCTTCTGGTTCTTTGGCTTCTTGGGCTTTTAAGCGTTCTTCATAATCTTTATAAGGCGTTTTGCGGCCTGCTAACATTTTGTCTCTTAAAGCACGTTGTTGGGCAATACCCACGCCTGTTTCCGTTATTTCATTTTCAATATCGGGTTTAAATGTGTCAGGGTTTAAAAACGTATTGGCTTGTTGTTTGGCGCCTTCAGCTGTAGGCGCTCTGCCCCCAATACCCCCAGCAGTTGCAATTTTTGGCGCAACAATACCGGGCGACCAAGGCGCTTTAGTTTCTGTGGGTTCTGCTAAAACATCTTCACTACTTGGAGGTTCTTTGTTTTCAACAGCGGCTGGCTCAGTCTTAGCAGGTGTTGTAACTGCGGGGGTAGCAACTGCAGTTGGAAATTTTTCATTGTATGCTTTTGCCGCTTCAGCGTGTGATTTAAATTCTTTTTTATTAAGTTCGGCGGCTCCTAGGTTGGGTATTAGTCGATAATACGGAACACTTGGGTCACGTATTTCTTCTGGCACATCTAAGAACCAGGATTTACCACCATTTGTAGTACGCACGTATTTTCCAATACCAGTCCCTCCGCCAGTATCAAAATGTTGAACAGCACCACCACCAGCCATACTTCTTGAAGTCACACCACTATTGGGGTGCAAGTCAACTGCGGGAGCCATCTGAGCGTAGTTAAACATGCCCGGTTGTTGGCCACCATCAGCGTACCCAGCAATACCACCATCAGCAAAAGCTCTGTTGTATTGCACCCCAAAAGAAGGTCTGCCTTCTACGGGTTTATTAATGTTTGCATTAAGACGGCCACCTTCAAATGGCGTGTTATAACCTATTGAATGCGCGTTTGTATGATGCTCGCCTCCTGCGTGCGTACCATGTTTGCCAATAGTTAATCTTCCCTCGCCAACAGGAACTGAGCCCATTAGATTTGTTTGATAAAAATCAGAGGGCAAACCTCTTTCTAAAGGTCTATTTACACTTGCATTGATTCCTACGTCACCAATGTTATTCATGTAGTTAGCCATTAAAGCTTGCATTTGGCGGCTTTCACGGTCTTTATCCATGCGGTTAAGATTTACACCACCACTTAATCTGCCAGCTTCACCCAAATCAGCATTTGCGTTTACCCCCGCACCTGACGTAGCCATGTCACCCATAATTTGTTTCATGGCAAACGGGCTAAGATGTACTAAAGACTCATCATCTCCAGCGTACCCAGCAATACCGCCATCAGCCATGCGCTGTAAATTGGGAGCGTTTAAAGCACCAATCCCTTGATCTTCTGGCAGAGCGTTAATAGCTTGTCCATGACCGCCTGTAATTGTTTGTCCTGCGCCACCTGTTAAAGGAGTAGGTGTCATTTGTTGCAAGTCTTGATCCACTACAGGAGGTAGTTTTTGTCCAGCCATCTGAGCGGCCTGTCCAGCACGCATCTGCTTGCGTGTTTGGCTTTCTTGAAACGCCAAGGGAAACACAAACGGATCGCTTTTGTGCATTGCAGCATATTGCTGTAATTGTTGGTCAGACATACCTCTAAGCGTAGAGGTGATTTGCATGACGTTGCCTGTAGAAGGAGCTACGCCGCCACCCATTTGGGGGCTAGGTGCTTGGCTCATAGGAGCCACACCCATTGAAGGAGGCATACCGCCGATTGCTGGAGGACGACCCATCCCTGCCATTGGATTCATTGCCATCTTATGCTCCCATTTGTGCTAGTGCCAAGTCTTGTAGACCATGCGATTTAATATCCGCAGTAGAACCACCTCTAGCGGCCAATTTGCTCAAACCTGCAACGCCCAAACCCAAACCTGCTACTTGGGACAAAGTGGATGGGGGCGCCTGATACATACTTACAGCCTGTTGAGTCATAGGCAATCCACGAATCAAGTTGGACATGAAGTTCATCTGCTGATAAGGATAGTTCTGTTGGTTCTGGAAGTTGGTGTAGTCAACATTCATTGCGTTTTGAACTTGCTGTTGTTGCTGTCCACCCAACTGATTCTGTAAACCAATCACGCCAAGGTTCTGGTTGTATTGATTTGTACCCAAAGTGCCTAAAGTATTAGCGCCTTGCAAAGCGGTGTTCAATCCTTGAAGACCGATATTAGCGCCAAACTGCCCTTGTTGAGCATTTAGATTTGCTGCCGCTTGTTGCTGGCCTTGCTCAGTATTGAACTGTCCTTGTGCTTGGTTATAAGCATCAAACTGATTTTTGGCCAAATTACGTTGTAATTCAGCGTTGTTTTGCGCTCCCATAATAGCTTGACGACCACCACCAAATGCACCTGCTGTTGTGGCTTGTGCATTGGTTGCCGCGTTTTGAATGCCCGCCTGTCTGTATGCCGCTTGATTTGCAACATCAAGATACGGATTCATGTACTTTTGAGCTGTACCCGGAGTGGTAAAACTTTGAGACTGATATGGGTTGTATGTGTAACTGGCGTTCAGGCCGCCTAGCCCAGCCAAACCAGCCATTGAAGTTGCATCCCCCAGTTGAGGAGCTGTTTGCATTTGCGACGCCGCATCATAAGACTGTTGTTGCATGGGCGTAAAGCCAGCAACCTGTGAGCCCTGATACTGCATGTAAGGGTTGGTTGCTTGATTGGTGTAGAACGCACCTTGTCCTAAAAGTGCTTCGCCATAGGGTGCTATTTCAGGCGCAAAGCCTGTTTGCATCTGTTGTACTGATGTTGGATTATCTGCTGCCATGATTCTTCCTTATGCGGGTAAGTATTGTTCAGCGCGGGGATTGGACGCTACTTGTTTTTTGCCAGTCGTTTTCTTGCGTGCATTTTGTACACGATCCATCATCTGATAAAGTTTACGAGCGCCCGCTTCAGTCGAACCATTGCCGAGTTCAGAGACAATACGAGCAGGAACAACGAATTCACCATCAGCAAGACGAGCAGGCTGAGGATTACGAGCACCAATCGTGGCAGGAATAGAATCAGAGATGCCATCGCCCGGCCCACGAAGTAAACGACCACCATCAGAGTAACCGCCTAAATTACCAAGACCGCCTGCGGCTAAACCCATCAAACCTCCGTTAGCGGCAGGCACTTCATTTATAAGAGCAAGAACTTGCTCTTCTGTATCGGCAACTTTATTGCCAGCTTTGTCATAGTACTTGCCATCTGTACCCTTAAGATACCCTGGATAATTTGTTAGTGGAGTGGCGGTAACTTTGTTTGGTAGCGTTACAGGCGCTCCAGATGTGGAGGTTAAAGCTGAAGATGATGCGGAAGCCGCAGTAGGATTTGTACCAACATTAGCGCCTTGTCCTTGAAGGTACGCAATAGTCTTCGGGTCTAAAGCGGGTGCAGCTTCTCCTGTATAGCCGGGAGCGTATGCGCCAATGTAGTCTGCACTTGGACTAAATTTGGGATCGTAGTGTGGATTGTTGGCCTGAGAAACTTCATACTTAGGATTCAAAGGCATACCCATGACAGAGCTGTAATAAGGCGCTGCAATTACTCCATTGGGCGTATAAGGTACTTTTGAAGCTGGTGCTTTACCAGACAATATATCTAAATAATGTTGTGTTGCATCTTCTGTTGTAACAGCTGGCGCTTTAGGGTTTGTATATCCTAGACTGCCGCCAGCTTTGGTATACGCGTCTTTTGCGGCCTGAAGCGTACCATATCCACCTATAGGTCTAAACGGCATTGCAGGGGCTTGACTGATATACCCGTTAGGATCAACAAAAGCGTGTGAGCCACCAACCCCTTGTGCAGTTGTTGGGTTTGCAGTATTACTTATATATCCAGCATTATAAGTTTGGCCGTTGCTTGTGGCCGTTGGCCCTGTAGCAGGTACATAGTACCCATTTTTATCAAGGCTGGGCGCTGTCATTGTAGTTGGCGCTAGATTTACAACAGGCGCTAAATTAACTGGCGGTGCAGTAGGAGTCAAAGGCGCTGGAGTAACAGGTGTTTTTGGCGTTACGCTTAAAGCTGTAATGGCTTTTGTTATGTCAGCCATTGATGTGTAGTTGCCGGGTGGTAAACCGAGTGCCGTAGCTACATCTGACAGTGATTTATATGTGCCTTTTAAACCCAACGAAGCCGCAACCGCATTAGGATCAACCATAGTTGTTTTTGTAGTATCAACAGCATTTGCCGCAGCCACAGCAGCCGCTGGAGTTGCATAAGCGCCTTGATTAGCCCATGCAGGTGTTGCACCTGATGCAACTGCTGGGTCTACTGCGCTATAAAGACTTTGAACACTGGGGCCTGTATAACTAGACCCTAAAGCACTTTGAACTGTATCAGGGTTAATTCCCCATTGATCCATCAATTTTGCAACTGCTGCTTGCGCTTGCGCATTATTGCCACCATACAAAGTGGTAGCCGCACTAATAGCGGTTTGTATCTGTGCGTTTTGTGTAGCTGTCGGTTGTTTTTTAAAATCAGTTAACTGTGTTGCGGTTGGGTTTTGAAAACTATTAAGTAAAGACGCCGCGTTAGATCTATCAGCCGCCGCTTGTCCTGCTGCCGCTAGTGTTGCATTTGAAAATGTTGATGTTGGGGCTGTAGTTGAAACAGGCGCAGTAGAAGTAGTAGTTGGTAAAGACGCAATACCTGTAGGTGTTGCAGCCGCGTTGTTAGCCGCAAGAACCGACGCCATACTTGCAGGCGCTCCAAGTGCAGCCGCTACCGCAGCAGGATCTGCATTAAACTGTTGGGTTGCCAAAGCTACATTAGCTCCGGGATTGTCAACAAAATATTGTTTAATTTGCGTAGGTGTAAACGATGCGTAAGTAGGAGCAGAAGCAACTGGAGCAGGAGCGTTAGTATTTAGTGCCGCAATAGCTGGAGCATAAACACTGTCCGCTGAATAAGAGGCCATCTGTGAAGGGGTCATGTATACGCCTTCTCCTTCATTGCCACCAGCAGAAACAAAAACAGGCCCACCATCAGGATACTTTTTAACATCACCACCATTTGCTAAAGCAACAATACCGCCTGAAGCCGCAAGAGCAGGAGTTTCATACATGGCGCCAGCGCCTGAGTAAGGGTTACCACCGTAGAATTTGAGTCTGCGATTGTCTGGTAGTTTGCCAACTGTATTGGGTTTAGCCGCCGCCTTGAGCGCGGCTAAGCCTGCAACGCCTGCGGCGCCTGCATAATAAGGATGGTCAATTGCCCAGTTCTTAACCGTTTGAAAAAATCCGGGGCTTGCTGAAGGAGGTGGCGTTGATGCAAAATAGTTACTTGGAGTAGGATTTAAACCTGCACTTGGACTTGCCCCTAAACCCGGATTTAAACCTAAACCTGAACTTGTTGCTGGCGCCTGTGGTACCACCGAATACATTGAATTTGGCGTTGCACCATTTATAGGCGCAGTTGCATTTGCAACAGGCGCTTGAACAGAGGCTTGAAGATCGTTTGTTGGATTTACTGCATTTTGTAAAGGCGTAGCTGTTTCCGACAGACTGGCATCTAGCATGTTGGTGCCGTTATACATACTGCTTACATTAGGCGTTACTGCATTTTGTACTGCACTTTCTAATACATTATTTGGTACATTTGATACTCCCAATTCAGCGGCTTTTGTTATGGGGGCTGCTATTGCTTCGGGGATTGCGCTACCTACACCAGCCTGTCCCCCAAACTGCAAACCATCAATTGATGATGGGCCCGTCAAACCATACAAACCGCCTGACATCAACCCAGCTTTTAAACCTTGTTCAAGGCTTCCTGTACCCAAAGTAGTTACAGCGCCCATTGCTATGCCTGCTGTTTGTGCCGCAGACAAACCCATATTAGCGGCTAATGAGTTTCCACCAGAAGCCAAAAAACCTTCAGGATCGCCTGTAAAATACATGAGCGCCGCCGCTTCAGCCATTCGGCCAAGCTGGCTTTTCCCCAGGTCGTGAATACCACCGGATATATTGGCTATTGGGTTTGCAAGGAAGCTCATAGACGCTCCGTAAATAAGTTAGAGTTTATCATATTAGCCTACTTTCCAGTTGGTTCCATTGGAGAATACAGGCACAGTATTTGCCCCACCGCTAGCTACCGTTGTATTAAAAGTAGTCACCGAAGAATCCGATACAAAAGTTCTTGTGCCCGCACCTGATGTAACCGCACTGGGTAATGTAGCTACTGTATACACAGTGGTGCTAACTGTGTAGTTATTGATAATTACGTTTAAAGCATTGTTAAGCTGGTTAAAGTACAAACGAAATACGTTGTTTAACTGATCTTGAAACCGACGGTCGTACTCTTGTGGGCCCAAAGGCAAGTTTGGTACTGGCGGATTGATGATCGGTTGTTGTGCCATTAGCGTCTGCCGTCAGGACGGATATCTAGCCTCGGGGCGCCCAACTGCCAAGTCGTACCCACTTTGTCAGATTCCATCTTGATAATGAGCTGGCGACCACGCACCCGTGTGTAGACTTCGCCTGTAAATGTCGCTGGATTGGCGCTTAAGTTAATGCTTTGTACGCCGTTTGCCCGAGGATTGTTTGTGCCAGAACCTGAGTTGTACATGGGATACAGCGTCATTGTGCCTTCAGGAGTTGTACCATCTGTAGACCCCTCAAAAGTCAAGTCAGGAAGTATTCTCCACACGAAAGCAAAATTATGCCCGTCACCAATATCAAACTCTGAAGAAGAAATATAAGCTGGAATAGATACCGCAGTGCCTGTT
>Ga0209084_1001692_pt1 | contig 18132 bp, 19 predicted proteins | sample C_130820_MF_Meta_FD_187309 | JGI IMG/M metagenome (GOLD analysis project Ga0209084, IMG submission 187309) | Freshwater microbial communities from Lake Croche, Canada to study carbon cycling - C_130820_MF_MetaG (SPAdes) (version 2) | ecosystem: Environmental > Aquatic > Freshwater > Lake... | reverse complement strand
AGTAAAAAAAACAATATTTAGTTTGAAGGACAACAATTTAGCAGAAAGCGATAAATCAAAAATAGCTAAAAAAAGAATCCCTGGATCAGAAATAAATATTGAAAGAAGTAACCTTATAAGTTCCACTTTACCAAATCATGAAACGATAGACGAATTGTTGACTGCAGCAGTTCTTGATAATAATACCAAAATTGAAAATGAGAAAAGTGAACTAAAAGTAGACGCTGTAAATTTGCTTTCACAAGTTGACGGCGAGTTAGAGCTCTCTTTTAGAGAAAAAGTAGTTCAAAAGCTAAGTGAAAATTATAAAATAATTAAAGTTGCACTTAATAATAGGAATCAAGAATAAATCCAAATAACTTAAAAAATAAATATCATGAGAAATTTAACTATTTACTTTATAGTATTGCTGTGTCTTTTTTTAACTAGCATTAATGCCCAAGAAACCTTTGAATCTCGAGCAAAAAAAATAGCAACTGCTATAGAAAAAATAACAAACGATGAGAAAGCAGGCTTGAAAATAGAGATTGAGAATGTTAATCTCGAAATCGAAAAAGGATTAATTTCTCAAGATCAGGCCAATGAAAAAAAAATGAAACTGGCAAAGTTCAGAGCAGTTGCAATTGAAAATAAAATTAATGATGAGCAAGATAAGCTCAATGCTTTAGTTAAAGAGAAAGTAGAGGGTAAGATATCTGAAAGTATTACCTCGGATTCTATTGTTTATAAATTTGGAAATAAAATTGCTGTTAAAGTAATGAATGATTCTGTTAAAAAAGTGGTGTTTTTAAATAAAGAGAAAAGAACGAGTTCTCAACTTGTTTTTGCTTTCGGCCTCAATAATTTAGTTACTAATAATAGGGTTGCTAAATCTGATTTTAGATATTATGGCTCTCATTTTTACGAATGGGGATTTACTTTAAACAGTAGAATTTTGCAAAACAATAATCTGCTTCATGCGAAATACGGATTGTCAGTTATGTATAACAATCTTCGACCTTCGGATAATAGACTTTTTGAGGTAGATGGAGGACAAACAAACTTGGTTGAAAGTTCTACCCCACTTAATGATTCCAGATTTAGAAATGTTTATTTGGTGGTGCCAGCTCATTTGGAATTTGATTTTTCGGGAACGGAAACTAAAAATGGACGAACCACTTTTAGAACTCATAAAAGTATCAGAATTGGTTTAGGAGGTTATGCTGGTGTAAATTTAAAATCCAAACAAATTTTAAAGTATGAAGATTCAAATAATAATAATGTCAGATCTGTAATTAAAGGGGATTATAATACAAACAATTTTATATATGGTTTAAGCACTTATATTGGATACAAATCAACAAGTTTATATCTTAAGTATGATTTAAATCCATTGTTTAAAAACAACCTAAGAAATCAGGATAATATATCAGTTGGATTACGATTTGATTTAAATTAATTTTTTTTTTAGATCTAAGAACGTTTTTTATATCTGTATGACCTCACTAATATTAGTGAGGTAAATATCACTAAATTAGGGTATTGTTTGGTATAAGTTATTTAATCAAATTTACAGTATTAACCTATAGATATGATTGAGTTTTTAGCCTTTGAAATAATTGATTTTAAATTGGTACTTATTTTATTAATACTCTCTTTTAAAATAATGAATTTTATTATTAATAATTAAGAAAATCAAAAAAACATGTTTTTTAAATCCTATGTTAATTATAATTAATTGGATTTTTTATAATCATGGATACAACATTAAATATTCGTTTAAAAAAATTAAAATAATAGATAAAGCTCGTATTTTTTTTGATTAATTAAAAAATATTTTTTGGTAAGAATTACGATTATGGTAATATGTATAATCTAAAAAAGATGTAGAAGTCAGCGCTTTTGAAAGAAGATATTGTTATGATAATTTTATATAATTTAAATGACTTTTTTGAATTAATGAAGATTTATAATGAACCTATTTCTATGATATTTGCTGCTTACAAACTAGAAATATTATATAAATTGAAAGAACTAAATTACATATATTTAATAAATTTTCAAAAAAAACTTCAAATATTAAAATTGAGATTAATAATTGTTTAAATAAAATAAATAGATCATGAAGCAATTAAATTATACCAATGATATTTTGATGAAAGAAAATTATCTAAACATTTATTTTAAAGATGGAAATGAAAAAAAAATTTTAGTTTCTAAAATTAGAAGCATTTATATTAAAGTAAATAATAAGAATAAAAAATTATTTTATCTCTTGCTTGGATTCTTTTTCATTGTAGTTTTCTCGGTTTTATTTATACAAATTGGTTTATCAATTATACTAATTCCAATATCGTTATTAATTCTGTTGGACGCTTTTGTTAGTCAAAATAAATTTGTTTTAGTTGTTGAATATAGTACGGGAGCCAATTATAATTTTCCTTTTTCAAAGAAATCCAAATGTGAAATAGTAGATGAATTGAGAAATGTCCGTAGTGTATTAGATGGTTTAAAAATTAGCAAAGTAAATGAGAATTTAGTATTATACTGAAAAAATTATTTAAATATGTTTTAAGATTATGAGATCAAAGTTTGTAACTTTGATTTTTAAATTTAAAAGCATATTTTGATTTCAAAATCCACAATAGAAACTGTTTTCGAAACCGCTCGTGTAGAAGAAGTGATTGGCGATTTTGTTCAATTAAAGCGTGCGGGAAGTAATTTTAAAGGATTGAGTCCTTTTTCAGATGAACGCTCACCCTCTTTTATGGTTTCTCCTGTGAAGCAAATCTGGAAAGATTTTAGTTCTGGTAAAGGAGGTAATGCCATTGCTTTTATAATGGAGCACGAACATTTTACCTATCCGGAAGCAATTCGATATCTAGCAAAAAAATACAATATTGAAATTGAGGAATCCGAACAAACGGATGCTGAAAAAGCAAATACTGATGTTAGAGAGAGTATGTATCTAGTTTCAGAATTTGCTAAGTCCTATTTTCATAACACTCTTTTAAATACCGATGAAGGGAGAGCTATTGGTTTTTCCTATTTTAAAGAGAGAGGTTTTACAAACGAAACGATAAAAAAGTTTTCCCTAGGATATTCTCCAGAATCTTGGGACGCTTTTACAAAAGAAGCTTTAGGAAAAGGATACAGGCTAGAATTTCTTGAAAGTACAGGATTAACTATTCCAAAAGACGATAGGCCATTTGATCGATTCAAAGGGCGTGTTATGTTTCCTATACAAAGTATGTCTGGTCGAATATTAGGATTTGGAGGACGAATACTTAGCAATGACAAAAAAGCAGCCAAATATCTAAATTCACCCGAAAGCGATATCTATCATAAAAGTAAAGTTTTATATGGTATTTTTCAAGCCAAACAAGCGATTGCTAAACAAAATAATTGTTTTTTAGTTGAGGGTTATACTGATGTTATCCAATTTAATCAATCTGGTATTGAAAATGTAGTTGCTTCCTCGGGTACTGCTCTGACACCAGATCAAATCCGTTTGATAAACAGATTGACAAAAAACATAACGGTTTTATACGACGGTGATGCAGCAGGACTTCGGGCTTCAATTCGTGGAATTGATTTAATTCTTGAAGAAGGGATGAATGTAAAAGTTTGTACTTTTCCCGAGGGAGAAGATCCAGATAGTTTTGCCAAGAAAACATCCTATGAAGATTTGGTTTTATATCTTGAAAATAATGCCAAGGATTTTATTCAATTTAAAGCATCGCTTTTAATGAACGAGGCGAAGAATGATCCAATTAAAAAAGCTGACTTGATAAGAGATATGGTTGTAAGCATCTCAAAGATTCCTGATCGAATAAAAAGAGAAATTTACATTCAGGAATGTTCCCGCATAATGGATATTTCTGAACAGGTTTTATTAAATACCTTGGCTCAATTGGTTCAAAAGGACGTTACGGAGACTGACAAGAAAAGTAAACAAGATCAAAAAGCTTTTGAAGTTGTAAAAAACTCTAATCTTGAAACTTTAGATAAAATTGATGTTCAATATGAATTGGAAAAAAAGATTATAGAAATTCTTTTATTGTATGGAGATAAAACGGAGGAATTTGAAGACATATTATTTAAGGCAAATGAGGCAGGAGAAATTGAAAATTCTGTTGAGATAAAAGAGTATAAAGTCTACCAAAGAATTTATTTAAGTCTACAAGAAGACGAAGTTGAACTAGCGAATCCTTTATTTAGAGCTATTTATAATGATTTAGTTGATTATTTTCATCAAAATGAAAGCTTTCAAATCGAACAGTACTTGATTCATTTAGAACCTGAATTTGCCCAAGAAGTTACGGATATATTGATGATTGATGAATTGCAGTCTCTTCATAATTGGGAAGGACAACAGATTATGGTTAAAATGAAAGACCAAACAATTGGTCAATATGTTTCAGAAACGATATTGACCCTTCGCTGGTATTTGGTTAATAGAATTATAGAGGAACTAAAGGGATCTATTTCTTTAGAACCCGATTCAGATAATACGGAACCTTTGTCTTTGGCAATGGATTATTACAAGCTTATTAATTCTTTCGCGAAAAAACTAGGCCGAGTTATGTCGCGATATAATTAAACTATTTCTAATGTTTTAGCCTTATTTACTAAATCAACTAAGTTAGTCACATTAAGTTTGGTTAATAATCGAAGTTTGTATGTACTGATGGTTTTTTCATTAAGTTTAAGGATATCAGCTATTTCATTATTCTTTTTACCTCCACTTAAATAACGTAAAACTTCAATCTCTCTATTTGATAATTTTCTATACAAACGTTCGCTCTTGTTTTGCTTAGCTATTAATGCTAAGTTTTTCTTAATACTGTCGTTCATTATGATTTGACCATGATGTACTTTCATAATCGCAATTCCGAGAGTTTCAAGTTTTGAGGTTTTGTGAACATAACCTGCTACACCAGCTTTTATAGCATTAGGAGCATAAATTTGTTCAGAATAGCCACTAAAAATTATAATTTTAGTTTTTGGGTAATTTTTTACAATTGCCTTCAGTTCATAAATGCTAGATAATCCATCTAGATCTAAGTCTAATATTAAGATATCAATTTCTTTACTATAAAGAATATCTTTTACCATCGAGAAATTTCCTACGTTTGCGACAATACTAATATCAGTATGGTCCTTAAAATAAGATTTCACGCCAAAATGTACTACAGGATAATTGTCTGCTAAACATACTCTAATCATAGCTTTGAATTTTAAGGTTTTTAACTAATTCACTGTATAAACTTAGTTAAAAGTATATTTCAAGTCTAATTTTTTAGATAAATGACCGTTATTTCCGATGAATGGAACAAACTGGTATCGATTTCATTTTATGTAGGTTTATTTTGTTTAATTTTTTATATATTTCGAATACCATTTTCTCTCTTCCAGTGAAGTCATTTTCGGTTTTTCCTATATCATTTTGATCCATTGCCCACTCCAATTCATCATAACTGGCACCTAATTGATCTTCATCAGTTCGGTCATCTCCAAATAAACCATCTGTTGGTGCAGCAACTAAAATTGATTTTGGTATTTCTAAAAAAGTTCCCAAAGCATAGACTTCTGATTTCATTAAATCAGCAATTGGACTTAGGTCAACGCCACCATCTCCATATTTAGTGTAAAAACCAACACCAAAATCTTCTACCTTATTTCCAGTCCCTGCAACTAATAACCCATGCAAACCTGCAAAATAATACAAAGTTGCCATTCTTAAGCGGGCACGAGTATTAGCAAGTGATAAATTTAATTTAGCCATGTCAACAACCTCTTCTTTTGGCAATTCATTTTTGAAATTTTCAAATACTGAAGTTAAATTAACTTCCGTATTTGTTACATTTGGGTATTTTTTTTTTAGTTGCTCAATATGTTCCCTAGCTCGACTTACATGACTTGGAGCTTGATGAATCGGCATTTCTAAGCATAAAACTTTCAATCCTGTTTGGGCACATAGGGTAGAGGTTACCGCTGAGTCAACTCCTCCAGATATTCCAATAACAAACCCATTTACTTTTGCGTTCAGAGCGTATTGTTTTAACCAATCAACGATTTGAAGGTTTACTTTTTCAACTTCAATAGTACTTTTTTTAGTCATAATTAATAAATTTAAAAAACGGCAATGTATCTTTACAAAATTAATAATTATTAGGGTCTATTTCCTGCTTTTCGTCCCAATCTTTTTTTTTCTTTTTCATTAAAAGGATTATCATTATAATCAGGCATAAAAAATATATTAAATGAGAAAATTAGTATTTCTATTTTCAATATTGCTGTTTTTTTGGTCTTGCGACAAAAAAAGTAAAGTAGAGAAAGCGGTTGATAAAATTAAAATTGACCTCAAAGTAGATCGATTTGATAGGGCTTTTTTTGAAAGTACCCCTCAAAATTTGCCGAAATTAAAAACTCAATATCCTTTCTTTTTTCCTCAAGGCAACGAAGATTCTGTTTGGATAGCTAAAATGCAAAATCTTCAGTGGAGAGAACTTTACAGTGAAGTTCAAAAGAAATTTCCTGATTTTGAACCAGAAAAATTAAAAATAGTTAGTCTCTTTAAACATGTCAAATATTATTTCCCTAAAACTAAAACACCGGAAATTTTCACAATAATTTCTGAAATGGATTACAATAACAAAGTAGTTTATACAGAGGATAAAATTATTATTTCTTTAGAGTTGTATTTGGGTAAAAACCATAAATTTTATGAATATCCGGATTATATAAAGCAAAATTTCGAACCCAATCAAATTCTCCCAGATCTTGTTTCTAGTTTTTCAATAGATAAAATATCTCGACCAACTGATCAAACTTTACTTTCACAAATGATCTATGCAGGTAAAGGATTGTATCTCAAAGATTTGTTACTTCCTGAATATTCTGATGCGGATAAAATAGGTTATAAACCAGATCAAATTCTTTGGAGTAAGGAAAACGAAGGCTATATGTGGCGTTATTTTATAGAAAAAAAACTCTTATTTGATACTGATCAAAAACTTTTGTCCCGATTTATAAATCCGGCTCCTTTTTCTAAATTTTACCTAGAGATTGACAATGAATCTCCAGGAAGAGTAGGTACTTGGATAGGTTGGCAAATTGTGCGTTCTTTCGTGGAGAATAATGAAGTATCTTTGCAGGAGTTATTGCAGATGGATGCAAAAGAAATTTTCGAAAAATCAAAATACAAACCTACTAAGTAATGTCAAGTAAAATAAAATCAGAAATAAACTTCCTTGTTGAATTAGATGAAAACAGGGTTCCGGAAAAAATATTATGGACAGCTCAAGACAATGGAATCCATGTTGAAGAAGCAAAAGCAATGATGCTTTCCATATGGGATAGTAAAAAACAAGAAACGCTTCGCATTGATTTGTGGACAAAAGAAATGCCTGTAGATGAAATGAAATTGTTTTTTCATCAAACCCTAGTTGCCATGTCAGACACATTTCAACGTGCCACTGATGATCAAAAAATGGCAGATACAATGAAAGACTTCTGTGATTATTTTGCAGAAAAATTAGAATTGACTAAATAATAATTACCGGTCATTAAATATAAATGCCCCCAAATAGTGTATAACTTTTTGGGGGCAGTCTAAAATTAGTTTGGGGCATTTATATTCATATTAAAATTATTTTTAAAACTCACTATTGTTTTTAAATACTTCTTCGTTTACCTCTTCAATATAATTTAGAATATCTTCTTTCCCAGTGCTTTCTGTAGAAGAAGTCACAAAATAATGAGGGATTTCGGCCCAATTATTGGCAAACAATTTTTTCTTGTAAGCGGCTACATGTGAATCGACTTTGACTTTACTGATTTTATCTGCTTTGGTAAATACAATGCAAAATGGGATTTCGCTTTCGCCCATATAAGCCATAAATTCAATATCTATGAGTTGTGCTTCGTGTCGAATATCTATTAGAACAAAAGCACAAACGAGCTGCTCTCTATTTTCAAAATAATCGGTAATAAATTGCTGAAAAACAGATTTTGTTTTTTTAGAAACTTTGGCAAAACCATATCCTGGTAAATCGACTAAAAACCAATTATTGTTAATTTTAAAATGATTGATTAATTGCGTTTTTCCTGGTCGCCCAGAAGTTTTTGCTAAATTCTTGTGGTTGGTCAACATGTTTATCAAGGAAGATTTTCCTACATTTGATCGGCCAATAAAAGCATATTCCGGTAAAATTTCCTTCGGACATTTATCTACTTCGGAATTGCTAATTATAAATTCAGCGGTATTGATTTTCATATGTTATTATTGTAATTTGCAAATATAGTCAAAAAAATAACCACTATTTTTTAGAATTTAAATCTAATCACTGCTATCCGAAAGTCTAAAATAAAAAGAGCCTGAAAATCCCGTATTTTTGATTTTGCGAAACAAATAATACTTTATGGGACTCTTCAGGCGAAACAAAAATATCAAAAAACCAGTTATTAGACAAATTATTGAACTTGTTCCTAGATGGATGATCGCCTCTTGTGCTAAAAAACACAGTTCAGACAGAGGATGTAGTAAATACAAGACTTACGACCAATTTGTTGCATTAACTTACGGACAGCTTAATAAATGCTACACTTTAAATGATATTTCCACTGGAATTGGGGTTAGCGAGACTTTTATTGAAGATTTAGGATTGACTCAAAGTCCAGCAAGATCCACTATGAGTGATGGCAATAAAAAGCGTGATTGGAAAGTATTTGAATCCTTGTATTATAGGCTTTTGAAACATTATGAAAGGATCTTGAAAAGCGAATCTCAACGTAATGTTATCAAAGAGATTAAAGACCAAAATATAAAATTGATTGACAGTACCACAATCAGCCTGTGTTTAAACATGTTTGATTGGGCAAAGTTTCGGACAGCAAAAGGCGGTTTAAAAATACACACGTGCTGGGATGACAATTTACAAATTCCGAACTTGGTAAATATAACAGAAGCAAAAATACACGACCGCTACGGCTTAGGTCAGTTAGTTTTTTCCAAAGGAACAATTGTAGTGGAAGACAGGGCTTATTTTGATTTTACATTGATGCTGCATAGAATTCAAGCTGAAAATATTTTTGTTACTCGCATTAAGACAAATACAGTGTACGAATCCATCCAAGAATTGGACTTGCCTGAAGAGGAAGATCAAGATATTATTAAGGATGAAATTATTGTTTTAAACAGCAACAAAGCCATAGAGACAGGGATTAGTGAACAAAAACTAAGATTAGTTCATGTTTATAAGCAAGACGAAAACAAGGTAATTGAAATCATAACCAATAATTTAGAATGGTCAGCTAGAACAATAGCTGATTTGTATAAAAAGAGATGGGATATTGAACTTTTTTTCAAGGCAATGAAACAAAACCTACAGATAAAAACATTCCTAGGCACAAGTGAAAATGCGGTTAAATCGCAAATTTACATCGCATTGATTAGCTACTTATTAATTGAATTGATAAACAGAACAATATCTAAAAAGACAAAGTCTTTCTCAAATCTGGTCGAAAAAATCAGAATCTGTTTAGTATATTATCTAAGTTTAGATTATGTCTGCAATCAAGTTGGAGATGGAGCAAAAAAAATAAGACCAGAACCAAAAATAAAATTCAGTTCTGACTTATTTTCAGCATAATTTTATAATCACACCCTGTTTATGAGGAGTCGAGGCAGTTTTTCTAATATTTAGTAAAACTTTCGGATAGCTGTGTAAATTTATTTAACAAAAAAACAATATGAGTGGAAAAAATTGGAATTCAAAATCAGGAATTTATACCGATATTAAAAGCGAAGAAATATTGAATAAATCAAAAAAAGCTAAAGAACTCAAAAATAAAGGTTTAAAGGTTGTGGAAATTGCTAAAGAATTTGGGCTAAGTCCAAGTAGAATTTATGAATATTTAAAAAAATAAATAAGAGACTATTCTAAAAAGTGTGTAAGTTTAAAAATATAGGGGTTTGACTTTTAATTAAAGTTGAACCTTTTTTTATCACCTAGGTCTTCAATTATAAATGAAAAGCTACGGCCTTAACAAAATAAAATTCGCCTCCCAATCCCTAGACCGTCAGTGGAAAATGAAGCAGGAAAAACTTTCCCCTTCCTTCACCACAAAAATCAAAGAAATTATCACCATCCAATTATAAAATTCTACTTAAAGCTCAAAATAATTGGATAGATCAACAAACAAGAATTTGTTCCAAAGTGCAGTAGACGACAGCACAGAACACTAAAGTGCATCAAGTGGCACATATCGCAATAGATCGCACAAAAACGTATTAAATTACATTAAACTGCATAAGGAGACAGCAGAGTACACTAGCGTGCAGTAGAAGACAATAAAGTACAACAAGAACCCAGACGAAACTAATAATCCAATCCGACATCAAAATCACTACATTATATAGCAGAATAGCATTACAAGAAAAACACAAACTTCTAATATAAAGAATCAGAAAAAGCAACATTGGAATGTGAAAAATGAAGCTCAACTCATAGGTACTTAATTCTTGTTTAATATAGTTTACTCTTCTTATTAATCTGTTGCGTCAAGGACAATGCACGTTATAATAAAAAAGTATATAAAGTCTTAAAGAAGAAGCTAATTTGATTTTAATTCTTTTTAACTAAATTGCGAACGGTTTTAAATACTTAAAATAGACTATGATTAAATTTATAAAGAAAATATTTAGCTCTCAAAAAAATGATGTGGCATTAATAAATAACCCAAACGAGATTAATACAGAAATTGTTTCTTCTAATTCAGAAACGGATAGCAATGAACTAAATGTAAATGACAAAAGTATTGACTCAAATACATCAATCCCTATTATATACAATGAAGATTGTTTGCCGCAAATTATTAAACCACACCACGTTAATTCAGTTGGTATAAATTTTAAATTTTTTGCATGGCAAGTCAAAGAAGGAGAATGGGTTAAGGCAGGCACTCCTTTATATGGAATATGCAATTCTATTCATTACGAATACGGAGCCTTTAATCCTATTTGTGCAGATAAAAGCGGTGTGATCGAGTATTTAAAATCTCCTGACGATGATATTAAAAATGGAGATATTGTTGGTTACATCCATCCAACAGGATTTTTTGAAAATGAAAATTTAGTAACAAACAATACCTATTATTATTACTTCAACATAAATAAATTTGATTTTTCTAATGAATATTTATATCATTACGAAGGATATTTATCAATAATGCATCTCTTAGATTTTAAAACTATTAAGTGGGAAAAAATTGACAATGAATTTGTAAAAAAAGGAGATTTGATTTTTGCATTTGAGTATGAATTATTAGGATATAATGATTCAGAAGACAAAAGAGCAGTTAAGTATCATTATGCTGAAAAAGAAGGTTATATTGATATTAATAAAAATGGAAGTACAACTTTGGATATGTTGAATCAAATTATTTATAAAATTCATTCTGATTATAACCAATTACTAATTAGTAAATTTAAAAATGAACCTCAAATTCAAATTGATGATTTTAATGATTCCGTAAAAATAAACTGGAATGTAGTTGGTGGATATGTTAATCATTATGAAACTGCTAATAATGTTACAATTGGAGGCATTATATTAAACACGGATGATGGCAGAAATTTTATTTTCTCTTTTGAATCTTATGATAATAAAGATTACATTGTTTTCTATTATTCGTTTAATGATTATAAACTAGCAATAGGTGATAAGATTAGCTTTATGTTTGAGGATAGTTTAAAACACACTTTTAATATTATCGAAAAATCAATTTCATCAAAAATAATAAATGCAAAACTTTACGAAACAAAAGTCCAAATTACAACAGATGAATTGCAAATCTTTTCTGAAAAAAATCTTCTAAAATGGAAAATTGAAAACACAGAGAGTAATACATCAATTATTAGCGATGCTAAAAATTTTTATTGGTACTCAAATAATTTACATCAAATAGTCGTAAAAAATTTAGCCAATGAATATTTGGAATTAATCGATAAGTATGTAATAAATCACTTGCCATTAAATGGAAGAACTCAAGCCGAAAGTTTGAGCAGAAATATTGTTGAAGAATGTTATGTTTACTTAATGATTGACACAACTAACAATTTTCATAAAATTGGAATTTCTAACAATCCAACATACAGAGAAAAAACATTGCAAAGCGACAAACCTACTATTGAACTTTTACATAAAAAGTCATTTCCTAATAGAAAAATTGCGGAGATACTTGAAAAAACACTTCATCAAACGTATGCTAACAAACGAATTAGAGGAGAATGGTTTGAATTGGATAGTTACGAAATAAATGAAATAATAGTTTTGTTAGATTAATATTTAAACAACAAAGGCGAACCATAACGCCTTTTTTTATTTTCAAAAATATTTAACTAAATGAGTAAAGAAAATTTTGAAAAAAGAAATATTTTTAAAAGGGCCAGGACTTTAAAAATATTTTCAAATTTTTTGACAAAATACCACTGAATTCTATCACAACCAAAGCCGTATCACCATTCATATTCGAAGCCAAAAACCCTATGCTTATCTGACTGTAAAAGAAAATATTCCCGCTATTCATAACTTACAAAACCAATAGGAGTCCGGACTATTTTGTTTGTTGGGCCCCGCGCATTGGCGACTCCAAAAAAAAACATAGAGAAGAGGAGAAAAAAATAAATAAAACAACCTAGCCAAAAAAAGAATACCCATGCAATGCTAACCAGAATAATTGTTCACACAATATCCTGCTCTTTACTATTCTCATTATTAAAGCTACTCAAACAACAAAAACCTTCATTAACTGCTAAATTTAAAAGAATAAACTATTTTATATTGTTAAAATGTAATAAAAATTGTATACATTTGAATCAGTAAAAATTCTAGTAAGTAGTGAAAATGAGTCAACAGAATTACATCAATACATATTAAAACAAGAGACACATATACTTTAAAATTTAAAATATATCGTTTTATTACTCCTTTTTAAGAAATTTAAAAACAAACAAAAATGAAAAAAATAGTATTAGTTATAATTATGTTGATTGTTGGTTTTATGATGAATGGACAAATCCTAAAATATGAGCAAGTTAAAAATGCGCAAAAAAGAAGCGAAATTAACAATGAAGAAATCACAGAATATATCAGTGAAAACGGCACTTCATTTAAAATAGGTGATGTACTTAAAATTGACAAACCTTCAAACGGTCAGATTTTTTCGTCAATGACAATTAGAATGACAACATTTGAAGCACTTGCGCTTAATCAATATGAAATAAGAAATTTTGACTATAATGTTTATTCTAGAACAATTGCAAAAACTGCATTAAAAATTAAATCTTTTGTTATTGAAGGAGACAAAAAGAAAGGATTTTCAATAGCTGCCAATTTAGATGGTGTTGGTCATAATATTCAAGTTAGATTAGAGTATGGTCTTGAAATCGGTGAAATTGGTGAACATATAATGACTTCTGAAGAAGCTATGGCACAATTGAAATCTGAAAAAGATAAAATGGAATTAGGACTTATAACATCCGATGAGTATAATTCAAGAAAAGCAGAATTAGTTAAGTTTATAAAATAAATAGTAGAGAAAAACAGGGGTATAACACGTCAATTTGGAACAAAATACAACAATTTTATGCTTATACAACCTAGTTACCAACAAGGCGTAAAAAAGACAACGACACTGAAAATGACAGTTAAATGGTCTAAGAGTCAAAAATAAAAAGAACGTAAAAAAAAGAAAAAGTTTAATATTAGGATTGATTATATTAGTAACACTAGTTTTGATTAGGCAAAACGGAAGTTTAAAAGGAAATTGGTCACAATCCGATAAACAAAGATTTAAAGAAGAATTAGAAAAAATACCCGAACATTATGCAATAGTATTAGGTAAAAAATAAATTAAAATTTATTGAATATTGTGTAGAATCCGGAGAATAAAATTATTATTCATTTGCAGAATTGAGTAATGATTAGGATGGAATTCAAAAATTAAATAAAGAGTCTTGTGTTAAAATTATTTTGAATGGAAGCGTTAAAGGGAAATGGTCAGAATCTGACAATAAAAGATTTAGAAGTCTATTAGGAAAAGAAGAGGGAGTTAATAAATTGGGTGAGTACCAATTTATGTGGATTGAATGTTGTTTAAGTAAAATGGAAGCAAAGTTTCCTTGTTATATTGAGGCATTAAAAGATTTAGAAGTGGGTAAAAAATTTGCATTAGAATGCAATGATGAAATAATATTGAAAAATAATAAATAAATATTCATCTTAAATAGATTGAAATAAGATGCAAAAAAAGTTGCCAGAAAATAATCCAGAGATTAATCCAAACATAAACCTAAAAATAATTCCAAAAATGAATGATGAAATTGGAATTATCATCGGTAGGTAGTGTCTCACTAACTGTGTAAGTCGAAAAGTTATTCTGAAAATTTTTTGAGCCTCAAAGCTCAAAAAAAATTTTCGGAAATAACTTTTTTTCATATTTTTAAAATTTACATAGTTATGATTGATAAAGACGAATTATTAAACAACAAAGATTTTTATAAATCTTTCAAGAATGCGGATGATTTAACCTCATTCTTCAAAACGATGCATAAACGAGCTGTGGAACACATGCTCGATGCCGAACTCGATGCTCATTTAGACAATGAGAAGCACGATAAAACCTCCAGCGGAAATTATCGTAACGGACACGGAACCAAAAAAATAAAGACCTCTTTTGGAGAGAATGAGATCAAAGTTCCGCGCGACAGAGACTCTTCCTTTAATCCTATACTAGTTCCTAAAAGAGGAAATATAGCTGAAGGCATTGAAAATGTTATTATATCCCTTTACGCAAAAGGAATGAGCGTTAGTGATATTGAGGAACAAATTAAGGAAGTATATGATTTTGAAGTCTCTACTTCAACGATATCGCGAATTACTAACATAATAACTACTGAAGTAATTACTTGGCAAAACAGGCCTTTGGATGATCTTTATTTGATAGTTTGGATGGATGGAATTGTTTTCAAAGTTAGAGAAGGCTCAAAAGTAATCAACAAAACCATTTATTTAGCTGTCGGACTCAACAGAGAAGGCAAGAAGGAAGTTTTAGGGATGTGGCTTGGCAAGAACGAAAGCAGTAGTTTTTGGATGAGTGTTCTAACTGATTTAAAGGCTCGTGGTGTAGAAGATATTCTTATCACAGCTACTGATAATTTGAACGGCTTTACTCAAACAATCAGAAGTGTTTTTCCTGAGTCTCAAACCCAGATATGTGTGGTTCATCAAATTAGGAATGCATGTAAATACGTTGTATGGAAAGACCGCAAGCAGTTTACTGCTGACATGAAACATATTTATAACGCTCCAACAAAACAAGCTGCAGAACTAGCCTTAAACGATTTTGCAGATAAATGGGATGCCAAATATTCTTACGCTATCAAATCCTGGCGTGACAACTGGGATGAACTAACAGTGTTTTTTGACTTCCCAATTGAAATCCGAAAAATTATTTATACTACAAATTTAATTGAAAATCTCAATGGTAAAATCCGAAAATACACTAAAAACAAAATGTCATTCCCAACAGATGACGCGGTGCTGAAATCGGTATATTTGGCCCTAAGAGAAGCAACCAAAAAATGGTCAATGCCTATTCGGAATTGGGGAATTGTTTTAAACCAATTTACGCTTATATTTGACAAAAGGCTCCGACTTTAAAATCGAAGCCTAAACTTTTCAACTTACACACTTTATGGGATAGTGTCTTGTAGTTAGAGAAATCTTATAGTTAGAGAAATCGCTATTTAGGATTAATAATCTCCTTTTTTCTTAAATCTAGGGTCGTCTCTTTTAATGAATTCTGTTCTTCTTTTGGCTGGTTCTGCTTTGGGTAAACTCGCTTCTTCAGTTTTACTAGATGGCGCTATCAGCGCATTTAATTCTTTGATTTCGGACTCGGTTAAATCGCGATATCTTCCTACAGGCGTGTCGAGTGAGATGTTGATAATTCGGATTCGTTTTAAGGCAGTTACTTCAGAACCTAAATACTCACACATTCTCCTAATTTGTCGATTCAATCCTTGAGTAAGGATGATTTTGAAAGTGTATTTGCTAATTTGTTCTACCTTACACTTTCGGGTAACCGTTTCCAGAATAGGTACGCCATTTCCCATTCGTTCAATGAAGCGATCAGTAATGGGTTTATTTACCGTTACTGTATATTCTTTTTCGTGATTGTTTCGGGCTCTTAGGATTTTGTTGACAATGTCACCGTCATTGGTCATAAATATCAAACCTTCACTGGCTTTATCCAATCGTCCGATAGGGAAAATTCGTTTTGGATAATTGATATAATCGACAATATTATCTCTCACTTCTAAATTAGTAGTGCATTCAATCCCAACCGGTTTGTTAAATGCCAGATATACTAGTTTTTCGCGATTATCCCGTATTAATTTGCCGTCAATCCGTACTTCATCGCTCGGACTTACCTTTGTTCCCATTTCAGGCACAATTCCGTTAATGGTGACCCGACCGTCTTCAATAAGTTTGTCCGCTTCCCTTCTGGAGCAAAAGCCGGTTTCGCCGATGAATTTGTTGAGTCGTTTTAGATTGTCTTCCATTTGGTAAAAGTAATCAATTTGAAAATGGGATAATTTGGATTTCGAAAAATATTTCTAAGTATTCCTTTCCCTTTTTCTTAGCCCTGATTAAAAATGCCCAAGCTATTCTGCTTCAAATAAAAAATGCACCACTTTATTGTATAAATTGGCATCGTGAAGACTGTGTCCTAATCCTTTAGTTTCGATAAAACTTGCTGTTTTCCAAGCATTGGCTATCTTTTTACCTTCCTCAAAAGCGACAATTTTATCGTCGACATCGTGAGCAATCAATCCTTTGATAGTAAGTTTTGAGGCAAATACTCTGCAGTTGAAGTCTTCGATTTTTAATTTCAGATACTTTAAATAATAGGCGTCTAAGGCATTTGAGACGGTATTATTTAGACTTAAGAGCGCAATATAATTGTTGATAATCACAAGGAAATCACTAGGAGCTCCCAAAGTAACCATCTTTTTTATATATGGATTTTGATAAATAGATTGGTAATAAATACAGGCTTTTCCACCAATAGAATGTCCAATCAGATATTGAGGTTGGTATTTTTGGACTACAAGATCAATAAATTCGGCATAGATAGGAACGTTAAATACCGTTCCGTCGGATAAGCCGTGGGCGGGGCCGTCAATGGCAATAATGGTGCTTCCTGATTTGCGTAAATGAGGAAGGATTCGTTCCCAACGGGAAGCATTGCTTTCCCAGCCGTGAACCAATAAGATTACAGTTTCATTTCCCTTCCAGATGTAGGTAGTGATTTGATTTGTATCTTTTTTAAAAATTTCGATATCAGCCTCCTGAAGAATTTCAGGTAAGCTTGCTTTAGTTAATTTCCCTAATCTGGGCTTACTAAAAACCGTGTAAGCTAAGTAGGCCGCTTTCTTAGGGAAAAGAAAGCCCAGTAAATTGATATAGAGTCCGACTGATTTAGTAAATATAAAAAAAGATATTTTTTTCATAAAAAAAAAGTCCCGATTTTAATCGGGACTTAAATATAATTAAAATTTTGAAAACAACTTTTCCATTTTCTCCTTTTCTTCTTCAGCGAGTGAGCTGTCAACCAGGATTCTTCCGGAATGCTCATCAATTAAGATTTTCTTTCTACCGGCAATTTCAACTTGTGTTTGAGGTGGGATAGTAAAGAAAGATCCTGCCGATGCACCTCTTTCGATAGATACCACAGCTAAACCGTTGCGAACGCTAGAACGAATTCTTTTGTAAGCAGTAAGTAAGCGTTCTTCGATAAGCGCTTCAAATTCGGCTGATTTTGCAGATAAAAAAGCTTCTTCTTTTTGAGTTTCGGACATGATATCACTTAACTCCGCTTTTTTATGTTTCAAGTGGCTTGATTTTCCTTCTAATCTTTCTTTAGATTCGGAAATCACTTGTTTTTTGTGTTCCAATGTAGCTCTCATTTCCTTAATTTGCTTTTCAGCCAATTGAATTTCGAGTTCTTGAAATTCAACCTCTTTAGTCAAAGAGTTGAATTCTCTATTGTTACGAACACTTTCTTGTTGTTTTGTGTATT
>Ga0209084_1001691_pt1 | contig 18139 bp, 12 predicted proteins | sample C_130820_MF_Meta_FD_187309 | JGI IMG/M metagenome (GOLD analysis project Ga0209084, IMG submission 187309) | Freshwater microbial communities from Lake Croche, Canada to study carbon cycling - C_130820_MF_MetaG (SPAdes) (version 2) | ecosystem: Environmental > Aquatic > Freshwater > Lake... | reverse complement strand
CGCGATCGTCGCTGCATTGAGTGCCACGATCGCCCCAGCGTTCCTCATCGTCGTGGTTGCGCTATCGGTTGTTCTCGTGCTCGGCGGAGTTCTCGCCGGGCAGTTCCGCAGTTCGTTGCGCGTGCTCCTTGCCGGGATCGGTGGGTCAGTTCTGGCATTCGCCCTCCAACTTCCGTGGAGCTTCTCGGCGATCACCGATCTTCGGTCCACCCTCGGATCCTCGTCGACGCTCGGGGTTGCGAGCAGCGTCTCTTCGATCACCCGATTCGCCATCGGGACAGGTCGACCGGGAGTCCTTGGTTGGGCGTTGCTCGTTGCAGGGGCACTCCCTTTGTTGATCGGGCGGGAGTGGCGATTGGGATGGGCAGTGAGGTGCTGGGCGCTTGTGATCGCCGGGATGGCTGCGGCATGGGCGCTCGGTCAGGGCTGGATATCTGGCCCGCTGCCCTCGGTGTCGTTGTTGCTGGTTCCTGCCGCTATCGGGCTGGCTCTCGCCGTGGGACTCGGAGTCGCGGCATTCGAAGTCGACCTTCCCGACTATCACTTCGGTTGGCGCCAACTTGTGTCGATCGCGGCCGCGTTCTCGTTCGTGCTGGCGGGTCTTCCGGCGCTGGGCGCCGCGCTCTCCGGTCGCTGGCATATGCCCCGCGGCGACTTCGCTCAGAGCCTCGCGTTCCTCGATGAGCAGGCCGCGACTAGCTCATTCCGGGTTCTGTGGTTGGGCGACGCCGGCGTTCTCCCGCTCGCTGGATGGGGTCTCGAAATCCCAGCGGTCGATGACCTCGGGACAGGTCGTTCGCTTGCCTTCGCCACGTCCTCAGATGGAATGCCTTCGGTCGCCGAACAATGGACTGGACCGGTCGATGCCGGGCTTCGCTCGCTCGCGTCGTCGCTCGAGGTTGCCGGTTCGGGTGGAACCGCCCGACTCGGCGCGCTCGTCGCGCCTATGGCTGTCCGATACATCGTTGTACCGCTCGCCGCCGCCCCAGAGCCCTATGCGACCAGAACGTCGTATCAACCGGATGCGCTGCTCGCCATGCTCGATGCGCAACTCGATCTCGATTCGGTCACGGTCAATCCCGGTTTGCGGGTGTATCGCAATGCCGCGTGGGGGCCGGAACGAGCACTGCTGCCCAAGGAAACTTCGGTACCGGCGGGTGGACCCGAGATTGCCGATCGGCTCCTTCCGCAGGTCTCCGGGGCCCCGGAGGTCCTCACCGAGCCTGACGGGTTCGCCGGATGGAGCGGTTCGATCGATTCCGAAGGCTCCACCGTGTACCTCTCGCAGTCGGGTGGATCGAACTGGTCACTGACCCAGAACGGACAAGCACTCGAACGATCCGATGCACTCGGGTGGGCGAGTTCATTCCGAAGCACGAGCGCCGGTGATGCCAAGCTGCAATTCGACACCCCGTTCACTCGTTGGCTGATGGTGCTCGGGCAAGTAGTACTCTGGAGTCTGGTCATCTGGTACCTACTGCGTGTGCGAGTTCGTGTTGACGAGTCATCCACGCTTGCTGGGGTCGCTGAATCAGGAGCGGCCACGACAGTGGAAACAACCACCGCTTCTGGCTCTGGGCCTGCGGGCTCACCCTCGGCAACGGAGACCGGCGATGCGCTCATCGCTTCCATCTTGGGGGAGGAGGCATGAAACGGGTTCGTCGGCTCCCGATGATTGTGCTTCTTGTCATGGTGCTCGTGGGTGGCGTGTTCTTCGATCGGTCGCATCGTGCACCGACCACAACGGCGATTCGACCGGACACGCTCATGCCATCGGCACAGCCGGCGACGTCGGCAGGTTCAACTTGGTACTGCGCGGCCGGTTCGGCCACTGGCGATTCGAACGGTCTCGCCGAGCAAACCGTCTCAATCGCAAACGCTTCCGATGAGGAGATCACTGGTCAACTCACAGCGGTCCCCGACACAGGTGATCTGGTTGTTTCGAAAGTTCGGATTGCCGCCCATTCGCGCCAGACGGTCCGAATCAGCGATCTCGTCCGTTCGCTGTGGGCATCGGCGCTGGTCGAGCTCTCAGGTGGAGAAGTGACTGTCGCCCAGCTGTTCCAGGGGCCCTCGGGCCGTTCGACAGGAGCGTGTGCATCCTCACCATCCCAAGACTGGTTCTTCCCATCCGGGTCCACCCGAAACGGCGCCAGAAATCTTCTGGCTCTGTTCAACCCGTTCCCGGGTGAGGCCACAGTTGACATCACCTTCGATACTGAGGACGGATCCCGAACCCCACAACAGTTCGAGGGATTCGTGCTTCCGGGAGGTCGAGTCTCGGTCGTTGATATCGGGGCTGTCGTCACGCTGCGCGAGCACGTCGCCACCACGGTTCATGCTCGGTCCGGCAGGGTCATCGCCCAGCAGATCCAGACTGCAGATGGTCGCGAGGGCAACGAGCAAGGGCTTGCGGTCACGCTCGGAGCCACCTCAGCCGGTGCTAACTGGTTCTTCCCCGTTGCTACACCGGCTGAGTCCGCAGCGCATGAGGTCGTGTCGGTTCTCAATCCGGGCGAGGTCGATGCCACGGTCGAGGTGCAGGTGCAGGTGGATGACTCGGCTCTGGTCGGAAGCGTCGAGCCCTATCGACTGTCGATTCCTGCGGGGCGTTCCGCCACAGTCGATCTCATGAGCGACGCCCGTATCCCGCGTAGTGCCGATCGATGGCTCATTGTGCACTCCACTGCAGGCACGGGCGTGGTGGCGGAACGTTCCATCGGATCGGTGCGCTCCGGAGATTTCGGCGGACTCACCTACACAATGGGCGCTCCGGTGGCGGCCACGAACTGGCTGGCCACGTTCGGAAATCCTGTTGGAATCTCCTCTTCGATTCTCGCGATCGCCAATCCGGGCGCCTCGGGTGACGTCACCGTCACGGTCACCATCCACGGCGCCGGTTCAGCGAAGGATCTCCCGACGATGATCGATGTCGTCATCGCACCGGGTGATCGGCGTCTCGTTGATCTCACCAAGGAACTCGCCTCGCGCAATGAGGCATCCATCACCATCTCCTCGGACCATCCGGTCGTCGTGGGTCAATTGATGGTTTCGACGTCACCGATCGATCTCCTCACCCCACCCGACTATCCGCTGGTCGGATCCATGGCCATCGTCGGTGAGCCAGCACCGCCGCAGGTGGCGTCGCTCGACGATGCTCTGCTCCCGTTGGAGACCACTACAACGCTCGACCCGGCTGCGCCGGCGTCCTCGCTGGAATCGACCTCCACAACCATGGCGGACGCGGTTACCTCCACCACGGCTCGTTGAGGACGAAGGACCGACCATGGAACGACTCATCATCGCCTGTGTGCTCATCGCCGTCGCCGTCGTGGTGGCGATCGTGCTCCAACGGCGTCGACCAGCTCCACCGGTGGGCAGGGAGTGGAACATCCCAGCCCAGCTCGACCGACTCGATTTTCGGTCGCCGCAGGCTCCGTGGCTCGTCGCTGTATTCACCTCGGAAACCTGCGACGCATGTTCTGATGTTGCGATGAAGGCCGAAGCTCTGCGAAGCAACGTCGTCGCCGTCCAGGAACTCGAAGTTTCAGCCGACGCTGACCTGCACCGCCGCTATGGCATCGACGCGGTGCCTTTGGTTCTCATTGCAGGCCATGATGGCGTCGTGGCTCGACATTTTCTCGGACCGGTGACAGCGACGGATCTCTGGGCGGCAGTAGCCGAGGCCCGCGAACCAGGATCGACGCCCGAGTCCTGCCAGGACCATTACGACTGAGTCAAACGAGCCCACAGTCGTGGGCGGCAGGTCAGAGCTCGGTGTGATCGGCGTGGGGGAACGAACTTACGTCCACCGGCTCGCCGATGGACGGTGCACTCGTGGCGGCTGCGCTGTTGGGGTTCGACGACGTCGAACCGGGCAGAGCGAGTTCAAGGAGGCGAGTGACCTCGCCACCGTCGATGGTCTCGTGTTCAAGCAGGGCACGGGCTACCAGATCGAGACCATTGCGATTGTCGGTGAGCACACTGCGGCAGCGGTCCTGGGCTTCACGCAGGATGCGCTCGACCTCTTCGTCGATGACCCGGGCAGTGTCATCGGAGTAGTCACGGGAGTGCATAAGGTCCTCGCCGAGGAACACCTGCCCCTGCTGTCCCCATGCCATCGGGCCGACCCGTGTGCTCATGCCCCATTCACGAACCATCTTGCGGGCCAACTCGGTCGCGCCGACAAGGTCGTTATTGGCACCGGTGGAGACCACATCGAACACGAGTGATTCTGCGATCCGACCGCCCATGCGCACGACAAGGGAATCCTCGATGTAGTCCTGTCGGTAGATATGACGTTCCTCGGTGGGCAGCTGCATCGTCACACCCAGCGCCATTCCCGACGGGATGATGGTGACCTTGTGCAGCGGGTCGGCCGTGGGCAGTACCGCGGCACAGACCGCATGACCGGCCTCGTGGTACGCGATGGCTTCCTTCTCGAGGTCGGAGAGCGCCATCGACTCACGGCGTTGGCCCATGAGGATGCGGTCGCGAGCTTCTTCGAAGTTGCGTCGGTGGATCTGGCTCTCTCCGCTGCGCACCGCAAACAGCGCTGCCTCGTTGACGAGGTTGGAGAGGTCGGCGCCGCTCATCCCGGGAGTTCCCCGAGCGACGAGATCGAGGTCGACATCGGGAGCGATCCTCTTGTGCATGACATGCACCTCGAGAATCTTGCGTCGGTCGTCGAGCTCGGGCAGCGGCACCACGACCTGACGGTCGAATCGACCCGGACGGAGCAGGGCGGGATCGAGGATGTCGGGGCGATTGGTCGCGGCGATCATGACGATGCCGGTGGTGACCTCGAAGCCGTCCATCTCGGAGAGCATCTGGTTCAGGGTCTGCTCGCGTTCATCGTGCCCGCCTCCGAGCCCGGCGCCGCGCTTGCGGCCGATGGAATCGATCTCGTCGATGAAGATGATGGCGCGCCCGAGTTTGCGAGCATTCTGGAAGAGATCGCGAACACGGCTGGCACCGACGCCGACGAACATCTCCATGAAGTCAGAACCGGTGACTGAGAGGAATGGCACGCCGGCCTCGCCGGCAACGGCCCGGGCGATGAGGGTCTTACCGGTTCCCGGAGGACCGACAAGCAGAATTCCCTTGGGGATGCGCGCACCGATCTCGCTGAACTTCTCCGGATACTTGAGGAAGTCGATGACCTCGGTGACATCTTTCTTCACACCTTCGTAGCCGGCGACGTCAGCAAAGGTGGTTGCTGGGCGCTCAGCGTCGTAGGTCTTCGCCCGGCTGCGTCCGATGGACATGATGTTGCCCATGCCGCCGGAAGCTCGCTTCTGCATCCACATGAAGAAGCCGATGAGCAGCAGGACAGGCAGTAGCAGCGGAATCAGCGTGCCCCAGATGCTCTGGCTCGGCGTGTCGTACTTGACGCCCTTTTCGATGAAGAGGCTCTGGTCGGCGTCTGAGAGTTGGAGCGGGCCGGTGGTGGTGAAGCTGGACCCATCGTCGAGTTTCCCCGAGATATGACCAGTTGAGTTATCGAATGTGGCTTCGCTGACCTGATCGCCGCTCAATTTGGAAATGAAGTCGCCATAATTGATCGACGTGCTCGGTGAGGCTGAGGCAATGAACTGCAGCAGTACCGCCCCGCCGACCACCGCGAGCAGGACGAAGATGGTCCATCGGGGCCAGCCGCCATCGCCACCGAGACGGGACTTGCTCCCGTTTTCGCCGGATGGGGGGGTTGCGTTCTCGGGACTCATGGCGAGCAGCCTACGCGCCTGCTGCGAAAATCCCCATCAAGGAGCGGTGAGGAATCCCGCGATTGATGACCGGGCGCGGCGCTGATCGATGATCTGCCAACCTTTCGGCACGCTGAGTGAATCCGCATGACGACGGCAGACGTCGTAACTGGCCGGATGAGCTTCCTCTGCGAGCGGATCGAGAAAGACGGTCCGCTCACCGTAGTCGTAGCCGAAGGTCGCAGTGGCGGCGTCTCCGCAGCCGGGTCGGGCACATGAACGTGTCATGGGTGCGACGGTACCGCCGTGGCCTGTCCTCGGCGCGGACCTCCGACCGATAGCCTCAGCGGGTGGCTAACGACAAGCGACTTTCCGGGCGAGTGACCCAGTCCAAGAAGCAAGCCGCTCAGGCGACATCGGTCGCTGCGACAGCCAATGTCGCTGAAACCGAGCCCGGAGACCCCGACAAGCCGAAGTACGGCGCTGGAGCACTGATCCTCACCTTCCTTGGTGCGCAATTGCTCTCGTCCATCGCGTATTTCATCGCCACGGCGAACACGAATTACGACTTCGTTGTACCCGCTGGGGTTGGGGCTGCAGTGGGACAAGCGTCTTCTCAGATCTCGCTCCAGCAGACGCTCACAGTGTCGGTGCCGCCGCCGCTGTGGCTCACTGCGCTTATGCAGTTACCGCTCTGGTTCGGTCTCGGCGCTATCCCGATCTGGTTCGCGGTGAAGCGGGGTCGGGGAGTGGTCACCGATCTCGGACTGCGGTTCAAGGCCATCGATCTCCCGATCGGACTGGCAATCGGCGTGGCCTGCCAATTGGTTCTCGTCCCCGTCATCTACTTCGGGTTGTCGAAGCTCATCGGGGTGAAGGATGTTTCAGCAGCGGCGCGGGAACTCACCGATCGTGCCTCTTCGCCGATCTCGATCATCCTGCTCTTCCTCATCGTCGGAATCGGTGCACCGATCGCTGAGGAGATCTACTTCCGGGGCATGGCCCAGAGCATCTTCGGTCGCCGCCTGCGCCCGCACTGGGCGATTCTCGCCGCAGCGGCATTCTTCGCCGCCACCCATCTCCAACCGCTGCAGTTCCCGGCCCTCCTAGCCTTCGGCGCGGTGCTCGGCGTCATGCGTTGGCGTTTCGGGCGCCTCGGACCATCGATCTGGGCTCACCTCGGATTCAATATCGTTGCCGCCGCCTCGCTCGTGTTCAACCTAGGGATCGGCTGATCGATGTACCCCGTCGCCGGTTCGACTGGTGCAACGATGGGACCATCATGAGCGACGAAAGCGCCCCTTCCGTGCGCCCGGATCCATCGGCGTCACGACGTTCTGATGACGACGTCATCGCGGGGCTCGCCGCCGCTATCGATCCACCGGGGCGCATCATCTCAGCGTTGCGCATCGCCGGTCGGCGCATCACCGGGGGGCCGGACCACGACGCGCAACTCGGCGTTGCGGCTTGGGTGTCGGCGATCATCGTCGGCTTCTGTGTGGTCTTCGTGTTCATTCAGTTGGGGCCGGCCAACATCTTCTCGTCGAGCACCCCCGCCGGCGGCGACATGGGTGCCCATGTCTGGGGTCCCGCATACATGCGCGACCACCTCCTTCCATCATTACGTCTGACTGGTTGGGCTCCGGACTGGTTCGCCGGATTCCCCGCCTACCAGTACTACATGGTTCTGCCCTCACTCTCGATCGCACTGCTGAGCCTTGTCATCCCCTATGGGGTTGCGTTCAAACTTGTGGCCATCTTCGGTCTACTCACGCTTCCGGTCGCCTGCTGGATCTTTGCCCGACTGGTGCGCCTCCCGTTCCCGGCGCCACCGCTGTTCGCCGTCGGGGCCACTCTGTTCCTCTTCGATCGTTCGTTCTCGATCTATGGAGGCAACATCGCCTCGACCATGGCGGGGGAGTTCTCGTGTTCGATCTCGCTCACGTTCGCCATCGTGTTCCTGGGGGTCGTGGGTCGGGGACTCGAGACCGGACGTCATCGGGTACTCGCCGCTGTGCTGCTCGCGATCACCGGACTCTGCCATGTGCTTCCGTTCCTGTTTGCCGTGGTCGGAGCGGTGCTTTGGTTGATCATCTCGATCGGGTACCGCTCTGGTTGGTTCCGGCGGGTGTGGTGGTTGCTCGGATCCGGCGTGGTCGGTGTCGCACTGATGTCGTGGTGGATCCTGCCGTTCGCATTGCGCACCTCGTCGATGAATGACATGGGGTGGGAGAAGAAGACCAATTACCTGAACATGCTCCTGCAGCGGGAGAAACTTGACCCGCAGTTGGTCAATTCCCCTCCGATCGGCGTCATTGCACTGCTCGCACTGCTCGGAGTGTTCATGTCGATCGTGTGGCGGCGTCGCGGAGGGATATACCTCGCCGGCTTGGCTGCGGCATCGGCAGCGGCATTCGTCCTGATGCCACAGGGGCGCCTCTGGAACGCCCGCATCCTTCCGTTCTGGTACCTGTGTCTCTACCTGCTGGCGGCCATCGGTGTCGCCGAACTCGGGCGGGCGCTCGCCACCATTCTCGCCCGCGACCCAGATCGACCCAACAGTGCGGTCCTGGTGTTCACCGCCGTGGCGGCATCATTGGTGGGCATCGTGTCGCTGGCGATGCCGCTTCGGGCCATGCCGGAGAACATCTCGCTCGGACCGATCAACGTCGAACTCGGCGGGCCGGGTTCCGATGGGGCCTATCACTGGTTGTTCCTCTCCACCACGGATTCGAGCTTTGTGCCGGCTTGGGCGCGTTGGAACTTCACTGGCTATGAGGGCAAGCCCGCGTGGCCCGAGTACCACGACATCGTGTCGACGATGTCGGATCTCGGGCAGTCCAACGGCTGCGGTCGCGCCATGTGGGAGTACGAGGAGCAGCACGATCGGTACGGCACGCCGATGGCCTTGATGCTTCTTCCGTTCTGGACCGACGGCTGTATCGGATCAATGGAAGGGCTCTATTTCGAGTCCTCGGCTACCGCGCCCTATCACTGGCTCAATGGTGACGAACTCTCGACGTCACCATCGAATCCACAGCGCGGGCTCCCGTATGTGCCCGGAGCGCCGACGCGCTCGGAATTCGACCTCGGGGTCGAGCACCTCCAGATGCTCGGCGTCCGCTACTACATGGCGATCTCAACCACGATGATCGATTTCGCTCGCAGCAATGCGTCGCTCACGGAAGTGGCCACATCCGGTCCCTGGGTTGTGTTCGAGGTGGCCGACAGCGAGCTCGTGACACCGCTGCAGAATGAACCAGCTGTGGTCACCGGTGTCGCGAGCTCCACGGAGTGGCTCGACGCGGTCCTGCCTTGGTACGTCGACCCTTCGGCATGGAGCGTGCCATTGGCCGCAGGCGGACCTGCTTCATGGCAACGGATCACGCCGGGTGAGCAACCGGTGGCCGTCCCTGTCGAACCGGTGGGGATCACGGATATCAGCACCGATACCGATCGCATTTCGTTCTCCGTCAGTCGGGTTGGCGTGCCGGTGTACGTCAGGGCCTCCTACTTCCCGAACTGGAAGGTGAGCGGGGCCGAAGGACCTTGGCGGGTGTCGCCGAACCTCATGGTCGTCGTTCCAACCTCCGACCATGTGACGATGAACTTCGGCAACACATCGGTTGAGTACCTCAGTTGGATCATCACGCTTCTCGGACTCGTGGGTCTCGTCGCATTGTGGAGGGCGGGCCCTCTCGCACTTCCCGAGCCTCGTCCGTGGTTCCCCGGGCGCAGAGGCCCCGACGGTGGTCCACTAGGGTCACTGCTCATGTCAGCCCCCGATATGACTGCTCTCGATGCCATTTTCAAGGCCTACGACATCCGTGGAACCGTGCCGGATCAACTCGATGTGGCACTGGTGTCGAGGATCGGTGCCGCTTTCGCTCGGTTCGTCGCCGACACCACCGGCGCCACCGAGATTCTCATCGCCCATGACATGCGTCCATCGGGCCCCGAGTTCGCTGATGCATTCGCCGCAGGGGCGGTTGCCCAGGGCGTCGACGTCGTGCATCTCGGCCTCGCATCCACCGATCTGCTGTTTTTCGCTGCCGGTCACTTCGATCGCCCCGGCGCCATGATCACCGCCTCGCATAACCCGGCCCAGTACAACGGCCTGAAGCTCTGTCTCTCTGGTGCTCGTCCGATCGGTGAGGAAACCGGTCTTCGTGAGATCAAGGAAGCAACCGCCTCTGGTCTTCCCCCAGCTGACGCGTCAGGCTCGATCACCCGGCGCGACGACGCACTCGCCGCCTTCGTCGATCATGTGCGCACGTTCGTCGAACTCGGCTCACTGCGCCCCCTCCGGGTGGTGGCCGACACAGCAAATGGCATGGGTGGCCTCACTGCTCCCGCGGTGTTCGCCGGGCTTCCTTTCGAACTCGACGTCATGTACGGCGAACTCGACGGCACCTTCCCCAACCATCCCGCTGATCCGATCCAGCCGGAGAACCTTGTTGATCTCCAGGCACGTGTTCGCGAAACAGGTGCCGATGTTGGTCTGGCCTTCGACGGCGACGCCGATCGAGTCTTCCTGGTCGACGATCAGGGTCAGCTCGTCTCCGGTTCTCTCACGACGGCGATCGTTGCCGATGTGATGCTGAAGAAGAATCCCGGCCAGATCGTGCTGCACAACCTGATCTGCTCGAAGGCTGTCCCCGAGGTGATTCGCGAGGCGGGTGGAACTCCGGTGCGTACCCGCGTCGGACATTCATTCATCAAACAGGTCATGGCCGATACCGGAGCCTGCTTCGGCGGTGAGCATTCTGGCCACTACTACTTTCGCGACAATTACCGGGCTGATAGCGGCATCATTGCGGCAATGGTGGTGCTCGAGTTGATGTCGGTCTCGGGCAAGCCGCTCTCCGAACTTCGTATTCCCTATGAGCGCTACAGCGACTCCGGCGAGATCAACACGAAGGTCCCGAATCCATTAGGTGTCATCGACCAGTTCGGGTTGCTCTTCGCCCATGCCGAACTCGATCATCTCGATGGTCTCACCGTCGATCTCACCGAAGGCGACGCCGCCGATCCGAACGATCCGTGGTGGTTCAACCTCCGACCTTCGAACACCGAACCGCTCCTGCGACTGAATCTTGAAGCTTCGACGCCGGAATTGTGCGCAAAGCACGTCGACGAGATCCGCGCACTGATAGCCGAGATCGCTGCCTCGCAGTGACCCGCCACTGAAGGAGAACCATGTCCCTCGATCCGCAACTGCTTGCGATCCTCGCGTGCCCCGTCGACAAGGGCCCGCTCTATTACGTCGCTGACGAGGACCTCCTCTACAACCCGCGTCTCAAACGGCGCTACGACGTTCGTGCCGATATTCCGGTCATGCTCCCCGACGAAGCAACGATCGTCGAGGACGTCGAACACGACCGGCTGATGGCGAAAGTCGCCGCCGATGGCCTGCAGCCGACCTTCGAGGCCTGAGCGCGTGATCCTTGACTCCGTCGGGATGTTCGATGCCGTTGCGGCATTTCCCGAACAACTCGAGGTAGCTGCAGCTGCATCAACATCGGCGATCTCGAATGTGGCTCTGCCGGCGCACGAGGACATCGCCAACGTGGTGGTTCTCGGAATGGGGACGAGCGGACAGGCGGGTTCGATCCTGCGCGAGATCGCCGGGCCTCTCATGGCGGTTCCGCTTGTGGTTCATCGGGGGTACGGGGCGCCGAACTTCACCGATGACTCGACGCTCGCTCTCGCAATTTCTTGCAGTGGCGACTCCGAGGAGACCCTCGATGCCGCCCAATCGGCACTCGACGATGGCGCCACCGTGGTCTGCATCAGTAGAGGTGGGGCATTGCAACGCTTCGCCGATGACCATTCGCTGATCCACATCGACGTGGTTCCCGAGGCACCGGTGAGCCGAGCAGCGCTGGGCTCGATGCTTGTGCCCGCGCTACTCACCCTCGATGCGGTTGGGCTTTTCCCCGGTGCTGCGGTCTGGATCCGCGATTCGATCGATCAGGTCGCTCGTCGCCGGGATTCACTCATCGCCGAGCACAACGACGCCCGTCGCATGGCCCGGCGCCTCGGCCGGGCCTTTCCGATCATCTACGGAGGCGACGGTCTTGGTGGAGCAGCTGCCGAACGTTGGAAGACCCAGTTCAACGACAATGCCAAGGTGGCCGCGTTCGCCAACCAGGTCCCGGAACTCACCCATAACGAAGTCTGCGGTTGGGGTCAGGACGGCGACCTCACTCGACAGATCTTCCAACTCTTCCTCCTCCGTCACGACTTCGAGCATCCGCAAACATCGCGACGCCTTGATGTCATCGACGACATCCTCGATGAGGTAGTTGGTTCCATCCATAGCGTCACGGCGCAGGGTGAGGGAATGCTCGCCCAACTCCTCGACCTGATCGTCATCGGCGATTTCGTTTCGCTCTATGCAGCAGCCGAGCAGGGTCTCGATCCGGGCCCGGTGCCGATTCTCGCTGAACTCGAAGCACGCGTTCGCTCGGTCTGACCCGTCTACACTCGCCCTCGGCTGATCGATCGGGTCAGAGGGCCCCAGCCTTGTGCTTCCAGCGCCACCGCATTCGCGGGGCCGCTTCCCCTTGTCTCCACAGGATCCCCAATGACGCTGACCCCCACTCTCTCCGACACCGGTATCGACTTCCGGGTCGCCGATCTCGAGCTCGCCTCCTTCGGTCGGAAGGAGATCCAACTCGCCGAGCATGAGATGCCCGGTCTCATGGCACTCCGAGCCGAATTCTTCGATTCCCAGCCGCTCGCCGGAGCTCGCATCACCGGTTCGCTCCATATGACGATCCAGACCGCTGTGCTGATCGAAACCCTCGTGGTTCTCGGCGCCCAGGTCCGGTGGGCGAGCTGCAATATCTTCTCCACCCAAGATCATGCTGCTGCAGCGATCGTCGTCGGTCCGGAGGGAACGATTGATCGCCCCAAGGGCGTGCCGGTCTTCGCTTGGAAGGGCGAATCGCTCGAGGAATACTGGTGGTGCACCGAGCAGGTGTTGCGCTGGCCCGACGGTGCGGGACCCAACATGATCCTTGACGATGGTGGCGACGCCACGATGCTCGTGCACAAGGGTGTTGAGTTCGAACGCACCGGCGTCGTTCCGGACTCGTCCGAGGAGGACTCTGAGGAGTGGGGCGTCGTGCTCGAGGTTCTGCGCCGCACGGTCGCCGCTGAGCCTGATTTGTGGCATGCCATCTCCGCCGGTATCACCGGTGTAACAGAGGAGACCACCACCGGTGTTCACCGCCTCTACCAGATGCAGGAAGCCGGCAGTCTCATGTTCCCGGCCATCAACGTGAACGATTCGGTCACCAAGTCCAAGTTCGACAATCTCTACGGCTGTCGCCACAGCCTCATCGACGGTCTCAACCGGGCCACCGACGTGATGATCGGCGGCAAGGTTGCCCTCGTCTGCGGCTACGGCGATGTGGGCAAGGGCTGTGCGGCCTCGTTGCGTGGTCAGGGAGCCCGGGTCATCATCACCGAGGTCGATCCCATCTGCGCACTTCAGGCGGCGATGGAGGGTTATCAGGTGGCACGGATCGAGGACGTCCTCAATCAGGTCGACATCTACGTGACAGCGACGGGAAATCTCAACGTGATCACCGCTGAGCACATGGCCCGCATGAAGCATCAGGCCATCGTGAGCAACATCGGTCACTTCGACAACGAGATCGATATGGCTGGCCTTAAGAAGATGAGCGACGTGCAGAAGGTCAACATCAAGCCGCAGGTTGATGAGTACGTGTTCCCCGACGGTCATTCGGTGATCGTGCTGGCCGAGGGACGCCTGATGAATCTCGGTTGCGCCACTGGCCATCCGAGTTTCGTGATGTCCAACAGTTTCTCGAACCAGGTCATCGCCCAGATCGAACTCTTCACGCACCGAGATTTCTACGAGAAGAAGGTCTACACACTCCCGAAGCATCTTGACGAGAAGGTTGCCGCGCTGCATCTCGATGCGCTCGGTGTTCGCCTCACCCGTCTCACCGAGGATCAGGCTTCCTATCTGGGCCTTCCGGTCACCGGACCGTTCAAGTCCGACCATTACCGATACTGAAACCACTCAGCATTTGACCAAGGAGTTCATCATGGAGAATCTCGACGGGCGCGTCGCAGTTATCACCGGATCAGCAAGCGGCATCGGTCTCGCTCTGGCTCATCGATTCGCAGCGGAGGGTATGAAACTCGTCCTCTCCGATGTCGAGGCCGACGCGCTGGCTGCGACAGTCGCCGGTCTACCGGCGGGCACAGAGGTTGTTTCAACTCTTTGCGATGTTTCGAAGGGTGAGCAGGTCGAGGCATTGCGTGATCTCGCGGTCGCGTCGTTCGGCACCGTGCATCTCGTGTGCAACAACGCCGGAGTCGGTGGCGGCGGAGCTATGACCGAACTCAACCTCGCCGACTGGGAATGGGTCATCGGCGTCAACCTCTGGGGAGTCATCAACGGCGTGCGGGTGTTCCTGCCGCTGCTCACCGAACAGGGTGAGGGTCACATCGTCAACACGGCCTCCGTCGCCGGTCTCTTCGCCGCACCATTCATGGGTGCCTACAACGTCTCGAAATACGGCGTGGTGGCGTTGTCCGAGACCCTTTTCAACGAGCTCGCTATGGCCCATCCCGGAGTTCACGTGTCCGTGCTGTGCCCGTCGTGGGTGAAGACCAACATCGCCAACTCGGCCCGGAACCATCCCGATGGTCCCCCCGCCGATGCCGGCGCGATCGCTGAGGTCATCGAGACGTTCATCTCGAAGGGGATTGATCCGGCTGATGTCGCCGATCAGGTCGCCGAGGCCGTCAAGGTGAACCGATTCTGGATCATCACGCACGAGGACACACCCGCTGCGGTCACCCAGCGCATGCGTTCCATCCTTGATGACGGCACACCCCCGATGCTGATGCACTAGGGCTTCACTGCCCTTCCGGCCGAGGAGGATGCTTCCTACCTTGCGCCGATGCGCCTGCTCGACCTCCTTCTGCCGGTTCCCTGCGCTCGCTGCGGGGAACCACCCGTATCGCCATGCACCAACTGTCTGGCCACGCTCAACGAGAGCCCGATCCTCCAGATTCCAGAGGGACTTCGTTCGCTCACTGCGCTCACGGCCTACGACGAACGGTCAGCGAAGTTCATCACCGACGCCAAGTACCGCAACTCCCGTACAGGCCTGATGGCTCTGGCGCGTTGGTCGGCGGAAATGCTGCCTGATGAGATTGTGGCCGAGGTCGGGCTCGTGACCTGGGCTCCGACCGCAGCTCGACGGCGACGTGAGCGCGGATTTGATCAGGCACAGATCATTGCCGGCATCGTGGGGCGAACCCTTGGTCTGCCAACTCGGCGTCTCCTGCGAAGATCAACCGGTGCCGCCCAGACTGGTCGCACCCGGATCGAGCGACTCGGCGGGCCGGTCTTCGTCGCACACACCGGTCCCGCTCGTGCGAACCGGAGCGCGATCGGCCCGCACAACAGTGTGCTCATCGTGGATGACGTGTGCACAACGGGGGCGACTCTCAGCGCCGCGGCCGGAGCACTCGCGGGAGTTGGTCATGGCCCACTTCATGGACTGGTCATCGCCCGGACCCCGGCGCCCGGCTCCTGAACAACTTCTGCACGGGGTGCGGAACCGCCAACGGAGCGCCATCGGTAGACTCGGACACTTATGGGCGTCTTCGACAAACTTCTTCGTGCTGGTGAGGGTAAGAAACTCCGAGCGATTCAGGCGCTGGTGCCCGACATCAACGCGCTCGAACCCGAGATCGAGGCCCTGACCGATGCGGCGCTTGCTGCACGCACTGTCGAGTTCCGCCAGCGGCTCGACAACGGCGCCGACCTCGAGGATCTCCTGATCGAAGCCTTCGCTGTGGTCAGGGAAGCTGCCCGACGTGAGATCGGACAGCGCCATTACGACGTGCAGCTCATGGGCGGGGCCGCTCTTCATTTCGGGTGGGTCGGCGAGATGAAGACAGGCGAGGGCAAGACCCTCGTCTCAACCCTTCCGGTCTATCTGAATGCCCTCGCCGGAAAAGGCGTGCACGTGATCACGGTGAACGATTATCTCGCCACCCGTGACTCTGAGTGGATGGGTCGGGTCCACAAGCGACTCGGACTCAGCATCGGTCTGGTCGTCCCCGGCAATTTTTCGCCGGAACACAAGCGCGCTCAGTACGCCAGTGACATCACGTACGGCACCAACAATGAGTTCGGCTTCGACTACCTGCGCGACAACATGGCGATGTCCCGAGCCGATCAGGTGCAGCGAGGCCTGAACTACTGCATCGTCGATGAGGTCGACTCGATCCTCATCGATGAGGCCCGAACGCCGCTCATCATCTCGGGCCGGATCGCTGATGCCGCCAAGATCTATTACCAGTTCGCGTCGATCGTGCGCGGGCTGCAGCGTGACGTCCATTACGACGTCGATGAGGAGAAGCGCACAGTTGCCCCCACCGACGCAGGAGTCGAGGCAGTAGAGCGAGCCCTCAGTGTCGAGAACATGTACGACGAGGTCTCCCAGAATCTCGTCCATCAACTCCAGGCCGCGCTCAAAGCAAAGGAACTGTTCAAGCGCGACAAGGAGTACGTCGTGCAGAACGGCGAGGTCCGCATCGTCGACGAGTTCACCGGTCGCATCCTCGAGGGGCGTCGCTGGTCCGAGGGTCTCCACCAGGCGGTAGAGGCCAAGGAGGGCGTGAAGATCAAAGAGGAGAATCAGACTCTCGCCACGATCACGCTCCAGAACTACTTCCGTATGTACAACAAGCTCGCAGGCATGACCGGTACGGCAGAGACCGAAGCCGCAGAGTTCGCCGGCACCTACGGCCTCCACGTCGTGCCGATCCCGACGCACCGTGGTCTGGCCCGACTCGATCAGGGCGATCTCATCTACAAGTCCGAGGAGGCCAAGTTCAACGCCGTCGTCGACGATGTCGTCGAACGTTCGGCAAAGGGCCAGCCGGTGCTCATCGGCACCATCTCCGTTGAGAAGTCCGAGAAGCTCTCACGAGCGCTGTCCAAGCGCGGTGTTCGTCACGAGGTTCTCAACGCCAAACTCCACTTCCGTGAGGCCGACATCGTTGCTCAGGCCGGTCGACTGGGAGCGGTCACCGTCGCCACCAACATGGCCGGCCGAGGTGTCGACATCCTTCTCGGAGGCAACGCCGAAGGCCTCGCTGAGCGCGATGTCATTGCCGAGGGACTCGATCCGGCGAGCGAAGAGGGCCAGGAGCGTTTCAGCACGCTGCTTGCAGAGTACGAACCCCGTTGCGCTGCTGATGGCGCCACAGTCCGTGAGGTTGGTGGGCTCTACGTACTCGGTACCGAGCGACATGAGAGTCGCCGGATCGACAACCAGCTCCGTGGTCGATCCGGTCGTCAGGGCGACCCCGGTGAGAGCCGTTTCTACCTCTCGCTCGAGGACGATCTGATGCGTCTGTTCGCCACCGGCGCCATGAATTGGGTCATGGGCAAGACCCTCGACGACGACGTGCCGATCGAGGCGAAGATGGTGAGCAAGGCCATCGAGAGGGCACAGAACACCGTCGAGCAGCGCAACGCCGAGATCCGCAAGAACGTCCTCGAGTATGACGAGGTCATGAACCAGCAGCGCAAGATCATCTATCAGCGCCGGGATCAGATCCTCGACGACGCTGACCTCCGCGAGGAAGCCATGGGCTATCTCGCCGAGGCTGTTGACGGAGCGATCTCCACCTTCTGCGTCTCGGATCATGCTGATGAATGGGATGTCCACGGGCTGCACAGCGACGTCGCCGCTCTCTGGCCGGTGGTCACCACTCAGGAGCAGATCGCTGCGTGTGTCACCACCGATGAGCTCTATGAGTTGCTCATGGGCGAGGCCACTGCTCACTACGAGGCCCGTGAGGCCGAGTTCGGCTCGGAGACCATGCGCGAGATCGAGCGGCAGATCATGCTGCAGATCATCGACCAGAAGTGGCGTGAGCATCTCTATGAGATGGATTACCTGCAGGAAGGCATCAACCTGCGGGCCATGGGACAGAAGGATCCTCTTGTCGAATGGCAACGAGAAGGATTCGAGATGTTCGGGTCGATGATGCAGTCCGTCGCCTCTGATTTCGTCACCTACGTGATGCATGCCCAGATCACGGTCGCCCAACCCGAGCCGGAAATGGCCGTCACCGACATGAGCTACAGCGCTCCTGCAGACCCGAGCGAGGGTTCCTCCTCGATGGTGGCCGCAGCGCAGCTCGAAGCCGCCGCCAACGGTGTCGAGTTGGACATCCCGGTCGAAGCTCCCACGCAGGAACCGGTCGTGCTGAGCGAATGGGACAAGACCCCTCGCAACGCCCCGTGCCCGTGTGGGTCGGGCAAGAAGTTCAAGCTCTGCCACGGCAAGTAGATCGAGACCGATGAGAGATTTCTCCGACGACATCACCGCGCTCAAGCGACGCGTCTCCGAGGCCGAGGT
>Ga0209084_1001689_pt1 | contig 18168 bp, 16 predicted proteins | sample C_130820_MF_Meta_FD_187309 | JGI IMG/M metagenome (GOLD analysis project Ga0209084, IMG submission 187309) | Freshwater microbial communities from Lake Croche, Canada to study carbon cycling - C_130820_MF_MetaG (SPAdes) (version 2) | ecosystem: Environmental > Aquatic > Freshwater > Lake... | reverse complement strand
CTGGTGTGCTTTAGCATGCCAGCGCTCTTCGATGCGCCCAAAGCGCCACAACGAAAGTGCTACCGTCCAGACCACAACAAAGACGCCGACGATGATAAACCCAGCGGCGTTCAAGTTGAACGAATTGGCGTAGTCCCAAAAACCGCCTGTGAGGCTGAGCTGCTTTGCAAGCACCTGACAAATCTCAAGGCCACCGACGAAGAACGCCACGGCGACGGAAAGTCCAGTGATGACTATGTTGTAGTAAACCTTTCGCACGGGCTTTGAGAATGCCCACCCGTATGCAAAGTTCATGAATGAGCCATCAATGGTGTCAAGCAAACTCATGCCGCCAGCGAAGAAGAAAGGCAAACTCAAGATTGCCCACCAAGGCAGTCCGGCAACTACAGAGGTTCCGGCCAGCACAAGCAAGCCGACTTCAGTTGCCGTGTCGAATCCCAAGCCGAACAGAATGCCGAGTGGATACATCTTCCAGCTCTTGTCAATGCGTCGTGCAATCGGGCCGAAGAAGCGCATAAGGAACCCGCGAGCATCAAGTTGCTTTTCCAGATCTTCCTCGCTGTACTGACCTTTTCGCATAGCGATGAAGATACTGACAATGGAGACCAGAATTGCGAGGTTCATTGCTGCGATGATGAGCAGGAACGCTCCGCTGACACTCGTTCCGATGATGTTCGTGTAATGATGCAGACTCGAATTTTCGTCGCGCAGTTGTGAACCTACGGCCTTGATGCCGAAGTTGAGCAGAATAGTTAGTGCGGCGACAACAGATGAATGCCCGAGTGAGAAGAAGAAGCCGACTGCGAGCGGGCGTTGGCCCTCGCTCATGAGTTTGCGTGTGGTGTTGTCGATAGCTGAAATGTGGTCTGCGTCGAAAGCGTGACGCATGCCTAGCGTGTAGGCGAGCAGGGCTGTACCCCAGCCAAAGATTGAGCCATCAGATAGGTGGTAGTTGCCCTTGGTGGCAGCTGCCATCAGAGAGATGCCCATGACATGCAAGAAAAGAATGAAGCCGAACATGGCCAGCATGCGCTTCCATTCATCACGCGTTAGTCGGTCGCGCAAGGCAACCTTGGGTGGCGCCTCGGCGCCGATGATCGCGTTCATGAATCTCCTTATTGCACATCTTTTGCAATAACCACACTATGGCAAATCAAGTCTCTACGCACGTCCTGCAAGGAATTCTTGAGCAAACTCTTTGTCGCAGTTGGAAAAGGTGCGTACGCTGGGCACATGGCATCTAACGATTCTGGCGAGAAACAACAAAACGCGGATCAGCTTGCACAGGAACTCAAAGAGACCCGTGAACGATTGACGCAGACTGTCAACGACCTAACTGACTATGTTCGCCCGACAAGTGTTGCCGCACGCAGTCTGGACAAGCTCACTAGTTTCTTCACCGATGCTGACGGCGAACCACGCACAGAACGTATTGCCGGAGCCGTCGCCAGCCTTGTAGGAGTGCTGGGCATCGTCAAGAAAACCCGCGGCAAGGACTAAGGCTCCGCAGTTCCATCGGCTTTTAAGCTGCTTCATTCTCTGCCAAGTTGCCCTTCTAGTCATTCTGACTCTAAGATTGACCTAGTTAAAGTCAATATGACTCTATTAGTGGAGGGCGGGCCAAGCAATGACTGTTACTCACACTCAGCAAAGCACGGCCACTGCCACGTTGGCCGTCTCTACTGTTATTTTTGCGCTCAGTCCGAATGATCGAGGCGAGCTTGCCCTCACGATTCCATTGGTCCGACGGATCCGTGCGCCGTTTGATGGCATGTGGGCATTGCCTGGCGGACCGCTTGCAAGTGATGAAGATCTAGATGCCGCCGCAGCCCGCAATCTTGCTGACACTACTGGTCTAGAACCCAAGTACCTAGAGCAGCTTTATGCCTTTGGCAATGTGGATAGGTCTGTCGGTCACGTGAATACCGAGCGTGTCGTGTCGATTGTGTACTGGGCGCTTGTGGGCAGCAAGGAAGCTCGGCAGGTCATTCAAGATGACAATGTGCATTGGTTCACAGCTGATGCATTGCCAGACTTGGCTTTTGATCACAACATCATCGTTGACTACGCACTTAACCGCCTTCGTAACAAAATTGAATACGCACGTATCGCGCATGGTTTCCTCGGCGAGACGTTCACGTTGGCGCAACTGCGCGAAGTTTATGAAGCAGTCTTGGGTCGAGCTCTTGACCCGGGCAACTTCCGACGCACCGTTGAGGCATCGGGGGAGATCGTGGCTACAGGCAAGCGGCTCATGGGAACTAAGCATCGACCACCACAGCTGTATCAGTACCAGCGAGACATTCCCACACCATTTAGTAACGAGAAGCAGGAGAACGCAGATGACTAACAAGGCATCCGTAGATGAACGGATTCAGCTGATCGTCAGCAATCCTGGCACCGAAAGCACCTGCTCAAGTTCCCTCGCCAAAGGGCCGTGGGAGTTTGACACTACAACGCCCAACTACGGTCCGGGTGCGTCAAGCGAGGATGTCATCCCATCTGACTCTCCGGTTCAAGGCGTGCTGCCCGATGAATACAAAACGGCGAGCGTAGAAGAACTGCATGCGCGCATCGTTGCGGCAAAGGAAATTCTCGGTGACAGTGTGATTATTCTTGGTCACTTCTATCAGCGCGATGAAATTGTGGTCCATGCGGATTACCTCGGCGATTCATTCCAGTTGGCTAAGGCAGCACAGGGACACCCAGAGGCGAAGGCGATTGTCTTTTGCGGCGTGCACTTCATGGCTGAGACTGCAGACATTTTGTCGTCTCCAGATCAGGTAGTGATTCTGCCTAATCTTGCTGCTGGTTGCTCGATGGCCGACATGGCAGACATCGACTCAGTGAATGAATGTTGGGAACAGCTTGAAGAGATCTATGGCACTGAAGTTGATGAGCATGGTCGAGTGCCAATCATTCCGGTGACCTACATGAACTCATCTGCTGCGCTCAAGAGTTTCTGTGGCGAACACGGTGGAATTGTCTGCACCTCATCAAACGCAGAAACCGTCTTAAAGTGGGCGTTTGAACGTGGCCAGCGCGTGTTATTTTTCCCAGATCAGCACTTAGGTCGCAACACTGCGAAGGCTATGGGAGTCCCACTTGAGAACATGCCAATATGGCAAGGACGTAGGCCTCTTGGTGGCAATGATGAACAGACGTTAAGCGATGCGCAGGTCATTTTGTGGAATGGCTTCTGCTCTGTTCACAAGCGCTTCAATGTCGCTCAGATTGAGAAGGCGCGGACTGACTTCCCAGGCGTTCGAGTCATAGTGCATCCTGAATGCCCAATGCCAGTGGTGGATGCCGCAGATGAATATGGTTCAACGGACTACATCCGCAAGGCCATTGCGGCTGCCACCGAGCCGACCACATTTGCCATCGGTACTGAGGTCAACATGGTGCAGCGTCTGGCGGCTCAATACCCGCAGCACAACATCTTCTGCCTTGATCCAGTGGTGTGTCCATGTTCAACCATGTACCGGATTCATCCTGGATACCTTGCTTGGGTTTTGGAGAGCCTCGTTGCAAGCCAAGTTGTTAATCAAATCAGTGTGGATGAGCACGTTGCAAAGAATGCACGTGTGGCACTTGAGCGCATGCTTGCAGCTAAGCCGCTTTAGGGCAAGGACAAAGAGTTTATGAAAAAAGTTGTAGTCATCGGCAGTGGCATCGCTGGACTAATTGCAGCCGTTGAAGCGAGTGCGACTTGCGATGTCACATTGGTTACTAAGGCCAATCTTGCGGAGAGCAACACGCACTATGCGCAAGGTGGCATCGCCGCAGTGGTTGCTGACGATGACACAGTGACTGAGCACATTGCGGACACTGAAGCAGCAGGTGCGAACTTGTGTTGGCCACCTGCAGTGGAAGTGTTGTGTGCACAGGGACCGGCTGCGATTAATCAACTGGTTGACCTTGGAGTCAAGTTCGATCAGCAGGGTACTGAATTCGCTCGGGCGCTTGAGGCTGCACATTCGCATGCTCGTGTTTTGCACGCTGGCGGCGATGCAACTGGTGCCGGCATTAGTAATGCACTTGTGACTGCGGTGCAGAATCAAGTGACTGCAATCCGTGAGCACACATTCTTGGTTGACATTGCTGTGGACGAGAATCGTGTTGTTGGGGTGCACCTTCTGGATTCCGATGGCATGCACTTTGTGGAGGCTGGTGCTGTCATCTTGGCTAGCGGTGGTGCGGGTCAGTTGTATCGACACACCACTAATCCCGCTGTCACAACGGGTGACGGGGTAGCGGCTGCCTTGCGTGCAGGTGCAGTTCTTGCTGATGTTGAGTTCTATCAATTTCACCCCACTGCACTGGCGGTCCCCGGTAGCTTCCTAGTGTCTGAAGCCGTTCGCGGTGAAGGTGCAGTGCTACTCGATTCCCAAGGTCATCGGTTTATGCAGGATGTGCATCCTCGCGCTGAACTAGCTCCGCGTGATGTGGTTGCTCGTGGCATTCAGGCGCAGATGCTGAAGCAAGGTGGACAACCTGTTTTGCTTGATGCCACTGCACTTGGTGCTGATTTCATCAACCAGCGCTTCCCAAGTATTACTAAGGCTTGTCGTTCTTATGGTTTGGATTTGGCACGCACACCGGTTCCTGTGACACCCGCTGCTCACTATTGGATGGGCGGTGTTGCAACTGACACGTGGGGACGCACCTCAGTTCCGGGCCTCTATGCAGTTGGTGAAGTTGCTTGCAGTGGCGCACATGGGGCCAACCGACTTGCTTCAAATTCGCTACTTGAGTCCCTCGTATTCTCAAAGCGCGCAGTGACCGTATTGCATGAGCCCTGGCCCGACAATCCGATTGGCGATCGCCTCAAGGATCAGCCTGCACTGTCGCGTATTCCAGTTCAACTCGACAACTCGCCGAACGTAAAGTCGGCAACTCAAGTTGTTGACCGTGTTGAGTTGCAGACACTGATGTGGGATGAAGTTGGACTTGCTCGTGATGTTGAAGGTCTCGAGCGCGCACGCACCCGACTGTCGGCTTGGCGGCCATCTGCTCAGGAGAATCGCCTGTTCACCGACTGGGAGGATGCAAACCTGCTGCTCCTCGCTCATGCGGTAACCGAGTCTGCACTTGCTCGGCATGAATCACGCGGCAGTCACTACCGTTTGGATTACCCGCAGATTAACCCTGAGTTTGCTCGTCCGATTTTGATTGCCCGAGAGGTGTGACATGTTGACTCAAGAAATCATTAATGAATCAGTGCTGCGCGCACTGCAGGAAGATGCACCGACTGGGGATATTACTTCTGAGACTTTGATTCCAGAGAGCGCCACTGCAACCGCACGATTGCATGCACGTGAAGCCGGCGTGTTCAGTGGTGGACAAGTCTTTGCTGCTGCATTCAAGCTTGTGGATCCAAGTGTGCACATCGAGGTCCTGGTTGAAGATGGCGCTCGCATGCAAGCCGGGCAACTACTCGCTGAAGTTTCTGGAAGCGCGCGAAGTGTGCTTCGGGCTGAGCGCATCGGGTTGAACTTCGCTCAACGGATGTCAGGAATTGCTACGTTAACCGCTGCGTACGTTGATGCCATTGCAGGCACAAACGCTCGTATTCTCGACACCCGTAAGACCACTCCAGGGCTTCGTGTATTTGAACGAGCGGCAGTAGTTGCAGGTGGGGGAGTTAATCATCGATTTAGCCTGAGCGATGCTGTTTTAGCTAAAGACAACCATCTCGCAGTCTTGACTGCAGGCGGCAAAGATCTAGCTACTGAACTTCAGCGCGTCAGAACACTGGTTGGTCCTGACATCAAGATTGAAGTTGAAGTTGATCGCGTCAATCAAATTGAACCGGTCCTTGCCGGTGGTGTCGACATCATCATGTTGGACAACTTCACGCTTGAGGAACTTCGTGAAGGTGTTGCACTCGTTGCTGGTCGCGCAATTGTTGAGGCTAGTGGCAATGTGCGACTAGATACTGTTCGTGCAATTGCTGAAACTGGTGTTGATGTCATTTCCGTTGGCGCGTTGACACACAGCGCTCGTGCTCTTGATTTGGGCCTAGACATTTCACTGGAAGTCACCGCCTAATGATTTACCTTGACCATGCCGCCACAACTCCAGTTAAACCGGAGGCGTTGAAGGCTGCCTGGCCGTGGTTAACCACCGAGTACGGCAACGCGTCAAGTCATCACGAACTTGGCTATCGCGCTTCAGCTGCGCTAGAAGATGCACGTATGCGAGTCGCTCGCAAGTTGAATTGTCGTACCAGCGAAGTTACATTCACTTCGGGCGGCACTGAGAGTGACAACCTCGGCATCATTGGGTTAGCCCTAGCCAATCCACGCGGCAAATACATTGTGACTGCGCCCACTGAGCACAACGCCGTACTTCAGGCTGTGGACTATTTACAACGCTGGCATGGTTTTGACGTGACCTATTTGTCCGTAGATGAACAGGGCAATGTAGATGCAGAGCGTTTGCGTTCCGCACTGCGGGCTGACACAACCTTGGTCACGCTCATGGCCGCGAACAATGAAGTCGGAACTTTGCATGACATCGCCGTACTTGCGTCCATTACTCATGAGTCTGGCGCACTCTTTCACACCGATGCCGTGCAAGTAGCTGATTGGCTACCGATTGATGTTGCAGCAATCGGTGTTGATGCGCTGAGCATCTCCGGACATAAGTTCGGTGCGCCTAAAGGATCGGGTGCTCTCTTTGTGCGCGGCAGGTTAGCGATTGAACCAGTTATTCACGGTGGTGGTCAGGAATTCGGTCGCAGATCTGGGACCGAGAATGTTGCGTGGGCTGTTGCACTCGCTACGGCCCTAGAACAAACGGATGTCAGCATCGAGGAACAAGAACGAGTAGCGATGCTTCGTGACGACTTCATCACGTCGGCACTCGCGATTGATTCCAGAATTTCACTGACTGGAAATCCGCACGAACGCTTAGCCAATATCGCTTCATTTGTTGTTGAGGGTGTGAGTGGTGAGTCCATGCTGTTGGCTCTGGAAGAACGAGGTGTCATCTGTTCAAGTGGTTCAGCGTGTGCGGCTGGGGATGACAAACCTTCACATGTCTTGACTGCCATGGGCTACGAACCAGATCTCGCGCTTACTGCAATTCGCTTTAGCTTGGGACATGTAACTACAGCAGAAGATCTGCAAGTTGCCTGCGCGGCTTTGCAGGACTTCCTGAAATAGGTATTGAGGTGAGTGTGAATCCCGCATGTCATTCGGATTCACACCCACCCCAAGCCTGTCTTCAGTTGGTAAGCCGTAGCCTGCTAACCAACTCTGGTTGCCGTTACGTACAGTGACGGCACCTCTGGTCGGGTCGGTCCACTGCCAGCCGGTGAGAAAGCAAGCTGCATGGCAGCATCCGCAGATGACCACATGAGCTCTACATATCCACCATCGGTAACAGTGACCAGATAGTTCCGAGCAATTGTTCGACTTGATGTTGTGAGTGTCAACGAAGTGTTGGACCATGGCACATCTATGCCGTTAGTTCCTGGAGGACCGGTTGGTCCGACATCGCCCTGTGGTCCGGTAGCTCCGACCTTTCCCTTGACGGTCCAATACAAGGCTTTCTCACCACTTCGGCAAGCCCCCCAACCGCTATTCATTCTTGGAATTCCACTAGCTGGAACACAGGCTCGAATAATTCCCGAATCACCTGGCGTGGTGTCCACAGCAAAAGCATTAATACCTGTTGCAAGTATGAGCAAGAGTGCTGTTGTTAAGCTGACTGGTGAGCGCATGATTCTGCGCAGACTTTCTTTCCGTGATTGATGGCCATCAATTGCCATGCTGCACCCCTTAAGTTTTTGACACACTGCGTGTTGTCTTTAACGTTAAGAAAGGATTGCTGTGATCAGGGGAAAACGTTGATGTTGTGAGTGAACTAGAACTTGTTCACACATGCGTGATGGATGCAATTTTGTCGATAGGCGTGCTATTCAGAATCCAGCGAGGTTTCATTCGCACGTGATGCCGTCACTGTCGCCATCGCGATACCAGTTGTATTCGGCATCTCGTCCACGGTAGTAAGGTCCGTATCCAGCCGCCTTAGCCTGCTTGCAGGATGTGTAGTGCGGGTCGATGCCATTGTGTGATTGGCCGGATGCAATCCCAGTGCCGCCGCTACCCGAGGTACTTCCAGAACCAAAGTGGACGCTGGCTTTAGCCGGGCGAAGTACAAATGTGTGACCGCTGCAGCTGTGTAACTTGCTCAAAAGGTCAGCCTTCTCAGTAGGGTCTACCGCCAAATTCCATCGGTACTTTATAGCGACCCAGTCATTGATGTATTGGCATCGGTAACTGCGCTGCGTGGGCATCCATAGCCATGGATCACTTGCACTTTTCGAGCGGTTTGAATTTGCCGAAACTGCAATGAGCGAACGAGCATAGCCAAGATCATTTGCGTAGGACTCTCGTGTCGATGACGACCACCTGTATGCACCCGAGGCCCACGCTTCTTCCAGTGGAACCATGTGGTCAATGTCCATACCTCGCGCATTTGTAAACACTTGGCCGTCGTAGGCTGAGCGCCATTTTCCACCGGTCAGTGTGCAACTGCCACTTTCGCGCGGCCTGATTATGGCTTCGGCAAGTAACACTTCCTTGCGAGTGTTGCAGCCATCATGATTAGCATCAACCCACAGTGTAAATAGGTCGCGCTGGTATCCATAGTTGTGCTCCGCAGCAACCCGCAGCTTTGTAATGAGCACACCTGCTGAAACAGTTGATGTGGTCGCTTGGGAGCTAGAAGCAAATGTGAGCAAGACGGTAGCAAGACTTGTGAGCAGTATGCATTTCCTGACAATCTTCATGACTCAACCTGTTCAGCACTCGTATGTTTCTCATGTTATGCCCCAGGTCGAGGGTTGCTGCTTCTAATAGACAGGAAAGTCAACAAGGTCTGTTTTGGCGTAGGCAAGGATCGTGCCTGATTGTTGGCCGCCACCGGGTATGACTTTGCCAATCACTGGGACTACTCGTCCATTGTTTTCCATCTCGTGCGCAAGGCGAGCGAAAACTGGAGTGACCATGGAATGACGCAAGCGACCAACCTTGTATGTCTGGTCGGCGTAACTCAGATACAACGCAAGCTCGTCGCGATTGTTACGGTCATCTTTTGATGGAATTAACACTCCAGAAAACCACGATTCGTGTTGCTGGCGGTGGAGAAGCCGGATGGCGGACTGGTAGTACTCTTCTTCGCGAACGCTTAGGTGTTGCACACTGTCGTGGAATGCGATGTGCTCAGTCGCAAGCCCAAGTCGGATAGAACTCTTAGCCGCGATTGCGAGGTCAGAAATTGTTTTGGAAACAGTGCTTGGGGCTGGGGTTCGCTTAAAAAACCGAAGCACTACTTGTCTCAACTCCTGAAGTGTGGTGTGTGGTCAGCTGATACATGTCCGCTTTGTGAACGTCAGTTGAACTTAAAGATTACGATACCCCGAATTCGATTCTTCACCTAAAAATGTTGTGATTTCGTAAACGTTTACATACTTCAAGCGCGATGTGGACTGGGCTGTTGGCGCTGGCACATGAAGGTTTGATTGCTCTATTGAAATGCGAAAAGAGGACCATTCCGATGAACGGTCCTCTTTGCTTTGTACACCGCGTAGGACTTGAACCTACAACCCGCTGATTAAGAGTCAGCTGCTCTGCCAATTGAGCTAGCGGTGCGCGAGGTCAATGCTAGCAGTAGGAGCGGAAATGGGAAAAATCAGGGAGTGTGAACTGCAATCCACTTTCGGGTAAGGTTTTATCTATGCCTATCAACGCCGCTGGGACGGTCGTTGACGACGCCGCCCTCCGTTCCGACATCCGCATGCTTGGTGAATTACTGGGCGAGACGATTACCCGCCATTCGGGTCAGGAACTCCTTGACCTTGTTGAGCGAGTTCGTGCAGCAGCGCGACATGGCGACGGTGATGTAGCAGCTCAGCTCGCTGACCTTGATGTGCCAACCGCAATCGCACTGGCTCGAGCCTTTTCGACTTACTTCAACTTGGCAAACATCGCTGAACAGGTTCACCGCGGCCGCGCACTTGCTTTTGATCGCCGCGAAAATGGTGGCGTTCTCCAGCGCACGGCCAACAACATTCAAGCTGCTGACATTCCTCCGCATGAAGTGGCCGAGATTGTTCGTAATTTGAATGTGCGTCCGGTCTTCACTGCACACCCAACTGAGGCCGCTCGTCGCAGCACCTTGGTCAAGTTGCGTCGCATCGCAGACTTCTTGTACGCGCCAAGCCACCCACGCTTGCGTGAGCGTTTGGCGGAGATTGTAGATCTGCTCTGGCAGACCAATGAACTGCGCATTGCCCGTCCTGAAGTTTTGGACGAAGCTCGAAATGCGCTCTACTACCTCGATGAAATTGCACGCGGACCACTCGGACACGTTCTAGAAGACCTCGAAGGTGCTCTTTCCAAGTTGGGTGTAGAGGTTCCACTAGACGCTCGTCCGCTCACCATGGGTTCTTGGATCGGCGGAGACCGCGATGGCAATCCATTCGTGACTCCCGAAGTAACTACCAGCGTCATTCGCTTGCAACGTGAACATGCAGTGGCCAATCTGTTCCCACTCCTTGATCGGGCGACGGAAGATTTGTCGATCAGTAGCCAGGTCATTGGGACGAATGATTCCATCCAGCACTTCCTTGCAACACACGTGCCAGTCATCCAAGGCTTCAACCAGCGCTTGCTCACTGTCATTGCCCAGGAGCCCTGGCGCCTTGCGCTGCTTGCCATCCGCAAGAAGTTGGAAAACACGCAACAAGCGCTGGCCGAGGGTTTGAACCATGTGCCTGGCAGTGATTACGCAGGTACAGAAGAATTTATTGGCGATTTGATTGCTGTGCGCAACTCACTAGCCGAGCAGGGCGACGAGTCCATCGCAGCTAGAGTGCTCGATCGCGCAATTAAGTCAGCTTCGGCAGTCGGCTTGCATCTTGCCGCACTCGATGTGCGCGAGCATAGTGAGAAGTACCAAGCCTTGGTGGCGACGCTGGTTAATCGTGTAGATCCCACGGCACATTACGACAAGCTAACTCCGTCGCAGCGTCTTGTGTTTTTGCGCAAAGAACTAGCATCATCCCGTCCGTTGTCACTGAATCCTCAACTTGACGATGACCATCAGAAGGTATTTGGGGCGTACCTTGCTGTGCGTGATGCACAGGATCAATTCGGCGTTGCTGTTTGCGAAACCGCAATTGTCTCGATGACGCGTGGTGCTGATGACTTGCTCGCAGCTGCAGTAGTCGGACGTGAAGCGGGGCTCGTTGACCTGGCCCACGGCATCGCACGTGTTGACTTTGTTCCGTTGTTGGAAACCGTTGATGAATTGCAAGCCGCTGATCACATCTTGGATGAGATGTTGTCATCACCGGCGTACCGAGAGATCGTTCGCCTGCGTGGTGATGTTCAGGAAGTCATGCTCGGTTACTCAGATTCATGCAAGGATGCCGGGATTTTGACCTCCCAATGGGAAATTCATTTAGCCCAGCGTCGACTTCGCGATGTCGCCAACAAGCATGGTGTGCGTCTGCGTTTATTCCATGGTCGCGGCGGAACTGTTGGTCGCGGTGGCGGTCCTACGTATGAAGCAATCCTCGCGCAGCCTCCAGGCGTGCTCAGTGGTGAGATCAAGTTGACCGAGCAGGGTGAAGTCATCTCTGACAAGTACCTGCTTCCCCCACTTGCCCGCGAGAACTTAGCTTTAACTTTGGCGGCTGCTCTAGAAGCGTCTGTGCTGCATCGCACACCACAGGTTGCACCTGATCAACTTGCTCTGTGGGATGAAATCATGACGTTAGCCTCATCGGAAGCGATGAGTGCCTACCGCGGCTTGGTTCAACATCCTGAACTTCCTGCATACTTTGCAGCATCGACACCAGTCGGTGAGTTAGCTGATGTGCACATGGGTTCACGCCCAGCTCGCCGACCTGACACTGCCTCGGGCATTTCTGGTTTGCGTGCGATTCCTTGGGTATTTGGTTGGACGCAGTCTCGTCAGATTGTTCCAGGTTGGTTTGGCGTGGGTAGTGGTTTGAAGGCGGCTCGTGAAGCTGGGCATGGCGATGAGCTGCGTACGATGCTGAAGAACTGGAGCTTCTTCTCAAACTTCATTTCAAATGTTGAAATGACTTTGGCTAAGACTGACCTCAAGGTTGCTCGCGGCTACGTTGATGCGCTGGTGCCTGATGAACTCAAGCACCTGTTTGATGTCGTTTCAGCGGAGTGTGAACTAACGCGTGCTGAGATTTTATTGCTGACTAACGAAGCAACCGTTCTGGAGAACAACCCTGCGCTGACCCGCACAATTGCCATTCGCGATAAGTACCTGCAGCCTCTTCACCACTTGCAGTTGCACTTCTTGCAGCGTGTGCGTGAAGTACGTGCAACTGGCCAAGAGCCAGACGCGGATTTGTTGCGTGCACTGAGTGTGACCGTGAACGGTATTGCTACCGGCCTTCGTAACACCGGCTGATCGAGCGCCTAACCTACAAAGGAAGTAAGTAATTCTTGGTATGCCAATGCCGCATCAGAGAGTTCCTGGTCACTCAAGTTGCGCACGCCGTGCACTACAAACGGTTCATTCCAGACCATCTTGGTCATGTTAGCTGTCGCGATATATGGAGCCAGTAGTTCATTCATAGTGAACTTGTTTTGTCCATCGGCACGATAAGCATCGGCAATACCACCTGTCGTAATGGCAAAGATTACGGGCTTGCCCTCAAGGGCGCTTCCACCGACATAAGCCCAGCCACGGGTCAAGATCTCATCGAGGTATTGCTTCACAACAGCTGGTGCTGAGTACCAGTACCAAGGGAACTGAAATACCAGAACATCGTGCGCATCAACGATTGCTTGTTCCACCTGAACATCAAAGTGACCATTGTTGTCACGAAGCGCTGAATCAATGTGACGGACTGTCACACCATCGACGTTTCCAGCGGCGGTAGCTAGCGCGTCGTTAATCCGAGAATCTTCAAGATTGGGATGGCTGACAAGGACAAGAACGCGATTAGGTGTAGTCACAACTCAAGAGCCTATGACCTTAGTAACTAGTCAGCCACTTGAGAATATTTAGGTCAATGATTTCTCTGCGGTATCAACAACATTGGCGAGCAACATTGCGCGAGTCATCGGACCAGTGCCACCCGGCATTGGAGCAATCCACCCGGCCACGTCAGCACAAGCTGGATCGAGATCGCCAAGCAAACCTTGTTCCGTGCGAGTAATACCAACGTCGAGAAGCGCAGCACCAGGTTTGATCATGTCAGGCTTGATGAAATGAGGTACTCCTGCAGCAGCGACGACAATGTCGGCGCGTTTAATGTGAGTAGTCATGTCACGGGTACCTGTGTGGCAAAGTGTCACGGTTGCATTTTCACTACGCCGCGTCAGCAAAAGTCCTAGCGGGCGACCAACCGTAACGCCACGACCGATGATGACAACTTCTGCTCCATCAAGCGGCACGTCATATGCCCGAAGAAGTTCAACGATTCCCCGCGGTGTGCACGGCAAGGGTGCAGGTTGGCCCAAGACGAGTCGGCCAAGATTCATTGGGTGTAGGCCGTCAGCGTCCTTGAGCGGATCCATTGCCTCTAGTGCAAGGTTTGCATCTAGGCCCTTAGGTAGCGGAAGTTGAACAATGTAGCCCGTGCAAGCGGGATCAGCATTGAGCTCGCTGATTGCACCTAAAACATCCTGCTGTGTCGCTGTTGCTGGAAGATCGACGCGAATTGAAGCTATGCCAACTTCATGACAATCCTTGTGCTTCCCACCAACGTATGAGTGCGAGCCAGGGTCGTCACCCACCAAGATAGTGCCTAAACCAGGGTGAGTACCTTGTGCTCTCAGCGCTTCAACTCGAACGGCTAGGTCCGCTTTCACGGCTGCTGCTGTGGCTTTGCCATCCAGAATGATTGCGCTCATTGCTACTCCAAGTAGTGGTCGTCAACGTGCCTAATGCTACACGTCACTGCGCAACGCAATCCGTGCGCGTGCTTATGCGAATACGACTGTGCGTCTGCCAACAAGAAATACGCGATCTTCGGCAACCAAGCTGACTGTGTGTGAAAGCACTCGACGCTCAACATCGCGACCGATACTCACAAGATCCTCTGCAGTTTGGGCATGACCTACCCGCTGGATGTCCTGATCGATAATCGGACCCTCATCCAGATGCGCTGTAACGAAGTGTGAGGTGGCACCAATCATCTTGACGCCGCGGTTGTACGCCTGGTGGTAAGGCTTTGCGCCGACAAAGCCCGGCAAGAATGAATGATGAATGTTGATGATGCGACCAGGCAGAGCATTGCAAAGGTCTTCTGAGAGCACCTGCATGTAACGCGCAAGAACTACAAAATCAATGCTGTAGGAGGACACAAGTTTTAGCAGCGCCTGCTCTTGCTCTGTTTTATTGTCTGAAGTTACTGGCAAGTACACAAATGGGATGCCATGTGCCTCAGCAATAGAACGGCAGTCTTCATGGTTTGACACGATGACCGGGATGTCCACATGCAAGTCACCAATAGAGTGCCGGTAGAGCAAGTCCACAAGACAGTGATCATATTTAGAAACCATAAGTAGAACGCGACGACGGTCGTTGGTCAGCCGAAGTGTGAATTCAGGGTGGAAGCGATCAATCTGGCTGGCGATGTTCTGCTTCACTCGCTCAATGTCTTGTTCTGGAGTCTCAAAACGAGTGCGTAAGCAAAACTCGTTGAGGTCTGGATCACTAAACTGAGCCTGTTCCACAATGTTGGCTCCGCAGTCAAGCAGTCCAGTCGACACCGCATGGATGATGCCAGCCTGATCTGCGCATTGCAGTCGGAGAACATACTCAGTCATCAGTTTCCCCTTTGCCTAAACCTTAGAGTTCTATCGTATTGAGTCAAGTGCGGCCTGTATGCGACAACCCATGATGAGAGAGTTTTCAAAGTGGAGTGACGGGAGCCGTCGGTTGGCTTCTGATGAGGCAAAGAGAGCGCCCAGCCAGTCCTGTGTGGAGTGACGGGAGCCGTCGGTCGCTTTCAGCGACCTCCTCCCAAGTCCCGCCAGTCATATTTGACCCGACAATAACAAAGACCCAGGGAATTAACCTTGGGTCTTTGTTATTGGGGTGAGTGACGGGAGCCATCGGTCATCTCCGATGACCTCTTCCCAAGTCCCGCCTGTAACCCCAGGCCCAGAAATGAAATGAGCCCAGGGGTTCAACCCTGGGCTCATTTCATTGGGGTGAGTGACGGGACTTGAACCCGCGACGTCCTGGACCACAACCAGGTGCTCTACCAGCTGAGCTACACCCACCACGCCGTTCACCGAAGTGGACAGATTTCATATTCTATTCATTTTGCCGCAAAGCGACTAATTCGGCGGGTACTCTGCTGCAATCTTGCGCGCTTTGTCGGTATTCGGGCCGGGTGCTTCGACAAAGATTGCTTGGCGGTAGTACTTAAGTTCATTGATGGAGTCACGGATATCACCCAGAGCTCGGTGATTCCCGGTTTTGACAGGACTCGCAAAGTAGGAACGTGGATACCAGCGACGAACGAGTTCCTTGATACTCGACACATCAATGAGCCGATAATGCAGGTACGAGTCGATGCGTGGCATATCTCGTGCGATGAAAATACGGTCTACGTAAACGCTAGAACCAGCAAGTGGTGCTTTAGCAGCCTCGGAGACGTGCTCAGTGATGTAGTCAAACAGCTGTTGCTCAGCATCTTCTAGTGAGATTCCGTTCGGAATCTCGGGAAGCAGGCCAGAGGCTGTGTGCATGTCAACCACAAAGGGATCCATGACTTGTAGGCGCTCTTCTGGTGCCGCAATGACAACTGAGAAGCCATCGCCAACTTCATTTAGTTCGGAGTCAGTGATGATGCAGGCAACTTCGACGAGCACGTCATGGTCGAAATCAAGCCCTGTCATCTCACAGTCGATCCAGACGATGCGGTCGTTCTTAGGTTCAGTCACGGCTTTAGCCTATGCGATGACATCTGGGCGAGGTATCAGGAGTGACCGAGCTTGCTTTCAAGGTCAGCCACTCGCTTACGCAAGGCAGCAAGCTCATCTTCTTGGACCAGTCCCATTCGCCCGATAACTTTGTCTATTGCCTGTTCGACATCCGCAGATAAATCCGCATCCGATGCTTCTGAATGATTGCAACCGAATGTGCTACCTGGGCGCGGAAACGACTCAATCAAATTCAGAATAGTTGCCGCAGCAGTAGCGCTTAATGATACAAAGGCCTGCGAAAGCGCTTCTGTATCTAGCGTCGGAGTCTCGTCGTTCAGGCGCGAGGTTCGTACCTGGTCGGAGACATCGTCAAGCGAGTCAGCAGCTCGACGCAACAAGTATGCAAAATCAATCACACGCCAAGGCTAACCTGATGTGACTTATCACGCATCTGGTCAGGATGCGCCACTGTGCTAGCGGCAGCACAATGAAGTATGCCTGAAATGCCGACGTACGCCATCTCTCGAACTGCTCGACTCGCATCCGTTCCAGTGAGTCATGCTGGTCGACGCGCAGTTGTTGCAGGAACACGTCTTGGCGGTGGCGATGCTCAGGCGGCCATGTTGCGAGCGCAGCAAAGAACTGCCGAGCAGCTGTTTTCAGTGTTGGGAAATCTCAAAGGTGGGGCCCTCAAGTTCGGCCAAGTCCTAAGTGTTCTTGAAGCAGCCTTGCCTGAAGACTTGATTGCTCCCTATCGCGAGTCACTCACGAAGATGCAGGATGCGGCGCCACCCATGTCTGACAAGTCGGTAATCCGTCAGATGGAGGCCAGTTTCGGCAAAGAATGGCGTGACCGTTTCCAAGAGTTCGAGATGACGGCATCTGCTGCCGCATCTATCGGTCAAGTGCATCGTGCGGTATGGCATGACGGTCGCGAAGTGGCAGTCAAGATCCAGTACCCAGGTGCGGCAAAAGCAGTGATGTCTGATCTGAATCAAGTCGCCCGGATGGGCAACATCTTCGCGTTTGCATTTCCTGGCATTGACATCAAAGCGCTCTTGACCGAACTCAAACTGCGCGTAGGTGAAGAACTTGACTATCTTCATGAGTCGAAAGTTCAGCGACGCTTTGCTGTTGCCTACGACAACCATCCGGACTTCTTTGTTCCGCATGTATTGGTCGCAGCAAACAGCGTCGTCGTGACCGAGTGGGTTGAAGGTAAGTCACTCGCTCGCATCATCGAGTCCGGCACGCAGGAAGAGCGCAATAAGTATGGACAGCTATACCTGCGCTTCTTGCTTTCTGGGCCGCGCATTGCTGGACTGATGCACGCCGATCCGCATCCAGGCAACTTCCGCGTGATGCCTGATGGACGTCTCGCCATCTTCGACTTTGGGGCATCGGCTGAGTTGCCTCATGGTTTGCCGCTGGCAATGGGCACGCTTCTTCGAGTGTCAATGATTGATGACGGCAGCGAGATTGAAGCGGGCCTGCGTGCAGAAGGATTTATCCGGCCGGGTATCGAGTTAGATGCTCGAGCCCTGCGCGACTACTTGGCACCATTTACGGAACCTGCACAAACTGATGTGTTCAAGCACGACCGTGAATGGTTGCGCGAACAGTTTGCGCGCACGAGTGATCCGCGCAATCCAGACTGGGCTATTGGCCTCAAGATCAACCTGCCGCCGGAGTACTTGTTGATTCACCGGGTGTGGTTGGGGAGCATTGGTGTTTTATGTCAGCTCGGGGCTGAATTCTCGGTACGCGATGAGTTCAATGAGTGGGTTCCAGGCTTCGCCCAGTCTGAAATAGATGTACACTGAAGTTGGTTGAACATTCAACTAAGAACTAAGGAGTCCTCATGCCTGCAATAACTGCGGACACATTGACCTTGCCTCGTTTTGACGTTGCTTCTGATGCCACCGCGCGTCAGGTGAAGAGCGTCACGAGCGCACCCCAGGCATATGAAGGTGAAGGCTTCCCAGTTCGCCGAGCCTTTGCAGGTATCCCGACGAGTGACCTTGATCCCTTCATCCACATGGATCAAATGGGGGAAGTTGAGTACTTACCTGGTGAACCTAAGGGGACACCATGGCATCCACATCGTGGCTTTGAGACATTCACATATCTAATGGACGGCCGTTTCTTGCATCAAGATTCGAATGGCGGCGGCGGAGTTATTGGTGAAGGTGGCACCCAGTACATGACTGCCGGCGACGGC
>Ga0209084_1001684_pt1 | contig 18197 bp, 14 predicted proteins | sample C_130820_MF_Meta_FD_187309 | JGI IMG/M metagenome (GOLD analysis project Ga0209084, IMG submission 187309) | Freshwater microbial communities from Lake Croche, Canada to study carbon cycling - C_130820_MF_MetaG (SPAdes) (version 2) | ecosystem: Environmental > Aquatic > Freshwater > Lake... | reverse complement strand
GACGATCTCGCGGCGCAGGCCGCGCAGTTCCTCCGTCTCGGCCCCTTCGCCCTGGACGCCTGCCCCATCGCCGCCGGTCTGCGCTCGCTGTGACGAGAGTCGCCAGTTGTAAAGTAAATTGCTGCTGTTGCAGAGTTCCTCTGCTAGCTGGGAAACGGGCTTGCCGGTATCAAGCAACTCAACGGCATGGGTTTTGAACTCGTCGGTGTAGCGCTTGCGTGGTTTCAATTTCATCTGTGGCTTATTTTTGGAGGTTGCTGGTCCAGGAATCTAGCACACCTCACCGGTGGCCGGACCGGAGGGCGGGGAAATGGGGGTTGACTGGGGATTGTAGGAACTCGTTGCTGGGTCATCACACTTTTTGGCGTTTTCAATGCAGGTCATTACCTCATCTCTAAAGCCACCAGAACCACTTCAAAGAAGACGTCGCCATGGCTATACAGACGGATTTTAGGCTCCTGAATGTAGCAATGAATACACCCTGTACCTCTCGGTTTCGTCAACAAGGCTCATGCCCAGTTGTTTGTGAAAAAAAGCCGTGCTTGATGGGTTGGATTTGGGGGAAACGAAGAACGTTGGATCTTTATCTTCGCGGATACGATCCAACACCTGGGTGCCGACTCCCTGCCGCTGGTACTCCGGGTAAATCATTAACAACGACTCTCTATCTCCATAGGCACTGAATTCATCGGTGGGTTTGGTCTGCAACAGGCATCCCATGACCTCTCCGCCAGCTTGGATCTGTTTGGCAGTGAGTACCGATCGCTGAAAAGGAGCGTGACTCATAAACGGGAAAGCCCTCCTGAAAGAGGCCTGCTTACCAAGCTCCACCCATAGGTTTGCAACATCAGGGCTTCGGACGAGGTGTAGTGAGATCATGGAAGTTCTCCGGCTCCCTCTCTGGAGGATCAGGTATCATCAGAAATTTTTCAGACGCATAAGTGCTGAATGTTGAAATCTGGTTTGCTTCTAGAACTGCGCTGAAGTCACCTATAGGACAGAAGTAGCCCAAACACCATTCAACCACGTGTTCCCTTATCTCTCGGAGACCGTCTGAAGAAAGTGATGCAGCTAGGTCTTCATCTACTTTCCCATCCAGTAGCGAGATTGAAAATTCAGTGATCGAGGATTTAGCAGATTCGTCGTATTCGATTTCAATCCATATCAACAGATCAAGAGCGTGTGTCTGGTCCTGTAACCTTTTTGGCAAGAGATTAAAAACTAACTCCTGAAACTTCTCTTCATCCCAGTCATCTCCTACTTCGGACATGCAATCAGCACAATGATCCCATTCAGTAATCACATCCAATATGAGCTTTTCCTCGGTAAATTCCGGAGTGACTAGGACATAGGTGTGAATCTCGATTTCACCTTGGATTTCGTAATACCACGTTTCCATCAGATCCTTTAATTCCGGCCAATCGCACGTGGCATCCAAATTCGTATCGCAGCCTTTATGCCACGGGATAAAACTGATGCTTTTAAATGCCCCTGCCTGAACTACTTCTCTGAGTTTTTTGTAGAACTCCAAATCAATTTTCCAACAAATGTTTTTTCGTTCCATGGCCATTACTCCTGATTTGAAGGCTTTTCAGGAACTACTAGAAACTCTTCACTGGTGGATGAGCCAACCTCGTTTACTTCGGACATTTGATCCATGCTGCGATCCCAATCAGCATCCATCTCAAAGATCAGTTCCTCGCCATCAAAGGACGGAGTGATTCTGGCTCGAGTATGCATGAGAACGTCACAGTTTTCCCGCCTATCGAAGTGCCAGTTTTCCAGGACGTCCTTTAATTCAGGCCATCGGCAGGTGGCATCCAAGTCAAAGTCGACTGCTAGGAAATTGCTTTCCCGGTGAAGGCCGTTGGAAGAGCCGGTGGCTGGACCGGAGGGCGGGGAAATGGGGATTGCGGGGGAAAAGGGGGACGGAAGAGGTGTTTTGGTGTTTCGGCGAGACGGTGTTTCGGTGAAACGAAGAGACAGGAACCTCCAAACGGCGGATGTGGGCAAGGGACAGTGGTTTGCGGGCGAATTCATGGGGGAGCTCCTGAGTCGCGAAGATAGCTATCCTGTCCGCTTTGCCAAGGAATTTCGTTGGAAAATTCTTGCAGCGGCTTTCACAGGTATCCCACAGAGTGGCAATGAGGTGCCTAATTACAGAGTGACAGATAAATAGTAAAAAATCTGGGGCTTTTCTGGGGGCTCAGCTGAATCCGGATCTTCTGGCGGGTGGCGTCATGTCAGCAGGGGGCGTGGGGAGAAGTCGGTTTCTGCTGACTTCAAGGCGCGGACTACTATTCATCGGTCAACTTGTCATAACCCGTAAAATCCGTGTAATCCGTGGTTTCTAACTGCGGTATTTAGAATCAATGGGCAATTTTCAAACCCCCACGCGCAAACCCCTGGCGCTCCACAGCAGCCCCTTTGCCGCTCTGCCGCTACCCCGCATCGCCCGCGCACCATCCTTGCGCTTGCTGCTGAAGCGCTCCCGCGCTCGCGCAAACGCCTCGTTCACAAACTCCTTGCTGCCGATCACCGCTCCGTCCGTGAAGTATCTTACCCGGCAATGCAGCATCTTCGCGAATCCCAGATCCTTCAAGACCGTGCCGTTGTCTTTGCTCTTCAACATCTCCGCCGTGTTCAGCATGCTCTGACCGGCACGATTTCTATCTCCAGCCACGTCGGCCCGTCCCGGCTTGCGTCCTAGGGCCAGGCCCATCAACCGTCGGTATAGGCGCAAGACCTCCTGCCATTGCTCCGCCTCAAACTCCACTCCCTGATCGCAAAAATATGCCCGAACCAAGCCCTCACGCGCTTTTTTACCATTTCCTTTCTTCCCGCCGCCCACCGCTTCCCCATAACTGCTCCAGCGGTAATCCGCCGGATCTTTGACCATCCCGGCCCGCACCGGATTCAGGTCAATATAGGCCGCTATAGTCCGCGCCGCTGTTCCGCTTTCTACAATCACGCTCTTGAACCGTTCTTCCCACAAGGTCCCTGACCGCGAATGCACCCGGTTGAACCACCGCGTGAACCGGATCAACAAGCCTTTCATGAACTCGCTCAGGTCGTGCATCCGGTAGGTGAACCGGGCGTGAATCGCCGCCACTCGCGCGTCAACAGGGCCATCGCCCTCCCCGATAGATTTCTTCCTCGCCTCCACCAATTCCGCTGCCACACCCGCCACCACCGCCTCGGAATATAGCCCGCCAAGACGTTGCAGTAACTCCTCGTCACTTAACCCGCCATCCGCCATCCGCGGCACCTCCAATAGCAAGTGAAAATGGTTAGACATCACGCAATACGCCAACACCCGGCAGCCCGAGAAATTCTCATACATCCGAAAAAACATCCGGAATGCCTCGCATTCACTCTCTTCAAATACAAACCGCCGATCCACCACTCGGCTTATGCAATGGTAAATTGCCGGCTTCGTCGCCGAATCCTTCCAACCCGCCAGCCATCTTGACCTGCGCATATAACCATCCTAGCACCAAAAACCGCACAATCCACAAGATTCTCCTATTTATCTGTCACCAAGGAAGTGATATGGCCCCCGGTTCTCGGCCATTTTACGTTGAAATCTGTCTAGTTTTTCTCCGGCAAGAAATCTAGTTTTGAACCAGCGCCGACACTGGCGGGGATTTTGCTTGGCACTGCCGGAGGTGCGGCTAAGTTCACAGCCAAGCCAGTCAGCCTCATGCACGCCAAGCCCGCCAACCTTGATGCCTTGCGCATCGATCGCTCATCAGCAGCGCCTACGTTCCAGCTCGGCGCTTGGCGCTGGCTGGTGCTGCTGCTGTTGCTGTTGCTGGGTGCGGTGGCCGGCGCTTGGTGGCTCAGCCGGGCCAAAGGAATCGCAGTGCAAACGGCCCAGGTGCAAGCGCCAAGTGCGGACGGTAATCCCGGTGGGCGTACCTTGCTGAATGCCTCCGGCTATGTGACGACGCGACTGAAAGCGACGGTGTCGTCAAAAATCACTGGCAAGGTGTCCGAGATCCGCGTGGAAGAGGGGATGCAAGTGGAAAAGGACCAGATCCTCGCCACCCTCGATGCGTCCAACGTGCAAAGCAGCTTGCATCTGGCGCAAGCGCAACTCGCCGCCGCCTCACTCGCGCTAGCGGAAAGCGCGCCGCTGGCGAAGTTTGCCGCGGCCGAATACCAACGCCTCACCACCCTTGAATCCCCGCGCTCGGTCAGCCTATCTGATCTGGGCAAGGCGGAGGCCGAAGCGCGCATGCAGCAGGCGAAGCTTGAGCGCCAGCGCGCCGAGGTGACGGTGGCGCAACGCCAAGAGGACCTCTGGCAACAACAGCTCGATGACACGATCATCCGCGCGCCCTTCGCCGGAGTGGTCACCACCAAGGACTCGCAGCCCGGCGAGATGATCTCACCGATGTCCGCAGGTGGGTTCACCCGCACCGGGATTTGTACGCTGGTGGACATGGCTTCGTTGGAAATTGAGGTGGACGTGGGCGAGAGTTATATCAACCGAGTGCAGGCTGGCCAAGCGGTCGAGGCCACCCTCGATGCCTATCCAGAATGGAAAATTCCCTGCCAAGTCACCGCCATCATCCCCACCGCCGACCGCCAGAAAGCCACCGTCAAGGTGCGCGTGGGTTTCGCCAAGCTCGATCCGCGCATCTTGCCGCAAATGGGCGTGAAAGTGGCCTTTCAAGGCGGCGCTACCGCTGCGCCAGTCCCCACCCGCAATTCCGTGGCCGTGCCCAAAGAGGCACTCCAATCCGTCAACGGCCATGCCATCGCCTGGGTCGTTAGCAACGGCAAAGCCGAACGCCGCGCAGTGACGGTGGCCAACTCCAACGCCACACAGGTGACCCTCAGCGCCGGCCTTGCCCAAGGCGAAACTGTGGTGCTCAATCCACCCGCCTCCCTCAGCGATGGCAGCCCCGTCACGATCCAAACCACCCGATGAGTGCCTCCACCCAACCACTTGTTAGTATCCGCGACGTCACCCGCACCTTCACCCGCGGCAGCGAAAATGTCCACGTTCTAACCGGCCTCGAATTGCTGGTAAACGACGGCGAATTCCTCGCCCTGATGGGTCCGTCGGGCTCCGGCAAGTCCACCTTGCTCAACCTCATCGGCGGCCTCGACCGCCCCACCGCCGGCAGCGTGGCCATCGGCTCGGAGCGGGTGGACCAACTAACCGACGGCCAACTGGCGGCCTGGCGTGCTCGCCACATCGGCTTTGTGTTTCAATTCTATAATTTGCTGCCGGCGCTCAACGCCGAGCGCAACGTCGAGTTGCCGCTGCTTCTAACTGGTCTGAACAAAGCGGCGCGGCGCCGGCATGTAGCCGCGGCGTTTGAGGCGGTGGGTCTGACGCATCGCGCCAAGCATTTTCCGCGCACCCTCTCCGGCGGCGAACAGCAGCGGGTGGGCATCGCCCGCGCCATCGTCACCGATCCAACGTTGCTGCTGTGCGATGAGCCCACCGGTGACCTCGACCGCAAGTCGGGCGATGAAATTCTAACCCTGCTGCAATCACTCAACCGCGACCACGGCAAGACAATCATCATGGTCACCCACGACCCGCACGCCTCGGCCCGCGCCAGTCGCACGGTCTATCTGGACAAGGGCCAACTCTCCACCACCCCGACGGCCTAAAGCCCCCAGCGCCATGAACCTCCCGACTCACTTGAAGATTTACCGCAGAGGCGCAAAGGCAGCACAGGGGCGCAAAGTGGAATGGGTGACAGCAGAAGACTCAAGACTGCATGACCCAAGACCCAAGACCCAAGATAAGATAAGAGAGCGCAGCGCTTCTACATATACTCTTCTCTTGCGTCTTGGGTCTTGCCGTCTTGAGTCTTCTTGGCGGCTTGGCGTTTGCCCATGCAGCTTCTGGGTGAGCCTGATACTTGATAGAGCAGGGCGCATTTTATCCGTGTAATCCTCTTCAATCCGTGAAATTTCTTCCTCTGGTGTGGGCCGGCTTAAAACGCAAAAAATTGCGCACGGCCCTGACGTTTCTATCCATTTTTATCGCGTTCATGCTTTTCGCTTTCCTCGGCGCGCTCAAGGCTGCCCTGAACAGCGGGGTCAGCATGGCGGGCTTGGATCGGCTCATCGTGCGCCACAAGGTGTCGCTGATCCAGACCTTGCCGCAAAGCTACAAGGCGCGCATTCAAGGCATCGCCGGGGTGGCGGCGGTGTGCCACCAGACGTGGTTCGGCGGCATCTATCAGGATCCAAAAAACTTTTTTCCCAACATGCCGGTTGAGCCTGAGGAGTTTTGCGCGATGTTTCCGGAATTTGTGCTCAGTGACGCGGCGAAAACCGCCTGGCTCACCACTCGCGCCGGCGCGGTGGTTGGCCGCGCCAGCGCCAAGCGCTTCCAGTGGAAACTCGGCGACCGCGTCCCGCTACACGCGCCTATTTGGGGCGAACCTATCGGCCAGAGCCAGTGGGAGTTTGAAATCGTCGGCATCTTCGACGGCGCCAAAAAAGCCACCGATACCAGCCAGTTGTTTTTCCGCTATGATTACTTCGAGGAGGCCCGCCAGCGCGATAAGGGCCAGGTCGGTTGGTACACTGTGCGCATCGCCGATCCAGACGCCGCGACGCGAATCGCCGCGGCGATTGATCAGGAATTCGCCAATTCGCCCTATGAAACGAAAACCGAACCGGAGGGGGCATTTGCCCAGGGCTTTGCCCAACAAATCGGTGACATCGGCTCGATCGTCATGGCGGTGGTGGGCGCGGTGTTTTTCACTATCCTGCTGGTGGCCGGCAACACGATGCTGCAGTCGTTGCGCGAACGCACGGAAGAACTCGGCGTACTCAAGGCCATCGGATTTTCCAATCGGCTCGTGCTTCTTCTTGTTTTGATAGAATCGTGCTGCATCGCCACCCTTGGCGGCTGCAGTGGCCTCGCCGTGGCCTGGTTCATCATTGCCTCGGGCAACCCGATCCCCAGCCTGTTGCCGGTGTTCATCCTACCGACCCAGACATTGGTCAGCGGTGCTGCGCTGGCCGTGGCGCTGGGGCTCGTCGCCGGCGCACTGCCCGCCTGGCAGGCGATGCGCCTGCGCATTGCCGAAGCCCTCCGCCGCGGTGCCTAAACCTAAAAAATGGAAGGGGTTGCAGCGCCGTTATTTAACCCCTGATTTCACGGATTGAAGAGGATTACACGGAAAAGATGACTGCGATCTATCGAATTATTGGCTGATCCTAAAGGCGAATGCCGTAAAAATTAATGACTCTTTCTTCATCCGTGTATTCCGTGAAATCCGTGGTTTCCATCCTTCTTTCTAACTAAACTGGCAATTTTTACTAACATGTCCGCATTGACCCAACTTTTTTCCGTAGCCTGGTACAACCTGCGCTCCTTGCCAGAGCGCAAAGCCGCAGCGCTCACTGCGGCGGTGGGCATTGCCGGAGTGGTCGGTGTGCTAGTCGGGGTGCTGGCGATTGCCGAGGGGTTTCGGCGGACGATGAGGGCATCCGGCTCGCCGGATGTGGCGGTGGTGTTGCGCAGCGGTTCGGACGGCGAGATGACCAGCGGCATGGAGCGCGATGCCACCCGCACGATTGGCGATGCGCCGGGAGTGGCCCGCAATACCGCTGGGCCGCTGAGTTCGGCGGAATTGTTTGTCATCATCAACCTGCCCAAACGCAGCAGCGGCACCGACGCCAACGTGCCGTTGCGCGGCGTGGAACAAGGCGCGTTTGATGTGCGCGGCAATATCAAAATGGTGGCAGGTCGGCGCTTTGCCACCGGCCGCAACGAGGTGATCGTCGGCGCGGGTGCCGCCCGCGCGTTTGCCGGTCTCGATATCGGAAAATCCATCAAGGTCGGTCAAAACGACTGGCAGGTCGTCGGGGTTTTCACCGCCGATGGTGGCATCGCCGAATCGGAAATCTGGACCGACGCCGCCGTGCTGCAACCGGCCTATCACCGCATCAACAGCTACCAGTCGGTTTACGTTAGACTAACTTCCGCGGCGGCCTTTCCGCAATTCAAGGACGCGCTGACGAGCGATCCCAAGCTCAACGTCAAGGTGCTGCGTCTATCGGATTTCTATGAGGCGCAATCCACCGCAGTGACCAAGTTCATCACCACCATCGGGGTGTTCATCGCCAGCCTGATGGGCCTGGGTGCCTTGTTCGGCGCGCTCAACACGATGTACAGCGCGGTGGCCGGGCGCACCCGTGAGATTGCCACCCTGCGGGCGCTGGGTTTTGGTGCTGGGCCGGTGGTGTTTTCTGTGCTCGTCGAATCCGTGCTGCTCTCGATCCTCGGTGGCGCTCTCGGCGCAGCCGCTGCCTATCTGCTCTTCGATGGTTACCACGCCTCCACTATCAACTGGCAATCCTTCAGCCAGGTCGCCTTCGCCTTCCAAGTCCCGCCGCTATTGTTAGCCAAGGCCCTCGCGGGTGCCACGTTCATTGGCCTGCTCGGCGGCCTGTTCCCGGCGCTGCGCGCCGCGCGCCAGCCCATCGCCGCCGGCCTGCGCGAGTCCTGAGTGATCTACCGGAGCGCGGGCTTCAGCCCGCATGGACCATGTAATGCGCAAGTGCGGTCGCCAGGCGGCTGCCTTTGCTCTATGCATGGGCTATGCAGGCTAAAGCCTGCGCTCCGTTAGATCCGGCTGAAGCCTGCGTCCGATACGCGGTGCCATCAGTGCCGCCTGTGAACTACTACTTTTGATAGTCTTTTTCCCCGGGTTCGTGGACTTCCTTGAGGACCTTGGCGATGATGTCATCGACGTCGATGCCTTCGGAATCCGCGGCGAAGTTGGTGAACATGCGGTGGCGCAACACCGGCAGGGCGGCCAGCCGCACGTCGTTGCAATTGACCACCAAGCTGCCGCGCATGATGGCGCCGGCCTTCGCAGCTAACAGCAGGTACTGGGTCGCCCGCGGCCCGGCACCGCAGTGGACCCATTTTCTAACTGCTTCGGGGGCGCGGGGGTCGGCGGGGCGGGTGGCACGCGCCAAGCGGGTGGCGTACTTGATTACGTGTTTGGAAACGGGCAGGCGGCGTACCAAGCGTTGGAGTTGGAGAATCTCCGCGCCGCTCATGCGCTTGTGCAACTCGACGGCGCGGTCGGAGGTGGTGCTCTCGGCTATCTCCTCTTCCTCCGCTTCGCTGGGGTAATTGACCCGCAGGCTGAACATGAAGCGGTCGAGCTGGGCCTCCGGTAATGGATAGGTGCCTTCCTGCTCTAGGGGATTTTGGGTCGCCAGGACGAAAAAAGGCGGGGCCAGCGGATAGGTCTCGCCGGCGGCGGTGACGTGGCCTTCCTGCATCGCCTCCAGCAAGGCCGCCTGGGTTTTGGGCGGGGTGCGGTTGATCTCGTCGGCTAACAAAATGTTGGTAAACACCGGGCCACGGATGAAGCGGTAGTTTTTGCGGCCAGTGGCTTCGTCGACCTCTAACACATCGGTGCCGGTGATGTCAGCGGGCATCAGATCGGGGGTGAACTGGATGCGGCGGTAGCGCAGGTCGAGCACTTCGGCGAGGGTGCGGATCATCAGGGTTTTAGCCAAGCCCGGCAGGCCGATCATCAGGACGTGGCCGCGCGACATGAGCGCGAGCATCAGACTGTGCAATATGTCTTTCTGGCCAACGATGGCCTTGCCGATCTCCGCCACCACGCTTTCCAACTGCGGCAGCAGCACCCGCAGTTGCGCCGCAGTATCTTCGGCAAGCTCGCCTGGGACCGCGCTGCTGGTGGAGGGGGGGCGGGCATCCTGCTCGGTCTGCGGGGCGGCGGGCAGGCTGCCGGCGCCACCCTCTAGAATCACCGTGGATGCGCCCGCCTTGGGCTTGGTGGGCAGTGTGCGGCTAAGGGTCGGGCCACTGGCCGCGGAGGCGTTGCCTGCATCCTCCTCATAGATCATCATCTCGGTGGCGATTTTAATTTTGTCGCCGAGGTGCAGGAGGCGCGGCCACTCGATGCGCTCGCCATTGACATAGGTTCCGTTCAAACTGCCGAGGTCGCGCAGCGTCCAAGTGCCGCCATCTTCGACGAACTCGGCATGGTGGCGCGAGGCGGCGGTTTCCGGTGCTAGCACGATGCTGTTGTCGTCGGAGCGGCCGACGGTGAGTGGTGAGTACGTCAGCGGGATACTGCTGTCCTTGTATTTTCCGGCGATGATTTTCAAACGTCTCGGGTGGCTCATCTCTTGAGTAGGCTGGGGTTAATGAGTTAGATCTAGGGTGCCGAGGTCGCGCGGGCTGGCGGCGAGGCGCAGTCCGCCGAGGGCTGGAAGGTGCCGGTGGCTTAGAAACGGGAGGCCAGGTTGGCGGGGAGTTTCTTCCCGATAGAGGTGGCGGGTGCGCACCATTTGCCACTCGTCGTCGGCCTCGTGCAACTCGATAATTTCCAGCCTACGCAGTCCGGCGTTGAGGTCTTCGCCTGAGCCGCGCAATATCTGGCCGTCGCGCAACCGCTCGACCAATACCAGGGCAACGCCGTCAGTCACTCCGCAGCGGTGAAGGATGCGGCGGTTAAAAAACGAATCCGCCTTGGCCACGCCGTCGTCGAGGTGTTTGGCGCGGTCGGCTCGCAACGCTACTTCCGCGCCGAGGGCCAGGCCTTCGAGCACGCGGTGGTCCTTGGTCACAAGCACCAGATCGAAGCGGCCCACCGGCAGGTTGGCAAACCGGAAGCCGGCGCCGTCGGCATCCAGCGTGGCCAGATAGACGCGGGATCGGTCGCGCTCGACGGCCAGCGCGTGGGTCAGCAGCGCGCCTTGCACTTTGGCGTTGATGGTGCCGGTATCGGTGCTTAGGGGTTTGGTATAGATGCGGCCGGGGCCGTCGGCGAGGGCGGGGAGGGAGATGAATGTTAGGAGAAAGGCTAGCAAGGTTGGGAATGCATTTCCGAATGGGATCCTGCCAAGGCCGCACAGTATAGACCACAGATGACACGGATGACACAGATTTTTGGAGCAGAACACTCTTCTAAATCCGTGTAATCCGTGGTTGATCTGGATCCGGGTTCGACAACGGTCCGCAGTTCTGGAGTTACTACCTGGCAAGCGGGCGGGAGATTGGCGTCGCCCAGGCACTGCATTGGCGGAAGAGAGTTCGGCAGGATGCCGAACTCTGCCGGCGGGACGCCGGCGCTCCTCAACACTCGGGCAGGCGCTTAGGGTTTGGCGGCCCATAGTTTTGCCGCTTCGGCGCGTTCGTGTTTTGGATAGTCTTTCACCAGAGCGTTGAAGATGATGCGTGCTTGGTCCTTGCGACCGAGTTCAAAGAGGGTGCGCGCTTGCCAGAAGCGCACGTCGATTTCCTCGGGCGATCCGGGCCGCAGCTTGAGGCAGGTTTGCAGATCCTGCAAGGCCCGCTGCCACTCGCCGGCTAAAAACATCACCCGCGCCCGCCACAGCAATTGGTCGGCATCGAGTTTGGCCGTTGGTCGTTGGAGTTCCCAGGCGTCGAGTTTGGCGCGGGCCTCGTCGAGGTGGTTGCCATTGATCAGATCCTCGATGGCTAGAGAATATGCGCGGTCAATCACCGGTGCCTTGCCTGCCCCAGCTGCGCTCCCGGGAACGGCCTCGGAATAACAGCGTGCTGCCTCCTCGATGCGACCATTGAGAAGTTGATAGTCGCCTAGCCGAATCGTCGCCAGGGTCGCCAGAGTTTTGTCGCCGCCTTTGCGCAGGCGCTCAACCAAGCCGAGTGCCGCCGCGTCTTGGAGGCCGAACACCAGCAGGTCCAATTCTAACATACTAGCCATTCGGCCCAAGGCGGCCAACTCAGGTTTAGATAGATCATGCAATCTGCGCAAGGCGGCCCTGGGGTCGAGCTTGGCGGCTTCGCGGATCGCGAGGGTCATGGCCCCGACCCATAACTCGCCACCCGGTTTGGCTGTCGTTAGCCACGGCTCGGTCCAGCGCAGCGCAGCCGCTGTCGGCAGGAACGCGCTGGCCAGAGCGAAGCCTGCGCGCCTTGCGGGCTCGGGAAGTTTGTTAGGATCCTCGCTATTAAGCAAGCCGGTGAATTGAGCGAGCTGCCGTTCATTGTTGATCGAAGCCGCCTCCAAGTTGTGCGCAATGACCAACACGCAGCGTCCTTCGATGACGCGCTGGCCGTTGCGCAAGCGCAGGATCACTGGCAAGGGGTCGAGGCTCATCCACAGGCGGCGGACGTCCGGACCCAAGTCCACAGCCTGCTTCTTATCCGGCCATTGCCACTCCACCTCCCAGCCATCGGCGGGCTTGGTCAGGCTTCCCCTAACTATAACATACCACTCGCCGCCGAAGCCGAGGTAGCGCTCGGCGGTGAGCGTGGCGAGGGGCACCGGTGTGGCGTCGCGGGCTTCGATGACAGCGGCGCTCACCTTGCCCGGGTGCACCCAGGCCTCGGGTGGCACATTGCCGAGTTTGCCGGCTTGCTCCCAGCCGAGCACCATCGCCGCGGGTGGGTCGGCGACGGCATGGAAATACTCGACTCTAGCCGTGCCCGGAGGCACGCGCACGGTGGTTGTGGGCACTTTTTCGGGAGCGAGCGGGGGAGGGGTGTTAGATTGCCATTGGGCCGCGGCGTGGCCGTCGATCATCACGTAGGAAACATCGTGGGAGAGCGTATAAAACTTCATGTCTCCGCCATCGCCGGTTTGCAGCAGGCCGGTGTAGCGGCTCATGAAATGCTGCGACTCGCCAAAAGGATTTTCGCCGTGGAAAATCTGCGGCACAAAAGCCGCGCCATCGACCTCGTGCGATTGGTTCCAAGCCGCCTGCCAAGCGGCGTAGGTGGCGACGTTGGCGCCCTCCGGCGTGCGCCGTGTCTCTAGCAATAAACTCCGCTGCGCCGTCCACGAGCGCAGCCGCCGTTGCGTGTTGCCGCCGAAGTAGAGGGTGGCTGCCGCCCCGTTAGCAGGCATCGTTTCCGCCAATAACAGCAGCGTGCGGCCCGCCCCGCGCCACACCGGGTCGAGCGGGATTTCCTTGCGATCCGGACCTAGCAAAACTGCGTCGCGCATGTCGGCGCGGCCGGCCCCGAAATCCGGCAGGCGGATTTCCCAGCCCGCGGCCGCTGCGTCCGGCGGCGCGGTGGCGTGCAGCAGCACCCGGTAGGGCGCGCTCTCCACCGCCCACGCCGGGTCCTTGGCTTTGTCTTTGGGCGCGGCTAGAACAGCTGGGAAGAGCAATAGCAACAGTAGCGTTGAACTTAGTGCAACACATTGAAAACAATGAGTTTCCCTATAATGGGCAAAGCAATGGGTTGCAGCGGCGTTTTTAACCACGGATTTCACGGATTGAAAAGGATTACACGGAAAATATGACTGTGATCTATCAAATCCTCGGCTCATCCCAAAGGGGAATGCAATGATATTCATAACTCTTTCATCATCCGTGTAATCTGTGGTTCTCTTCGTCCCAGTTGGGCGGCTCTTCCCACTCATGGCGTGTCCAGGGAGCGGAAGTAATCGTCCACTGGTTGTTGGTAGCCGGCGGGCACCGCCACGTCGGCGCCGCCGGGCAGGCGTTTCTCGCCGACAAAGCGGCTGCGGCCACCATCTAACACCTTAACGGCTTGGGTGGTGGTGGCTTCGCCGAGTTGGCGCAAGCCTGCGACGATGCGGGGGTGCAGCGCCTGGTAATCGGCGAGGCGGCCGCTCTTGAGGGCATCGTGCGACTCGTCCATGAGTTTGGCGACCTCCGGCAGGGCCCCGCTGCGCAGATAGAACAAGCGCGCTGTGGCATAACTCTTGGCCGTTTGTTGGGCCAGCAGCGCCTGCTCGGCCGCCAGCGCATTGTTCAGGATCCGGTCCGGCGTATTAACCGCGCGCAGTGGCGCCTCGCCGGTCATGCCCGCGCGCTGGCTCACGCCGCCGGCCTTGCCGCCGCCCGTTGCCTTGGCGTCGGCGGGTGGGCCGTTGTCCTGGACCTGGCCTTTTTGCATCGGGTCGTTGGTGCGCCGCGCGTCCATCGAGCTGCCCTCCAAGTGGTCTGCGCGCTGGTTGACCATCTCGCCGCTGGACATGCCTTCGCGGCCGCCGCTGGAGCGGCCGGTCTGCTCGTTCTTGTTAGGTGGGGTATTGCCGCTCTTGCCCTGGGCGTTGAAGCCGGGCATCGGGCCGTCGGCCACTTCCCAGCCGTTGGCTGGGTTGATGGCGAATGCGTTGTTAGAAGCGGCATCCTGGACTTGTTCGGCGAGGCCTTCCTGTTCCTTGAGCAAATCGCCGACGAGGTCGGTGAAGGCATCGGGCAGCGGCAGGTTCGGGATTTTCGGCATTTCGGTTAGGTCAAAATTCTCCATCAACCATTTGGTGGTTTCGTTTTTGTCAGGCAGCCACATTTCCATATCGGCGGCGGTTTTGGCGGCTTTTTCGAGGTCGGTTAGGAGGCTTTCTTCTTTCTGGACGGCGATCTCGCTGGGTTTCAGTGCGCCGGCGGCGGCCTGTGCGGTGTCTTGTTGGATGACGTCTTCATAGATTTTGGTGAGTTCCTCGCGCAACTCGTTCATCGGGCGAAGGTCGGGCAGCGCGTGGGCGTCGGTGAGCATTTGTTCGATCAACTTGGCAAGCTCTGCCTTCTTGGCCGCCAGTTCCTTGGCCACGGCGACGTCTTCCGGGCTGAATTGATCCTTGGCAGCCAGCGCCTGGCTTTTCTCGACCACCGCGCGCTGTTGTTCGACGAGGGCCGCGAGTTTTTCGTGGATATCGGCGGCGGATTCTTTCAAGGAGTCGGCCTTGTCGCCTGCAGTGGAGCGCTGTGAAGTATTCAACAACTCGAGCACCCGCGCTAGATCCAGCAATACCTTTTTGGATAGATCGGCGGCCTCGGAGAAATGCTCGCCGTCGCATTGTTCGGCGCTGCGGATCATCTGTTCATATATCTTGGTTTCCGTCATCAGAGTGGCAGCTTTATCTAACACGGCGCGGAAGGTGGCGTCGCCAAGCGAGGCGTTGTGGGCGCCATCGGCCAAGGCCTGGCGCACCGTGCGCGACTCGTCGGCGAGCGTATCCTGGTCGCCGGCGATGGCCGTGCCTTCGCCCTTGACGGCTTCGATCGTGCGGGAGTGAAGGGCCTTTTGACGGGTGAACAAGGCTTCGACCCGGCCGATGAGGTCGCGCACGGCCGCGCCGATCGCCTCGTCGCGCAGGTCCACCGGCAGGCACTTCAAGCGGGCGAGAATCGCCGCCTCCAACGCCTCGGCCTTGGCCAGAGGGTTGCGGCGGGCGCTGGCTTTGGCCGTGACCGCCTCACGCAATGCCAGCAGTGCTTGTGGCAGTTCTTTAGCTAACAGGGCCACCAGCACCTCGCGCCACGCTGCCGACCCGGCTGGGGTGGAGGCCACCAAGTGGCCCGCGGCCTGTTGGATTCTAACCTGGCGTTCGGTTACTGTCGCCAGCGCGGCGTCGGCGGCGTTGGCATGGAGCAGCGCGCGGGTGGCGTCGAGGTTCGTTTGTTGGAGGTGCAGCAAATCGTCCAAGCTGCCTAAGGCCTCGCCCTGGCGGTTCTCAGCGACGCGGCGCAATTCGTCGGCGGTAACGATGCGGACCACCAGCAGCCGCGAGAGGGTGCGGCCGGGGCCGGTGACGTCGTTGCCATCGCGGGCGGCCACGCAGAACCACGCCTCGCCTTCTTGCTTGGCGAGCCAGCGCGACAATTGGATATCGATGGTTTGCTTGAAGGATCGCGTGGCAGGTTTCCAACTTTGAATGACCCGGGCGTCGGGTTTTTTCGGGGTGCCGCGGAATACCGTGACTTCCGCCAGCCCGTAATCGTCGCTGGCCTCGAATGTTAGATGCAAGGCCGCGTCGCGGGTGAGCAGCACTTCCTCCTCACCCGTTGGTTGGATCAGGCGCAGCCGCGGGGCCTCGTCAGCCTTGAGGTTGAAGGCCACCTTCGCCTGATCGCTTAGTTCGGAAACATCGCTCCAGTGGGTGCTCCACGGCCGATTGATGACTGGCCGGCCGGTGAGTTTCCAAGTTTCCGGTTTATCTAGCAAGCTAGCAACGGCAGCGCCATCATCCACGGACAATGTTTTGATGCCGCGATCAAACGTCCACTCTAGGGTGACATCGGAGCCTGCGGGAATGGCGGGCCAGGCTGAGCCGTCGGCCACCCGCACACTTGGTAAATGGGTATAACGCGGCGGCACAATTGTTAGGACGCGGGCCAGCACCTTAGCCGGGGCTTGCACGGCGATGCGCCGCTCGAACGAACGCGCGTCGCCGGCCTCGAACCAATAGCGGCCGGATTCCGTCCACGTGCAAGCGACCTCCCAGGTCATCGACCCGGGCACGCGGGGCGTCGCCATCCGCTCGATGCTGCCATCCGTCTTGGCCACCACCAGCCAGACCTCGGCGGGTGCCACGCCGGCCAGTGCCACCTGCATCGTCAGCTGCGTGCCACGGCTCACCACCCGGTCGCCCGGTGCCACTGCAACCACCCGGGTGCGAGTGAGCGGCGCGATTTCACTCGCCGGCAACAAGACACGTCCCAAGCGCTGGCGGAATTCGTTAGGCCGCCAGGCAAACAAGGCCAGTCCTAGCAAGAGCAGCGCGCCGGCACCCGTCGCCCACCGCCACAGGACGCGCCAATCGTACACCCGTTGCCAGGCGATGCCGCGCCACAGGCCGGCCAGCTCGTCTAGCAAAACAGCGCGCCACGGCGAGGCGGCGTCCAAGGATCGGTCGAGTTGCACCGCGTTGACCAAGGCGTTATCGCTGCGGCCGGTGGTCGTTTCGAGGCGCCGCGCCAGGGCGGCGTCGTCTAAGGGCCGGAGGCCCGCTCTAACGGCCTGGACGAGGGCCGCGACCAAGGGCAGCAGGAAGGCAGCAAACCCGAGCCAGCGGCCGGTTGCGCTGAAGCAGGTGCTGGCGTCGGCCAGCAAGCAAATCCCGAGCACCACGCCGGCGGCGACCAAGCCGCAGGCCAGCGCGGTGAAGCAGCGGCCGAGCTTTAACGCGCGGCCGGCCCTAGCGAGGATTTGGCGCGGGGCGTGGGCGGCCGGGATGTTAGTCATGTCGGGCTGCGGGTTCACCGGAGGGATGGGGGTGCGTTAGCCTTAAAAAATGGAGGGGGTTGCAGCGCGGTTTTTTAACCACGGATTACACGGATTGAAGAGGATTGCGCGGAAAAGATGACTGCGATCTATCAAATTATCGGCTGATTTTAAAGGTGAATGCCATAAATTTCATAACTCTTTCTTAATCCGTGTAATCAGTGGTTCTCTTTGGCCGAATAAGTGAGATTTTCCGAATGTTGTTTAAACCAAGGATTGGTGAGTTATGGCTTGGGTGCCAGGCGAAACAGGCGGAAGTTGGCGAAGTAGGATTTACCGGGGCCGATGGTGGCGCCGTAGTTGACGACCTTTACCGAAATGAACTCTGGCTGTTGGTCCTTGCCGGCGACTACCACGGTTTTGGGCACGGTGAAATCCCGGCCGGCGCGGCTCCACACCTTCGAGTTGCCGGGTGGCGAGGGTACTTGCGCCCGGTAACACATCATCAGCGCCGGTCGTCCATCCGCCGCCACGCGGCGGAAAATCGTCCGCTTTTGCTCCGGGTGCGGGTCGCTGCTCCACGCTTCGGCATGAATTTTCGCCGACAAATCCCAGGTCATGCAATCGACCTCAATATGATAGGTCGCGCCCGGCTCCACCGGCACCGGCACGCTCTCGAGTTTGCCGCCCTGATTGCCGGCAATGCCCGGGGGCAAATCCAGCAGCACCGCCCGCCGCCCGCCGACCTCGCCGGGCGGCGCGAGTTTTACGTACGGCCCGTTGGCTTGGTAGAATTCCTCATTCGGAAACACCGTCAGCCACCCGTGCAGCGCGTCCTTGCCCTCGAAGCCACCGTTGGGCAGTAGGTTTTTTTCACCCCCACCGCAGGCCAGCGCTGCCGTTAGAAAAAACACCGCGAAGGCGGCCGTCGTCGATAGATTGGGTGGCATGACGGGATGGGGCATGAGGGTGGGCAAGCCGCTGCGGTACGCTGCGTACTATGGCCCGGCATCGCTGCCGCGTCGATGCTTGTTTGTGGCGTTGCGCAACGCAGGCTTGAGCCCGCCTTGTAGCGGCGCGTCTATTTCTCCGTCTATTTCTCTGTCCCCATGTCGCGATGCTCCGTCGAGTGCGAGGGCTTGCCCCCGCCGGAGGCTGGGTGGGCTTGCCCGCCGGGGCGCGGAGCTGTGCATGAGAGTCCGCTGAGATGCACACTCGCCAGCAAGCTGGCTTGGCCTGGCGGCAGCAAGCTGCC
>Ga0209084_1001682_pt1 | contig 18202 bp, 11 predicted proteins | sample C_130820_MF_Meta_FD_187309 | JGI IMG/M metagenome (GOLD analysis project Ga0209084, IMG submission 187309) | Freshwater microbial communities from Lake Croche, Canada to study carbon cycling - C_130820_MF_MetaG (SPAdes) (version 2) | ecosystem: Environmental > Aquatic > Freshwater > Lake... | reverse complement strand
GAAATTAAGGGTCGGCTCAAGATGGGAATTGAACCCACTGGGAGCTTTGTTCAAACCCCCCGATGGTTTTGAAGACCATGGCCAACACCAGTTGTGCAAACACTCCCGAAACCAACTCGATAAGGCATTTACATGCCAGTAGGCTATTATCCATAGAAAAGAGCCTGATAAAACGCACTTTTTTACCCCAACAAAATTATTATCAAGGATTTTCAATCAGAAGTCTAGACTTATTATTTTGGCAGTTCTCATAAAAAAGTGGGTCAAACTGACCTACATTTATTACCGTGAAAAAGTTTGAGTCCATGCTTTGGATAATTGGTTTAAAAACCATTGAAAACGAAGTTAAGCTAAATTTTATCTTAAAATGTTGAACTTTGTGGGTCAAATTACATTCGGGCAATTTGAAATATATAACTCGAACGGACTTTGATTTTGAAATTAATATAAAAGTAAAGTTTGTAGGTGATAGTTGAGAACATGGAAAGCTCATTTCTTACTGTCTTCAAAAAATACTTTCCAACTTTTTTGATCAGACCAAAAAGAGCTATAAAAGTTTGCAGAAAATACCTGTCAGGGATATTCGTAACTAGTTTGTTAATGAATAAAAGATTATTTTTAATCCTTTACAAATTGATGGAACATAAAATTCAGAGCTATTGGGCTAGAAGATGCTGCAATAAATTTCTCAAAATAAATTGCCGTTGAAATATAGGTCAATTTTTAGATTCATATAAGGAAGTCATATTTTAATTATAGTTGATTGCTTATTTCACTTTATAATTAAACTAGCCATGGGAATCTGTTGATTTTGATTTTTACTTAACTTGAAAGATGATGTTTTATATATCTCTTTAAACTAAAGGAACAAAAATGAGTAAAAACAAAAACGATCCCTTAAAAGTTTGGAAGGATATATTTAATCCAATTCTTGCCCCTTGGTCTCCGTTCAAATCTTCTATTTTTGATTTAATAGGGAATGTAGACGAAGCCAAGGCTTATGTCGAAACACTTGAAAATACTGATCACAACCAAAAAGAACTTGGAATTAAAATCACTGAATTAGCAATAATTCATATTGAAAGAACACTTGTGCATTTTGAAAAAGAATTTGATTATTTAACCGAAACACAAGTACCCACACCTCAAAATTTACCACAAGCATGCTTGATTTTAAAAAACTTGAGTGCCAGATTAACATTGATATACAACAATTCTTTTCATGAAGCACCTGTGCTTCAAGATGAACTTGAGATTGACGAGGGGGAATTTTCAATTAGCTTCAAAGGTTTAACTTGCAACCTTGGTAACACTACTCAATTCAAAATATTTTGCTGTCTCAATAAACAGCTTGGCAAAAATGTACCAATCAATCATTTGATGAATGCGGTATGGGGTCAAGATACAGAAAGAAACACAATAAATAAGCAAATTAGCTTACTCAGAAAAAGCCTTTCAAAAATCAAAGATGTTGTAATCGAATCGAATGAGAATAATACATATTCAATGAGCATTAAAACTCGCTAACCTAAAAAAATTTAAAATTCACCCCATTTCAGCCTACATCTACCTAATTTCAGGGTTAATTCAGCTATGCATCCATATCCAATCCAACGGAATGAAGTTAAATTTTAAAGGAGTTGACAACTTCATTTTGAAATAGAGGATTCATCTGATGCGAAAAAAATTGCAGGTTGGAAAGTTCAAAGTATTGATAACTGTTGGGTATGTGAAAACTTAATCACATCTTTACCAACTTAATCAACAAAAAAACAACAACACTGACTACATAAAAAAAGACCGCATCAAATTGGCTTTGAAGCGATCTTTAAATAAAAACAATTTTCCATGGAAAACTTGCTATGTCTATTTATGATTCTAAAGAGTTAATTTTTCAAAATAATCCGCTAATTGAAGAAAACTTTAGCTGTAAAAATGAAAATCAGACAACTACGATTAATGATAATTTCCAAAAAACTTATAAAGCCTATGAACTTTACCTCCATCATGCTGATCCGTATGTCTCATTAACGATCGGTGATATTTGCGAAAGGGAATATCAGGATGATATTTTGGAAAGCAAATATCAAGATGATATTTGGGAAACCGAATATAAGCGGGTTTCCTTTTTTACACCAACTAAAGATAAGCCCTTCTCGAACGAAATTGATAAATTTGTTTCAATAATTTTTGAGCCTAATGATGTTATAGAAATACGATTGATTCATTCTGATAAAGAAAATAAATTGCGAAAAAGATATTTTTGTTTAGCTAAAGATCTTTCTAGCCGAGCAAACAGTATAAAAACTTCTAATTCGGAGGAATACGGGTTAAATGTTTATGTGTCGATCAATCCAAGAATTTCTTTATATGGTGGTGGTAAAGCAAAAGATGTTCTTTTTGCTCGTTGCATGTTTGTTGATTTTGACAATTTAACAATTGATGAATCAATTAAAAGGTTGATGGATGCAAAATTACCCCACCCTACTTTAATCGTCTTTTCTGGTAAGGGTTTCCATTTTTATTGGAAATTGTTGGAACCAGTTACTGATCTAAAACTTTGGTCTGAAATTCAAAATCAATTTATTGTTGCACTCAAATCTGACCCTTGCATTAATGACCCTGCTAGAGTTATGCGTTTGTCTGGTTTTCAAAATATGAAACATCAAGATGCTCCCGTTTGCTATATTTATGAAGAAAACCGAGACTTGCGTTATAATTTTAAGGACTTAATTGATTGCCTTCCAGCAATCAGTGAACCGCTTGTATCGAATAAAAAAGAACATAAAGCCTCCTCCTGTGAAAACAAAACCTCTTTAATACCTTTTACGGGTGAGAAGTATCAACGAGCCAAAGCATATTCAAACCAATTTTTGGCAGTAGATATAAATAGAAATGACGCTTACTTCACGAGATCCTGTGTTCTTTTTGAAAAGTTCGATATTTCTGAAGAGCGAACCTTCTTCCTTCTATCCCAAGTTAATGAAAAACAAAATGATCCTCTTGATGCTGAAGAATTAAGAGATGTTGTTAAAAACGCAAATAAGTATTTGAATGATAAAGGTGTTGCTCGTGGTATTGACAAAGTTAAAATTCGACAAGAATATATTGAAAAATCGAATATAGAAATAACTTTGTTTGAAGCTAGAAGCCAAATGGTTCATAACCGGATTAAAAGCCTTTCTGAGAAAGGAGTATTTTTTGATGGATCTGTTCCTGGTACTGGGAAATCTACTGCCGATATTCATGCAATTAAAAAGTCTAGAACTAGTCTTACAGTTTTGCCAACACACGATGCTTGCAAGGAATTAGTTGATCGTCTTTCAAAAGAAGGGATTTTAGCAACTGCATATCCCAAATTAGCTTCAGATACATGCAAGATGTATGGAACTATTGATCAGCCGGGATTGGCTCAGAAAATACAGGCTTCAGGTTTAAATGTTGCTACCACCCTTTGTGTTAGATGTGAATTCTACAGCGATTGTATCTATCAAAAAGATCGGCAAAGAGCCAAAGATTCTAACCACACCATTTCCACTCATGCGAGGACTGAAGCAACAGATTTCAGCCTATTCAAGGACAAAGAAATTGTTTTCGTGCATGAAAACCCATTGAGCCTTCTTCGACCTTTTGTGGAAGTTGAAAACATAAAATATTTTGAAGACCTTCTAAATATTTGCAAATCTGCACGCAAAGTCGTTGCTCCATGGAATGATGCTCTTGCAATTGATTTTTTGAACATATTTGAGTCAGGTGTAGAGGAGTTAATTGACATCCTTGCTAATGATCAGTTCTTTAAAGAATATGAAAGCTCAAGCCAAAATGATCGAAAAAATTCACCAAAAATAAAATGTTTGCCCTGCAGAGAGAAAGCAGCATTTTACGACAAAGGTGATTATATATTACATAGGGCAATGACCGATTATAAAAAATATTCAAACCAAAACGCTTTGCAACTTGCAATTGGTTATTCGTTTGGAAGGTTGAAAAGCCTATTTGCTAAAGTTGAAGAATATCGTGTTGGTGGCGGCCAAATTAATGTTCGTAATTTTCTAGTAGGGTTTTGGCAAACTGAACTTCCAAATCAACTAATTTGGTTTGAGGACGGAAGCTCTGATGTAAAAATGCTTCAGGATTTGACTGGGTTGAATGTTATTGATCAAACACCAATCGGAAAGATCAAGAATCAAATAGAACCGATTCAATATACCCAGAAAGATATAACAAAAAAAACATCTCCCAATGTTGTTAAATCGGTAGTTCGTGGTTTATTAGCAAAACATAAGCAATATAATCGCATTGGTATTATTTGCCATCAATGTCATGTTTCTGAGATTGAATCATTGTCTAATTACTGGAAAAATAGGATCAGAAAGATTTCTTATTTTTTTTCTGGCGAAGATCGAGCTAGCAATGATTGGCTAAATTGTGACTTTTTGATCGTGTTAGGGACACCAAGAGTTCCTCCAAGTGCAGTAAGGAACTTGTTACTAGCATTTGGCAAAATTGAAGCTGCTAAATATGACAGCGATTTTGTTTCATTTTCGTGGACTGGAATGAATGAAAAGGGTGATTTAGTTGAGGTTATTGGCAAAAAGTATTCAAACCCTGATTGGGAATGGGCTAACTCCTTATTAGTAAAGGAAGCACTACTCCAAGGAATTGGTAGAGGGAGGGCTATTACTCCAGAAGCTATTCCTGTGGTTTTAATATCAACTGAACAATTAGATTTAATTATATCTGCCGATAATTTTACAGAAATTAGCGATGAAGAAGATACCACCCTTCATATTGTGCTTTCCGCCACCTCTACCTCTACATCTGGTTCAGAGGATGTAACCATCGATTCAAGTGACAGAATCCCTAATAGATCTATATTAAGAGATTTGTCACTTGATTTTTTTTCCTCCAAAGAATTAAACAAGCACTTTCCTAAAGAATCTTTACGAAATGTACAAAGAAGATTAGCAAAACTTGTAAAAATAGGATTGTTAGTGCGAACCAAAGACAGGAAGGGATTTACAATAAAGTTGACCTAATACCAAATAATTTCAATGATTTTAATTCAACAACTATTTGCAAAAAAGAATAGATTTTAGCAATTATGAAGGTATTCGCCATTCACTAGTACCCGCTTTTTATGTAGGCGGGTAAAAAAATCCTGCATAGGTATAGGCATTTTGCTACTTGGTTAAAATGAAGTTTGTAGTAGATGCGTATGAGCATTCGAATATTCTCGCCAAGTACATGTTTCAAAATTGCTGTATCAAAAATTACTCAGTTCGCAGGCTAAGAGCAATCGCTTACACTGGCTCGCTAAAATTCTACTCGGTACTTTGGCACACGAAACGCTTTAAACTCATAAAATTTGTCATCTTTTAGCTTAAACGGAAAATCCATAGTTTAAAAACCTAATTTATACGATGTAGCAGTCAACAAGGACATATCACGGTCTGCGCTAGCCCCTATACCCATCCAACCTTGTATTAATCCAGTATATCTTCGTTTGTTCTCCTCGATAGGCTCTGTAAATGCACAAGATTCCATCAACTCTCGTGCGGAGATCGCATCAGTAAGTTCAAGCTGCGGGCTATCCAACCATAAATTTGAAGGAAGTGGTTGTCCTAAGGCACCGCAAGCATACGCAAATCTTTGCATAAAATTCTTTAAACCCTGCATGCCCACGAACATAACACCACTTTTAGTAGCATGTGTGTTACCAGACCATTCTCCTGGAAAGGTGTTCAGTAAGAAAGAACGGGCAGCTAGGGTTACTGCTAAATTGTTTTCTCCGGGTACTCGCCTAGCCAGTTGATATGTTACTGCCTTTTGCAAGTTAGGAACAAGAAATCGAATTGCAAGGATATTACGATTAAGCGGGTCTAGGTGTGCAAATGCTCCTTTTTGTAGCTCTATGGATTCCAAGTATTTTTGATACTCTGGGAGACACAAAGCTTGTTGTTCTTTGGCCTGCCGGTATTTTTGATATCCTGAGTCAGACGAAGTAGGGGAAAGCGTATTTGCAAATTGTTTATCTTCTGAAGCTTTAGCTTTTTCCAGCTCTTCTAATCGTGATCTCTCTGCTTCTTTCGCAGTTGACACTTCTGCCCAACTAACAAATACACGCATAAATTTTCCTAAGCTATAATAATTTACTGAGGTAAAAAGATTCTAGCTCCGTAGCTGGAATCTGTGAAACTTCATGCTGTCCCGCCCGCCCGTATCTTAAAATGAGGAGTATCATTCACCACAAAAAGGTTATGCCACAACTCCTACTGCAATGTTATGGATGCGAGTTTCATGCTCCACGCCATTTAATTCGTTTGAGCGTAATTCTCTGGCCAAAGGAAGACAACCAAGTACCAAAGCTCCGGCTTCCCCTCCCCAATTTTAAAACCTACGCTGTGCCTCATTCGCTATACTTGTGGCCGGGATAGAAAACATGCCTTTGAAAGTTAAATATATTTGATCAAAATACATGACAACATAACTTACTGGCAACTATAACAGCATCTTTTTATGCTTACAACATAAGCCAACCTTTCAGCCACATAGGATGCGCTTTTTTTGGGCCAAATCAATAAACTTGATGCTTATCTCCGAATTTAGAATAAACGCAATTAAACGCTTCTCGGTTTGTTCCTAGAAAGATGGAACTAAAAGTTAGGCTTTGACGACAAAACATTATGAAGAATTTTGCAACGCTCATTTTGCTCTTTCTCACATTTGCAAACAATCATTTGGCTGCAGATAATAAAGTTGAACTAATTGATCATGAAATGACTGATCAAACTGAAAGCTGTTTTTTAAGATTAGCAAATGATTTTAAGTTTGATGACATTTATTTGGATTCTTTCGGAATGCCAGATAAAGAAGACAGGCTCATCTACGGGCAAATAATTGCTTCAGGTGTTGAAAGATATCATGCAGATTATTTATTGACCATACGAAGATTGAAAGGGTTAAAAAAGCCAGTATTTTGGGTTTCACAAAATGACATTTCTTTTTTCAAAAAGCTAAAAGGAACAACTTTGTCAAAGGATGATCTAGATAAATTGAATTTAAAAAAGCCATTTACCGATGAAGAGTTAGTTTTTCTTGAAGCTGCTGCGGATGAATTTGAAAAGTGTTTGAGGAACGAAGCATTTCCATCAACCTTAAATGAATTGAACTCGAAAATTCTGAAATACCACATAGTTGGTGAAATACATAAAGTTACATATCACATCGAAATTCCAGATATAGACCTTCAAAGTATTGCTAAATATTTAAAGAAATACAAAATTACTTGGGGTGATATTAATGCCTTAGATGAACATCAGAAACCATATAAGGATGTTTTGAAAAAATATTATGGTCGGGTTTCCGAGTCTGATAATTAAGCTGTCTTATTTTAATTTCTATGACTAAACGCCAGTTATTTGCATATTTAAAAACATAAAGTTTAAATACTTTTATTTTGTCATTTTATATCATGTAATCGCAAAAGATGTTGAGGTCATCAACCAAAGTTTGTTGATTTGTTTGAAAAATGAAAATTTGGTTTAATAGTTCCAATTTAGTTGCTCATCGCCTTTTTACATCATTTTTATAAGCATAGTCAATATAATTATTGCTGCACCAAGTGCAAACAATATTACAAGTATAAGAAATTGTCCTTTCAGCTGAGTATATACGGTCTTGAATATTCCTCCATTCTGAAAACCCATTGATTTCTCGTGAAAGCTCTTTGGTTTTCCGGTAGCCGCATTTAGGGCATTCCCAATTACCGCTTACAAAATTCACCCAGCCTGAAAAAAAACCGCCTCTCTCATTTTCTAGAGTGGTAATTTGTTTTGAATTGCTATCAACAATTTTTCTTTCTTCTAGACTAATAAAATGTGGATCCAATTTATCAGTTTGTTGAAAATCTGAATGTGCTTTTTTACTTAATTCTAAAAGACATTTAGGGGAATACTCGTTTGTGCTTTTTTTGATTGCTTCTGGTTGTGCTAGAGCATAGTAAAAGCATCCTCGTTGAAAATAAGCTGCTGCAAGGTTGGGGTGTAATTGAATAATTTTTGTTAATTCTGCAATCCCCTCATCGTATTTTTGTAACCCAAAAAGCCTATTAGGCTCTTCAAGTAATTTTTTTATCTCCTCGGCCCTAGCTTTATTCTTGGCGGCTTCAGCGGCCTTTGCAGCAGAATCTGCTAATCTTTTTTTGGTAGCTTTTATTTTTTTCAATGGTTTATCATTGCTTGGATTTAACTCATAAGCTTTGGTCCAATCAGCTATACCTTCATCATACTTATTTAAATATACGAAAACATCACCCCTATTGTTGTAGGCGTATGCACCATCAGGATCTAGTTCAATCGTTTTGGTGTAATCAGCTATAGCTTCTGGATACTTCTTTAATTCATTATAAGCATTCCCCCTATTGTTGTAGGCGTATACATCATCAGGATCTAGTTCAATCGCTTTGGTATAATCAACTATAGCTTCTGAAGACTTCTTTAGATCGTTATATGCATTTCCCCGATATCTGTAGGCAAGCATATACTTAGGATCAATTTCAATCGCTTTGGTAAAATCAGCTATAGCTTCTGGATACATCTTTAAGTTTGCATAGGCACTTCCCCGAAGGTCGTAGGCAAACTCATTATTAGGATTTAATTCAATAAATGTAGTATAATCTTCAATAGCTTCATGGTATTTATTTAATGCCTTATATGCAGTCGCTCGATGTAAGTAGGCAACTGTATCTTTAGGATTTAATTCAATAAATGTAGTATAATCTTCAATGGCTTCAGGGTATTTATTTAATGAATTATACGCAATCGCCCGCTTGTTGTAAGCATTCACATTCTTAGGATCTAGCTCAATCGCTTTGGTGTAATCAGCTATAGCTTCGGTGTTCATCTTTAAACTGTCATACGCATTACCACGCATAAAGTAAGCGAACTCGTACTTAGGATTTAATTGAATAACTTTGGTATAATCAGCAATGGCTTCGGGGTACTTATTTAAACCATCTAAATAAAATTCCCCACGATTATAATAAGCTTCCACATGCTTAGGATCCAATTCAATAACTTTAGAAAAATCCGCTAAGATCTCGTCACATCCATCCTCGTCACATCCACCTTCCGTAGCACATTTTTTATTAAAAAGCCCACGATTAAAATAAGCCAGCACATTCCTTGGATCTAATTCAATAACTTTGGAAAAATCTGCAATAATGATATCATAAGTCCCATCTTGTAAATTTATATTAGCAAGTCCACGATTTAAATAAGCCAGCACATAATTAGGATCTAGCTCGATAGCTTTGGTAAAATCAGACATGGCTTCGGCATAGTTCTTTAGTTCAAAATATGCAATCCCCCGATTGTTGTAAGCTTTCGCATATTTAGGATCTATTTCAATAGATTTGGTAAAATCTTTAATGGCCTCAAGGTATTTATTTAATGAGTTATACGCAAGGCCACGATTATAGTGGGCGTAGACATACTTCTGACCCAGTTCAATAGTTTTGGTGAATCCTGAAATGGATTCTGGGTACGTTTTTAAGTCTATATACGTTACCCCTGGATGATTGTAGTAGGCATCTGAAGATTTTGAATCCAGCTCAATCGCTTTTGTGTAATCTGCTATTGCTTTAGGGCATTCGCCTAATTCGTAAAAATATAAAAGCCCACGAATGTAGTAGGCATTAACACATGCAGGATCCAGTTCAATAACTTTAGTGAAATCTGAAATGGCTTTAGAGCGTTCACTTAATGCCTCGTAAGCAATCCCCCGATTGTAGTAGGCTGCCGAATTCTTAGGATCTAGTTTAATCGCTTTAGCGAAATCAGCAATGGCTTCGGGGTATTTATTTAATGCGTTATTGGCAATCCCTTGATTGTTGTAAGCCAGCACAAATTTAGGGTTCAGTTCAATAGCATTGGTGTAATCAGATATAGCTTTTGCGTATTTCTTTAACTCAAAATATGCAATTCCCCGATTATTGTAGGCAATCGCATTATTAGGATTCAGTTCAATAGCTTTAGAGTAATCTGATATGGCTTCAGGGTATTTTTTTAGTTCCGAATACGCAAACCCTCGATTGAAGAACACATATGCATCCTCCTTAGAATCCAGCTCGATAACTTTTGTGAAATCTTTAACAGCTTCAGGGTAGTTGTTTAATAAATTATGCACATTCCCACGATTAAAGTAGGCAGTCGAGAAATTGGGATTCAGTTCAATAGCTTTACTGTAATTTGAAATGGCTTCAAGATATTTATTTAATGAGTTATACGCAAGCCCTCGATTATTGTAGGCAGCCGAGAATTTGGGATCCAGTTCAATAGCTTTGCTGTAATTTGCGATAGCTTCAGGATATTTATTTGATGTATTAAAAGCATCTCCAATTTTTTTAAATGCTTTTGCATCAGCAGGATTTGCTTTAATTGCTTTTGAAAATTCCAAAATGGCTTCTTGGTATTTATTTAGCTTTAAATAGTTTTCTCCTTTTTCAAAAAATTCATTCAATTTATTCGGAGAGTTTGATGGGGGGTAAATCAACATTTGGTAGAGGGGGTGGAAGTGTTTCAAACATTTCTGGGACAGATTCCGCTGCCATCCAATTAGGCATTGTTTTTGTCCAAACAAGATCTTTTTCTTTTAGTTGGCCGCTTGAAACTAACCCCTTAAGGTGTTCAAAAGTAAATGGCCCAAATCTTTCTTTGCCAATTGCATAATACCATTTATCAGACATAAGAGCCTCTATTTCGATGGTTGATTGATACAACAAAAATAATACTTTGAATTAAAATAATCACTAATAATTTTCATTAAATGATTAAATCTCTCCAGAATAAATTTTTATGGTGCAAATTCTTTTTTCTTTCTTTTTTTGTCCTACCACTCCAGCAATGCAATTAAATACACTTCTTTTGCTGCAAAACCAATAATTCGGCCTCAACTTCGCAATTCAGAACAAATCACAAATAAAGGGCATTAAATCAATCAGGGGTCTATTGCATTCAACTATTAAAGTAAAATATTATCATGGGTTTTCTTTATCCTGCTTAAAACCTATTTTTATTGTGCTAATCATTCTTTAGTAATAAAATAAGATTTTAAAACATCCTGATTGAAAGATTTGGTGATGATTATGGCTGATGATAAATCGTTCAACTATCGTTGCCAATGTGGGAAAATCATCAAGATACCAACTCAACTAGTTGATAAAAAAGCCGTTTGTCCAAGTTGTAAAATTGTTTTCACGGCATCGACACCGCCAATCCTATCGTTGATAAAAAATAGCATCTTATGGCATTATTCTGTTAAGGGATTAGTAAAAGGGCCTTTCAGCCAAATTGAAATTTCAGAGCTTATTTCTAATGGTCAATTAGGAGCTAAAGATTTAGTTTGGAAAAAAGGAATGGCAGGATGGCTGATTATAGAAAAGGTTCCTGAATTTAGTGGCATTGTTCTTGTGCCAAATACCACAGGAAAGCAAACAACGCCTCCCGCCCCAGACAATTTCTTTGGAAGAGAAAAAGAACTAGCAACCTTACGGGAACTTTGGGACCAAACAACCACTAAGAACGCAAATAGTGGTCCACGAATGGCAATGATCCTTGCCGAGACAGGTTATGGTAAGACAAGGTTGATTCAGGCTCTGTATCAGCAACTAACTAGTGACCCATTATGGGATCCAGCAGAAGTAAACTATTGGCCAGATGCATTCCAAGAGGTATCGAATCAGTTAAGGGTAAATCCTGATATGACGAAACATTCCCCCAAAGGGCCACCAAGGTTTCTATGGGCAGGTATGAGATGGTCGCCACCTGAGGAAAGAAACCTTGAAGAAAGAACATGTTCATTACCTGAAATTAGAGATGTTTTGAAGATTCATGTTGAGATTTCAAGGCAGCATTCAGATGCATGGACAAAATTGAAAGCTAAGGCAGGAAAAGCAATAAAAACAGATGGTATTTCTCAGGCCACAGAGCAGATCGTGGATTTTCTTGGAATTCCTTTTGGTGGATTATTGCTGAAAGGTGTAAAAGCGATTGGGACTTTAGCCACGGCAAAATCATCGCACTCATTTAGAGAAGAATCAGAAAAGAAAGCAACTGATATCACAGAAGAATTACTTGGTGATTTTCGTGAGATCTTTGGTGCAATGGGTTCAGGTGGTATTGTGTTGCCAACCATTTTGTTCCTTGATGATGCTCAATGGATAGATCCAATAACATTTAAGTTCATAGGTCAGCTATGGCGTGAAGCGGAATCAAAGAAATGGCCTTTATTCGTTGTAATCACCCACTGGGAAAGAAACTGGCGTGAATTACTGAAGAAACCAGAAAATGAGCATGAAAGTTCTCTTGCTTATTTCAAGAATAAGAAAGGAGTTCATTTCATCGAACTTGGGCCTTCTTCCAATAATGAGCTTGAAGGGTATCTGAAGAAAAAATTAACAGGATTAACTGAAGAACAGAGAAAGCTACTTTTAGACAAGTCAGGAGGGAACTTCCTTACCTTGGTTGAGAATGTAGGCTTTTTATTGCAAACCAAAATGAACTTTGAAAATGGTAATGTTCAGGGAAAACTTTCCAAGGGTGGAGAAAACAAAGTTAAGACATGGGAAGAAAACAGGCAAAAACGAATTGAACAGATGTTTGCTGGCCTTTCCGATGAGACTAAAAACCTATTGGGTTGGAGTGGTCAACTTGGAATTAGATTTATTAAAAATGTAGTCATAGATTTTGCTAGTAAAAAAGGAGTGGAGATTGGGCTAAATCGGTTAATAGATGAATGCGTTGATCCATTAGTTATTCTTGGCAAAGCATCAGAAAATATAAGGGAGTTTCGGCATAGGGCTTTTTACCATGTTGCATCACAATACTTTAGGGATTACCTATCTGACTCTGAGGTTTTGTTAAAATCTACACTTCAAAACCATCTTTCCCAATGGGTAAATAATAGTTTTACGAATGAAGGCGGCTTAGTAGAAATAGATGAAAATGATGAAATTGAAAACACTAATGCTGCTATTTGTCTGCAGTCATCTGAAGGACGGGATTTATTGGAAATGGCAGTTCGGGAGTTCATGCCCGAAAATGGCAGAGCAAAAGAATTAAACACTTGGATAAGATCTGTCTATCTTTTGGTTAGAATAGATAGCGAAGATAATCTGTGGCATTTGGTTCGAGAAAAGGGGCATCTTCTAAATGAAGTAGATTGGAATGCGCTTTTAAATTCAGTTTTGGGTTTGAATTTACGGAAAAATTTAGCTGATTCGTTAGCGATTTCTGGTGCCATCAGAAGTGCAAAGATTGTTATGCAAAATGTTCTGCAGCAGGCAAAACTTTTAAACGAACAACTCAACACACCCGAATCCTTGCCTGATGTTTCTTATTCTTTGAATCGAATCGGAGATATAGAAGTAGCAGAAGGGAATAATGATAGTGCTAGGACTCTTTTTGCTGAGGGTCTTGAAAGAAGTAGAAAACTATCGGAACAATTCAACACACCAGAATCCTTGTTTGATGTTTCTGTATTTTTGGAAAGAATCGGAGACATAGAAGAAGCAGAAGGGAATAATGATAGTGCTAGGACTCTTTTTGCTGAAAGTCTTGAAATAAGAAGAAAACTTGCGGAACAAATGAACACACCTTACTACTTGAGTTGTGTTTCTGATTCCTTGAATTGTATCGGCCGCATAGATGAGGCAGAAGGGAATCTAAAAGTTGCTAGAACCCTATTTTCAGAAAGTCTTGAAATAAGAAGAAAACTAGCGGAGCAACTCAACACACCAAATTCCTTAAGTGATGTTTCTAATTCCTTGAATTGTATCGGAAATATTGAATTAGCAGAAGGGAACCTAGTAGGTGCTAAAAAATTATATACTGAAAGTCTTGAAATCTCAAGAAAACAAGCGGAACAAATGAACACACCAATCTCCTTGTTTGCAGTTGGGATTCCTTTGAATAAAATCGGAGATATAGAAGAAGCAGAAGGAAATCTGGAGCGAGCCAAAACCTTGTTTTTTGAATGTTTAGATATATGCAGAAAACTTGTGGAACAAGTGAACACACCACCCGACTTGAGAAATTTTTCTATGGTATTGTTTAAAATCGGGGGAATAGAACAAGCCGAAGGGAATCTAGAAATTGCTAAAACCCTATATTCCGAAAGTCTTGAAATATTTAAAAAACTAGCAGAACAATTCAATATGCCAGATTATATTAATGGTAAAATATACATGACACAACAATTAGCATATGTCCAAATCTTGTTAGAAGAAAACAAAATGGCGTTCAACTTACTAAAAGAAAGTGAATCCGATGTTGCTGAATTGCAGAGTAAATATTCTGGCGATGTGAATATTTTAGACACCGTAGCAACTTATTGGGAACGTAGAACCGAAGTTGAAGAAAAATTAAAAATGCCAGATATTAAGTCTTCAAAAGCTAAAGCAGAAGCCATCAGGAATGAAATTGAAAATAAGAAGGAAAAGTAAATGGGATATATAAAGGTGATAAGGAATATGATTGAAGATGCGAATTGGGAAGACACTTTAATTGATTATGTTCGTGAGATGGTGTTTGTTAATTAAAAAAGTAACCCCAAAATCGTTAGCTGGTTAGTTGAATAAAAGGCAGCCATTATAAAGGATAGGCGTGGCAGAACCGAATCCTTTAGGGATGAAGTTTGCAAAACATTGTTAAGTTTGGGTCGGCAAGGGCTAAGGTTTCAATGACTGCTGTGGTTACCGAGAATAAAGTTCGGAGCTTTACCTTTGATTGGTGCTTTAATGGCATTTTAAATTTAACTTCTCGTCACTTATTTCCATCAGAAGGAATACTTCGCTTACTTCGTGATTGCCTCCAGGATCGTTTTAAATGCGATAATCTTTAGGGTGTGTTTTCGGTCGATGGTTTGATAGATGCGGGTAGGTTGTCCTAGGGGGCGAAGGGATGTAAGGATTTAAATGGACTCCGAAAATACATTATCTTAAATTAGATGCATTAATGGTTAAACATTATCCCCAGAGATGAGATATGAAAAGAATACTAGGAATAGCAATGGTGTTGGGTTTGGTGGGCGTGATTTCAGTGATCGCACAGGAAGTGAAACACGGAAATATTAAAGTTATTGATCTTGGCAAAGATGTAAAGCTGGAGATGGTATTAATCCCAATAGGTAAATTCAAGATGGGTTCACCAGCATCTGAAAAAGACCGATTTGATAATGAAACGCTGCACGAAGTTACGCTAACAAAACCCTATTTCATTGGCAAATATGAAGTAACTCAGGAGCAATGGCAAGCGGTGATGGGTAATAACCCAAGTACAACTAAAGGCGCAATGTTACCAGTAGACCAAGTATCGTGGAATGATTGCCAGGAGTTTATCAAGAAGTTAAATGCAAAGACAGATGGTGGTTATCGGCTTCCCACCGAGTCTGAATGGGAGTATGCGTGCAGGGCAGGAACAAGTACTGCTTATTCGTTTGGAGACAGCCCAACGAATAATGATGCAAATATTCGTGGTTCAATTATAAAGACAGTGGGGAGTTATAAATCGAATGCTTTTGGTCTTTACGATATGCATGGGAACGTTTTCGAGTGGTGTGAGGATTGGTACGGAGACTACCCACTGGGCGAGGTAACTGATCCAAAGGGACCAGCAGGGGGAAATCGCCACGTGTTGCGTGGCGGGTGTTGCCGCACCCCTCTTTCGTTTTCTCGTCCTTCCACATCTCGTTCTTCCAGCCGGTACAGTCATCAGTCCGGTCGGATCAACCTCGTTGGATTCCGCTTGGCGAAGGATAAATAATTTTACTGCTTCTGTATTTAAAGAGCCTCTTGTCTTCTGCGGAGGTTCTTTGAATTTTAGGTATGTAATTCACCAAATAACCCTTACTCTCTTCCACTTATAATCTCACTTTTCTAACATTTTTTTTCTGCAAACCAAATAAACATCTATTTTTTCATATTTTCTTATTGTCTTAAAACAAGGCAAATTTAAGTCTTTTTTTGATCATTGCAAAAATTATTTTGAAAAATTTTGCCAAAACGCCTTTTTTCGTTTTTTGTTCCAAACTTATAATTTCGTATCAATGGTCACCATACAAAAAGGCAGGTGTATTTATGCGAGAATCAGAAAGAAACAGCAAAGCATCAAAAAAGTTATTAGACAAAGCAAACAACTATTTCATTAATGAAAATTACGATAATTCAATGACTTTTGTAAACAAAGCGATTCAAAAAGATCCACAAAACCCTGATTGTTATGAATTGAAAGCTGACAATTACCTTGTTAAAAACAATTCGCCTAAAGCTATTGAAAACTATTCAAAAGCAATGCTTCTTGGTCTTAGGGATGAAAACATTTATTGTTCCAGAGGGATTGCTTATCAAGATCTTGGAAACTTTCATAAGGCTCTAGCTGATTACAATTTAGCTTTGGAACTAAATCCGAAATTCCACCCAGCTTTATCACAACGAGGAATATTATTCATGGAATTAAAAAACTTTGCTAATGCGATCAAAGATTTTGATGCAGCTTTAGAAATTGACCAAAATGACAACGACACATGGTTCAACAAATTTAATGCTTATGAACAAAAAGGTGATTTACCAATGGCTCTTGATGAACTTAATGCATTTGTTTCAGCAAGAAAAAATGAAGTTCCCTTAGGGAATTACTTAAACAGGAAAAGAATAAATGAGCATGGTTTTAATGGTGGTATAAATATTTGATCGTAACCAGATATCGTGGACAGGATGGATTTTGCAGGATGAACTCAAATAAATACCCTAATCTAAAAGTCTTTCTAGACATATGGCTGCCAATTTAGCTTTGTTTTCTGCCTGATTGGTGTAGTGCTTTCTTGTGATATCTACGCAGCTATGTCCTAACAGTGCAGATGCAGCTTCTATTCCTTGTTCTTCAAGAAGTTTTTGTGCTGCATATTTCCTAAGTTGATTTGGTGACCAAGGTTCGATTTTGGCTCTTATTGCTGCTTGCCTTATTGCTTTGCCGTATTCGCTTGTTGTGTAAAAATAACCAGCACTTGCAGATACTCTATCCCTGCACCTAGGAGGAAAGAGATATCCGTTTGATAACTTGGCGTTTGGCAGAAATTCTTCAATGATTTTTATAGATTTGATTGAAAATGGGATAGATCTTGTTTTTCCACGCCAAGACGTTTTGTGGTTTGCAGGTTTATACCACCAACACTTTGGGTCATTGGTTTCGATGTCAATGATATTTAATTTACATACCTCGCTTGGTCTCATCCCTGTTAAAAGTTGAAGTTTAATCATTGCATTTAGGATGGGATGCAAAAAGTCCATGGTTTTTAAAACATCGGTTATATTTGCAGGATTTTTGATTTTTGCTTCTTTTGCTATGCCTTTTCTTATTGGGAAAATACTTTTTAAGGCTTCAAATGTTGATTGTTGCACTAGATTTTGTGAAACACCCCAACGGAAAATTCTTCTGGTCAAATTTATCCTTTTATTGATGCCTTGTCTGGTCAATCCTCTTGCTACGAATTCTTTCTGTAATTCTGATAGGTGATGGGGACCAAAATTATTGATGCTTATAGAAGGAAACATCCCTTTGAGGAATTTTTGAATGATGTTGTAATTGTTTTTGTCGCCAGATGATATGTTTGAAGTAATAAACAAATTGCATAGTTCAAATACTTTTTTTGGTTTTGATTTGTTTGGTTTAGGTAGCTTTGGTGAACCTTTCAGAATTAGATTTTTAAGAAACAAAAGGTAGGTAAGGTTAAGTTCATCTGGTGGTGAAATTCTGAACGAAGACCAACTACCCAGATAAATCCTTTTTCGATTTATGTAGATATATCCACGATTAGATGGTTTGTGATGGCAAAGTTTAGGTAAACTTTTTCTCGTCATTAAAGCCCCCAATTTGCCAAAAGTGGGTCAAAATTGACCTACTTTTTAGCGGAATGATCAAGGGTGAGAAAAAGTGCGGTTTGGAATTTAGATAAAAAGCTCGGGAAATTAAGGGTCGGCTCAAGATGGGAATTGAACCCACTGGGAGCTTTGTTCAAACCCCCCGATGGTTTTGAAGACCATGGCCAACACCAGTTGTGCAAACACTCCCGAAACCAACTCTTTAAGGCATTTACATGCCAGTAGGCTATTATCCATAGAAAAGAGCCTGATAAAACGCACTTTTTT
>Ga0209084_1001680_pt1 | contig 18215 bp, 15 predicted proteins | sample C_130820_MF_Meta_FD_187309 | JGI IMG/M metagenome (GOLD analysis project Ga0209084, IMG submission 187309) | Freshwater microbial communities from Lake Croche, Canada to study carbon cycling - C_130820_MF_MetaG (SPAdes) (version 2) | ecosystem: Environmental > Aquatic > Freshwater > Lake... | reverse complement strand
CAGTTAAATTACCCTCAAATGGAACCTTTAAAAGATTGGGAATATCGTTTTAATAAGGCACTAGAAGGTAATTATGCCATTTATGAAGATTTATTTGGTGAAGGAGAAAATGAATTATTTGTTGAAATTTCTTACTTCCCAATTAAAATAAATGGAAAAGTTGAAAATGTTAGTATCAAGATCAAAGATATTACCAACAGAATTCAGCAAAAAATGCAATTGGTCACAATGGCCAATCAAACCAAATCCTTGATTGAATCCACAGAGGATATCATGGTTTTAATTGACAATGAGTTCAAGATTTTAATTCATAATAAGGCTTATCTAGATCGTTTTCTCAACTATACTAATATTGATAAAGCCGAAAATAATTTAATTAATGTTTTAAATAAATTTGATAATAATATTGGTAAGCGTTGGGCAGATGTTTTGAATCAATGTAAGGAAACTGGAGAGGTTATAAAATCAACAGAAGAATACTACTTTTTAGGACGCATATTTTATTTTGAGGTTATTATTACCCCAGTTATTAGTGAAAATCAAATTCAAGGATTTGCTGTGTATGGACGTAACATCACCAATGAAGTTGAAGTAAATCAAAAATTATCCAACAGTGAAGAAACCTTAAAACTTGCCTTAGAGGCAACCGGTGAAGGAGTCTGGGAATATGATGTAGTCAAAGATTTAATGACCAATACCCCAGAATGGCTGAAAAAAATAGGTATCCTAGATGAAGAATATGATGGCTCAATAGATGCTTACTACAAAAGAATACATCCTGAAGATCGAATTCTAGTAACTCAAGCGATGAATTCCTACAGAAACCAACACACCTCAATTTATGAACTAGAGCATCGGTTTATAATGCCTGATGGAAATATTCTTTGGGTACTAGATAAGGGTAAATTTGTAAAATGGGATGAGAATGGGAATCCATTAAGAATGGTTGGTGCAATCCTAGATATCACCGATAAAAAAAGAGCAGAAAATGAATTATTAAGACAAAAGTCTTATACCGAGAATATAATTAATTTGGTACCAAATTTAATTTTTGTTAAAAATAAGGATAAAAAATTTACTCTTGTAAATAAAGCAGTACAGGAAATTTATGGCAAAACTGAATTGGAGTTAATTGGTAAATCAGATAATGATATAAGTCAAAAACAAAATGAAATTCAACATTTCAATAATATTGATGACGAGGTCATTAATACGCAACAAGGTATTTTTGTCCCAGAAGAGCAAGTGACCAATCCAATTACTGGCCTTACCAAGTGGTTCCAAACAGTAAAAGTACCTTTAATTTTTGATAATGAAGTCTTTGTTTTAGGAGTAGCCACCGACATAACTGAACGTAAATATGCAGAAAACGAAAAAGGTTTGCTAATTGATCAACTCACCAAAAGAAATGAGGAAATGGAACAGTTTACCTATATAATTTCCCATAATCTCCGTGCACCAGTAGCTAAAATACTAGGGCTTGCTGAGCTCTATGACCCCGAAGAAAGTAACATAGAATTAAATAAATTTATTTATTCCTCACTTTTATCAGAAACTAAGGCATTAGATTCTATTATTATGGATTTAAATGAAATTATAGCCTTAAGAAGATTAGGAGTGGATAACGCTACCTTAGTAAATTTAGAATCTACATTTTTAGAGGTAATGACATTGCTTAATTCTGATATTGAAATAATTAAAGCAAAAATAAATTATGACTTCAATCGAGTCAAAGAGGTTATCGGAATAAAAAGTTATTTTCATTCTATTTTCTATAATTTATTATCCAATAGCATTAAATATAAAAGCCCAAATAGGACATTAGAGGTAGAAATTTATTGTTTTATTAAAGGTAAGAAGGTAATATTAACCTTCCAAGACAATGGCTCTGGAATTGATTTAGAAAAATATGGGTCAAAAATATTTCAACTTTATAAAAGGTTTCACCAAGGTGGAACTGGAAGAGGGATTGGACTCCATATCACCAAAGCCCAAATAGAAATGATGGGTGGAACAATTGAAATGAGTAGTTCAGTTGATGTAGGAACAAGTTTTAGCATAAGACTACCATATCAACAAAATGATGATTTATAATAAATGGACATCCTTAAAGTGTTTAATGATTGGTTGACCAAAATCAAATCCTCCTGTAATTGATAATATATCAAATCTAATTTTAGTATGATTATGATTATCAGAAAAATTCAAATAATGATTTATAGCGGTCTTAATTTGTACTTTTTTCTTATTATTAACTGCCTCTTCAGGAAAGCCGAATGAGTTGGTGGATCTATATTTTACTTCAAAAAAAATAAGATAATCTTCGAAAGTTGCTATGAGGTCAAGTTCACATCCTCTGAGTCCCCCTTTAAAGTTTTTTTCTAAAATCCTATATCCATTTTCTATTAGATATTGTTCTGCCACCAATTCTCCAAATTGACCCTTGTTTTCAGTGAAAATCATAAAACTAATTATTTAGTTTTTCCTGACATAATTCCGTTAACACTTTATTGGTTGATTTTGGATGTAAAAAGGCAATAAGTTTATTATCAGCGCCATCTTTAGGGACTTGATTTATTAATTCAAATCCTTGTTCTTTTAGTCTGATTAACTCAGCACTTACATTATCAACTTCAAAGGCAATATGATGAATACCTTCCCCATATTTTTCAATATATTTTGCTATTGAAGAATCAGGATTTGTCGCCTCTAAAAATTCGATTTTAGAGTCTCCAATCTGGAAAAAGGAAGTTCTAACTCCTTCAGATTCTACAGTTTCCGTCTTCAATAATCCGATTTGAGATAAGGAGGAAAATATTGAATTGGCTGACTCCAGGTTTTTAACTGCAATACCTATGTGTTCTATTTTTTTAAACATTAAATTATTCCGCTAATTGAAGTTTTACTTTTTTACCAAAAAATAATGAGGTCGTTTTTTCAAAAGAGGAGGTATAATCAGATACAAAAAATTCATGTTCTGGCTCTACATCTTCTAAAGTATTCAGTAGCTGATATTCTTTGAGTACTCTATAAACTTCCGTTGCAACTACCTTGGTACTATCTATAATATCAATTGAATTTTTATAAAAATGTTCGATTTCCTTTTTAATCAATGGATAATGCGTACAAGCCAGTATTAAGGCATCAATGTCCTTTAAATTTTTATTGCTTAAATAAGCATTGACAATGGTTTGGCTGATGTTGTTATTAAAAAAACCCTCTTCAATCATAGGTGCGAGTAATGGTGTCGCAAGGCTTTTTACAATTGTATCTGGAGATTTCTTTTTAAATTTATTTGGATAAACCCTAGAATCGATAGTTGCCTTTGTACCAATAATTCCTATTTTTTTGTATTGATTCATCTTGACCAAATGATTCACTATAGGGTCGATGACATTTAAAACTGGGATGTTTGGAGGAGTTGCTAAAACCAAATCATTATAAGCCGCGGCGGAAGCACTATTGCATGCAATCAAAATCATTTTTACTTGATGAAGTCGTAGAAACTCCCCAATTTTAAGGACATAGCCTATTATTGATTGTTTAGACTTATCACCATACGGTAAATGTGTAGTATCTCCATAAAAGATAAGTTTTTCATTAGGAAGCAATTCTTGAATTGCTCTTGCGTTTGTTAATCCTCCTATGCCACTATCTAATATACCAATTGGGAAGCTATTCATTTGATTTTTGCATAAATTGAAAAAGTAAAATCCCTAAATCAATTTCAATATTACTATAATTCGATAAGAATTTTGCAAATTGCAGTGAATTTCTAAATAATCATATAATTGAAAGGCTTTTCTTCTTTTCTATGTCTAATGTCCTTAGCACTTTTTGCTAATGGTAATGGACGAATTTATAATAATCAGATGGAAGGACAAAAGCCAAATGTAAAAATATCGGCTATAGAGATAAATGGAAAGAACGTAAAAGTTCAAACGATGCCTCCTTACAACTTAGACCCTTTAAAATGTTCAATTACCATACATTGGGAGGTAAAAGGTGGGCAAAAAGACTCTATTTACGAATTTAAGTATCGGCTATTAGGTGCCTCTGATACTTGGATTAAATTACCTAAAGATGTTAAAAGTATCAATTTTAATCAATTACAACAAGGCAAATATCAATTCCAAATTTTTGCTATTAACATAAAAGGTTATGGTAGTGAATACTTTTCAGCTTATCATTTTAATATTAACATTGAATGGTACCACTCTTGGTGGTTCTACCTATTTAACCTGATATTTTTATGTATGATTTTCTATTACCTTATAGATAGGGGTTATAAAGAAAAAATGATCTCTACTTATCCAAAAGAGAATAATAATAATCCGTTTGAGCTTGAATAGCCGGTTCATCCTCTGTTCTAGTTTTGTATTGATTGGTTTGACTGGCATCTAGAATTCTAGCCTTTACATTGTCAGACCACTGCATTTCCATAAATGCACGTATTTCATCTTTTATTTTTCTATCGTAAATAGGGGTGATAACCTCTACTCTATGGTCTAAATTACGAGTCATCCAATCTGCAGAACCAAAATAGATTTTTTCAACACCTCCATTACAAAAAATGAAAATTCTTGAATGCTCTAAGAACCTATCTACAATGCTAATTGCTTGAATGTTGTCAGATAAATGCTTTACGCCTGGTTTTATGGAGCATATACCTCTGATAATCATTCTAATCTTAACACCTGCTTTAGAGGCATCATAGAGCTTTTGAATGATTTCATTGTCCATTAAGCTATTAAGTTTAACAAAAATATAGGCTTCCTTTTTGGAGCGAGCATTTTTAATTTCCTTATCTATAAGTTTTATAAATTCCTTCCTCATAAAAAAAGGAGATACTAATAAATGCTTATATTGTCCTATTCTTAAGTTAGACTCAAAGAATGAAAAAACTTGATTGATTTCCTCTGTTATCCTAATGTCAGAAGTTAATAATGCATGGTCAGAATAGAATGATGCTGTCTTTTCATTAAAATTACCTGTTCCAATATAGGCATAATGAGTGACTACTCTTTTGTCTTTTCTGGTGATTAAGCATAATTTACTGTGAACCTTCATATCAGGAACACCAAAAATAACTTTAGCGCCCTCTTCACGGAGTTTATTTGCCCAATAAATATTATTTTCCTCATCAAATCGTGCTTGTAATTCTACGACTACAGTTACTTGTTTTCCATTACGGATGGCATTGATTAATGCATTAATAACATTTGAGTCTTCCGCAACCCTATAAAAAGTAGTCTTTACACTCACAACCATAGGGTCGATAGCTGCCTCACGGAAAAAGTCTATCATATGAGAAATACTATGATATGGATATTGTAAAAGAATATCCTTTTTATTCAAAAGGCTAAAAAGGGACTTTTTTAATTGGATATCCTTATGGTAAATAGGACTTAAAGGCGTATTGATAAGGTGTGATTTTCCCATATCAGGAAATGACATAAAATCCTTGAAATTATGATATCTACCACCTGCTATTAGATTATCACTTTTGAGCATGTGCAATTTCCTAATAATAAAATTTAGGAAATCAATTGGCATTGATTCATCATAAATAAATCTGACCAATCTTCCTTTTTTGCGTTCTTTAAGTGATTTAGATAATTTTTGCATTATTGACTCATGAACGTCGTCATCAAAGTCCAATTCTGCATCACGAGTTAATTTTATAGTATAAGCTGAAAATTGGTTATAATCAAAAATATAAAAAATTTCATCTAAACAATACCGGATAACGTCATCTAATAAGATAATATATTGATTTGCATTTGCCTCCTTATTGGGTATAACAATAAACCTTGGGTTTTTATAAGTAGGAACTTCTACAAGCGCATATTTTTTATCTCTTGGATTGTCTTTCTTACTTAGTTTGATGGCTAAATAAATGTTTTTGTCCTTTAACATTGGGAACTCTGGTGAGGTGTCTAACATTACCGGGACTAAGGTAGGACGGACTTTTTCTCTGAAATAATTTCTTACAAAGTTTCCTTGTTCTTCATTTAATTCAGCTTCATTTATAATGAAAATCTTCTCTGATTCTAATTGACGTTCTAATTCTAAATAAATCTCCTCAAACTTATCATTGAGCTCAATTACTTTGTCTTGAATGAGTTTTAAGATTTGTTTTGGCGTCATCCCGTAGGTTTTACGGTCGGTAGGGTTTAAGGCCTCGTATCTTTTTAAGGAGGCTACTCTTACCCTAAAAAATTCATCCAAATTTGATGAAAAAATTCCTAAGAATTTGAATCTTTCAACCAAGGGTACGGTTTGATCTTCTGCCTCCTGTAATACCCGTGCGTTAAAACTTAACCAAGATAAATCCCTTGGGATAATCTTGATATTCTCCTCTTTAATTAAATGCTGTTTATCCTTTGCTATCACTTCCTAGATTGACTAATTGAAATTCATTTTTTTTATTAACCTTCAAGATTACAATTATTTTCCTGAATTCAAATATTAAGTTTTTAATCTAGGGAAACCTACTCTTTAATATATACCCTTTTAACTCGCTCGGAAATTGATGTTAGTGCCTCATATTCAATTGTTTTCATAGAATTAGCAAAATTAGAAATTGAGTAGTCTTGACTAAAAAAGATAACCTCATCGCCTTCTTCTATATTCACATGTTTTATTGCATCGGTAATATCTATCATCAACATATCCATACATATATTACCTATTGTAGGGGCTAGCTCATCCTTTATTTTTACAAAAAAATTGCCATTCCCCAAGCACCTTCGTATTCCATCTGCATAACCTATTTCAACTGTGGCAATAACTGAGGGCCTTGTTATAACTCCTTTTCTATTGTAGCCCACAAAATCTCCATTTTCTAGATGTTTAATTTGAGAAATGTATGATTTTAGACTATTGACCTCCATTAGATCCTCCAAATTGGAAATCGATTTTGTTGGATCGATGCCAAATAAACCTATGCCCAATCTTACCATATCTAATTGTGCAGAATCTTTCCATCTTAAAATTCCTCCACTATTTAGAATATGTTTTAAAGTTGAATATCCAATTGCAGACTCAATTTTATCTGCAGTGGATTTATAATTGCTTATTTGATGAATTGTAAAGTCATCATCAACTTCAGATTCGCTACCTACTAAATGAGAAAATATCCCTTCAATCTTTATTTGAGATGAATCTAACAATCTTAATATAAGAGGATTTATATCTTTAGGCTCAAATCCGAGCCGATGCATTCCTGTATCAATTTTTAAATGAATTTGATAAGGGTCCTTTAATTTCTTGTTTTTAATTACTTTTAAAAAGGATTCCAATAAATGGAAAGAGTAGATTTCTGGATATAATTGATATTCTATTAATTCATCTAATTGATCAGGTTCAGGATTGAGTACCAAAATTGGAGTCTGAATTCCTTTTTTTCTTAATGTTATTCCCTCATCTGTGTAGGCGACACCTAAATAATCAACGTTTTCATACTGTAAGACAGACGCTACTTCATAACTGCCAGCACCGTAACTAAACGCTTTTACCATTGCCATTATTTTGGTTGTTGGATTTAGTTTGGATTTAAAAAACTTATAATTACTACGCAAAGCCGTCAGGTTGACCTCAAGTCTAGTTCTATGATGTTTTTCTATTAAATAATTTGCAATCGATTCAAAATGATATCTTCTTGATCCTTTAATAAGAATTGCAGTATCGTAAAAGGGATTAGAGTTCAAATATTTTATTAGGTCTGAAGTACCTTTAAAATAAATAATATTATTGCTGTTCTCGGTATCCTCATCTACAAAAAGCACCAAGTCTAACTTGTGTGTATCAAGATAATATTGGACTATGGACCTTAATTCTGAATCATTTACCTCCTCAAAGTGCGATAATACGAGTACCTTTTTACTGTGTTGAACTTGTTGGTTTAGTAACTCTATGCCTTTATTCAAAGAAAATAAATCCCCACTATAAGCATCATTAATTATGGTGCAATTACCGTATCCAGTACTGATTTTCATTCGCATATCTACTTGATTTAAAGTAGATATTTGTTTTTGAATAAAAGAATTGTCAAATCCTTTTAGTTTTAAAAAACAGATAATGTGTGCAATGTTTTCTTGAGAGGCATAATCTGAAAATTTAAATTTGAAAAGACATCCATCAACCTCAATTGTCTCATTATTAAAAATGAAGTGTAGGTCAGCAGAAATACTACTATCTGTAGACCAAGAATACAATTGATTTAATTTAAATCTCTTGGTTAGTACCTCGTCAATTAAAGAATAGTCTTTTCTATAAATAATTTTCTGACAATTAGTAAAAGCCATTGATTTTTCCTCCACCTTTTGTTGAAGGGTTTCAAAGTTGACTTGATGGGCGTCATGGATATTGGTAAATATCCCAATAGTAGGCTGTATAATTTTTGCCAAGGATTCCATTTCCCTAGGTTTGGATATACCTGCTTCAAAAATGGCTAAGTTATTATCAGTGTTCAATTCCCAAACAGAAATTGGTACTCCTATCTGAGAGTTATAACTCAATGGACTTTTGCAAATATTGAAGTTGGTTTTAAGACAGTCAAATAACCAATCTTTGACTATTGTTTTACCATTTGAACCCGTTACAATGACGGTTTCTAAATCAAAGTGATTTCTATGAAAAGTCGCAATGGATTGAATCGATTTTAAAACATCTGAAACTAAAATAATGTTAAGTTCCTTGGAGTTTAAAATTGATTGCTCAATTCCATCCATATTGTCGATAATAAAGTTGAGGACCCCTAATGAGACGAGTTTGGCAATGAATTTATTTCCATTTCCTGTATCCGTTTTAAAGCTGAAAAACAAGGATTTGGAAGGTTGTTGATTGATATTTCTGCTATCAAAAACTAAAGATTGAATTTCATAATATGGATGATTTAAATTACTATCCTCCTTATTATATTCTAAAATTGATAAAAGGTCTTCAATTTTGTAAGGTTTCATTCTGGTTAGATTGATGAAATCTTACATCCATCAATAGATTAAATAAATGAATATTATTTACTAATGACGCAATTGCTCATGCTGATGGTAGGGTCAATTAAAGATTCATACCCCACAAAGCTTCCTTTAACTTTAATCGCAATTTGACTATTTTCATCCAAAACAGCTCCTTGTCCATCACTTAAGGTACAAATAATTTCTCCTGACGCAGTTTTAAAATTAATCGATTTTTGTGATTTGTTATAGGTAGCATTACCTTTAACTTCAATAAGTTGATTATTTAAGCGAGCTGTAACTTCGGCTTCTTTGCCTGACAAAAATTGTTGTAAAAACTCCTCTGAAGTGTAGCTAACTGAAGGTTTCATATCTTCTACTTGTAAAGGGCCTTTGTTCCATAACATTGTCCCAGCCAATATGCCTCCTAATCCAACTACCAATACACCTAATAAAAAAGCTTTCCAGATTCCATTCATAAACAATAACTTAAAGATTCTTCCATTAAATGCAAAATACCTCATAAAAGTGCAATTTGCAAAAATTAATTTTCATTTAGTTAAAGTTTAACTTTCCAAATTGAAGTAAGGTCTCAATATTCAAAATTTACAATTCAACCATTTCTGAATCTCATAATAGGAATACTAACCTTATTCTATTTTTTCCTTATCTGCTATTCCAAGTAACTGCCTTAACTTTGTGGGTCAATGATTTAGGCAACTCGGGTTGTCATTTATTTGTATGATTCAAAGAATTCAGTCAGTATATCTATTGATTAACATCATTTTAGGAGTGATGATTTTGTTTTTGCCGATTTGGCATATTTCTATCCCAATGCCCATAGGAGGTAGTCAGGAAGTGGTCAAAATTACTGTTATGAATGTTCAGGAGACTATGTCCCCTTCTAGATTTACAATTTGGAATGGGTTAATGCTTTTCCTAACTCTACTATTAATAGGTGGTTCGGCTTTTACAACTTTGAAATATCATAATAGACCATTACAAATAAGAATGGCTAAGTTAATGCAAATTTTCAGCTTGCTATTATTGGCAAGTTTGTTCCTAATTCCAGAAATGATTAAGTCCGACTTGAATCCTTTATATAAATCTATCAACCCAAGTTATGGATTGAGTCCATTTTTATGCATTCCAATGGTGCTATTTTTTGTCCTAGCTGAAAGAGCGATTAAAAAAGATGAGCGTTTAGTTAGAGACTCCGATCGATTAAGATAATTAACTATAAATATTAACAACCTATTCAAATAAGCGTTTTAAAGTAGAAAAATGAATTCCTCTGATAGTTTAGTCATCATCCCCACCTATAATGAAATCGAAAACATTTCCAAAATTATTGATGCGGTGATGGGTCTGCCAAAATCCTTTAATGTTTTGATTGTTGACGACGGTAGTCCTGACGGTACGGCTAAGGTGGTTAAGGATTTTATAGCCAGTAAATATACCGATAGACTATTTATTGAGGAACGTACTGGTAAATTAGGACTAGGAACAGCATATATACATGGTTTTAAATGGGCATTAGCCAAAGGATATGATTTCATTTTTGAAATGGATGCCGATTTTTCCCATAGTCCAAATGATTTAATTAGACTTTATGAGGCTTGCCATGACCAAGGCAATGATGTGGCAATTGGGAGTAGATATGTTACTGGAGTAAACGTGGTAAATTGGCCAATGGGCAGAGTAATAATGAGTTATTATGCTTCCAAATATGTACAAATGGTCACCGGAATGCCATTCAATGATGCTACTGCAGGATTTATTTGTTATAGAAGAAAGGTTTTAGAAACAATTCAATTAGATAAGATTAAGTTTAAAGGATATGCTTTCCAAATCGAAATGAAGTTTACAGCTTGGAAATTTGGATTTAAAATAAAAGAGGTACCAATCATATTTACCGACAGAAGTGAAGGTACATCCAAAATGAGCTCTAAAATTTTTAAAGAAGCTGTTATGGGCGTGGTCGATATGAAACTTAGTAGTTGGTTTAAAAAGTATCATCAATAGTTCCCTTAGACTAATTTCCAATCTGCTTGAACCTTTTAGATTCCCCTATCATTCATAATTCCCTAAGTGGAATTTATAAACTAGACGAGTGGATATACAAATTATATAACTCAGGAATCCATTTTCTTCCTTCCTTAATTATAGGGATATTAGTTTTTTATTTGGGAATCATTGCTATTAAAAAGCTATTAAAAATTTCCGAACAATACATGTTTGGGCGTGATTATGACCCGACCATAGTTCCTTTTATAAAGTCAATACTCAAATTTGGATTGTATTTATTTCTAATCATCATCTTTTTGATGATTGTTGGTGTTAATACGGCAAGTTTCATTACAATTTTAGGGGCGGCAGGTTTAGCCTTGGGATTGGCATTACAGGGGTCTTTATCCAATTTTGCTGGAGGGATATTAGTTTTGATTTTCAAACCATTTAGAGTCGGGGATTACATTGTATCAGGGACTTTTTCTGGCACAGTTCAAGAAATAAATATCCTTTTTACAACCATAATATCTACGGAAAATAAGGCAGTTATTATTCCGAACTCCATAGTCGCAAATAAAGAGGTTGTTAATAATTCTGCTCAGTCTTTGAGGAGAATTGAGCTTTCTGTTATCTTAGATTATGGTTCTGATGTTGATTTGGCGATGCAAACATTGATATCAATTTTAGAAAATCATCCTAAGGTTTTAAAGGACAAGAAAAATGTAGTCGGGATCAATTCCTTTCTAAGCTACGGAGTTAAATTGGATGTGCATTTTTGGGTGAATCAAGTTGATTTTATGGAATTAAAATACCATATCCAGCATCTAATATTTACTGAGTTTAAAAATAGAGACATTAAATTTGCTATTTCCCCAAAATAAAAGGCTTAATATCAGGCCATAAGAACTTATAACAGTCATAATTCTCTAATTTTGTTGCTATTCCTAACTACACTAAAAATAAAAAAATGATTGAAAGTATTCCTTCCGTGGATTTAGCTGATTTTACCTCTGGCGATAATGCCAAAAAAGAAGCATTTGTAAAAACATTAGGCCTTGCCTATGAAGGGGTTGGCTTTGTTGCAGTCAAAAATCATGGATTGGATGAAATCCTAAGAAACGATTTGTATAAATCAGTTGAAGATTTTTTTTCCCTTCCTCAAGAAATTAAGGACAAGTATGAAATCGAGGGATTAGCAGGTCAAAGAGGCTATACTGGATTTGGAAAGGAACATGCCAAAGGTAGAACTATAGGTGACCTAAAGGAATTTTGGCATTTTGGTCAAGAAATAACAGATAATGACCCAATCAAGTCAGAATACCCAGATAATGTTTGGGTAGAAGAGTTACCTGAATTCAACAAAACAGGAATGATTGCATTCAATAAACTTGAGGATGCAGGTCGCAATATGCTAAGAGCTATTGCATTATATTTAGATTTGGACGAATTCTACTTTGATGAAAAAATCAAAAACGGAAATTCCATATTAAGACCTATCCATTATTGCCCTATTATGGATGAGCCAAAATCGGCTGTTAGAGCTGCAGAGCATGAGGATATTAACCTCATTACCTTATTAATGGGAGCAAGCGCAGAAGGATTGGAAATACTGAGTAAGCAAAATGAATGGATTGCAGTAACTGCACTCCCAGAGCAAATTGTTTGTAATGTTGGAGACATGCTACAAAGATTGACCAACAATAAGTTAAAATCCACTACTCACAGAGTAGTAAATCCTCCAAAAGAAAAATGGGGTACTTCAAGATACTCGATTCCGTTTTTTTTACATCCACGTTCGGAAATGTCCCTAGATTGTCTTGCTCATTGTGTTGATCAAGAACATCCAAAACATTATGAATCCATTACCGCTGGAGATTATTTAAGAGAACGATTGATTGAGTTAGGATTGTTAAAATAAGTCTAATTGGCAGTTGATCAATTGATTGCCTATCAGTTAACATATTTTAAAAGTAAGCCAATCGGAATAGCAAAAATTAAAGGGTATAGTATTATCTTTGCCGTTCTTTTAAAAACACTAAAAGAAAAAAATAGTTATAAGAAGCAATATAGCTCAGTTTTATGAAGATTAAAGGTGCAGTTAAGTTTTTTGCCATCGCCTTAGCGTTAGTTTGTATATTCCAAATGTCCTTCACGTTCATTGCGAACCAGTGGGACGGAAAAGCAGAAAAATATGCTAAAGGCAATGCAGTCAAAAAAAGAAGGTATTTAGATTCAGCAGGTAGCAAGTCTATCCTGAATATTGGTTTAAGAAAATATACATATCAAGACGTTAAAGAGCGTGCGTTGAACCTCGGGCTAGACCTTAGAGGAGGAATGCATGTCACTTTAGAGGTTGCTATGAATGAACTCTTATTTAGTTTATCTAACAAAAATGATGATCCAGCATTTAAAAATGCATTGGAGTCCGCTAAAATCTTAGCAAGGACATCACAGATAGGCTATATTGACCTTTTTGTTTCAGAATACAGAAGATTGGTTCCTAATGGAAGATTAGCTACCGTATTTGCAACCTTAGACAATAAAGCAGCAGGAATTGAGTCCAACTCTGATGATGCAAAAATCATCAAATTCTTAAAGGAACAGTCAAAATCTGCATTAGATCGTACTTTTAATATTATCCGTACAAGGATTGATAAATTTGGGGTTACTCAGCCTAACATCACTGCTGATGTGGATGCAGGTAGAATCATGGTAGAACTTCCAGGTGCTGAAGATCAAGAAAGGGTAAGAAAATACCTTCAAGGATCTGCTAAGCTAGAATTCTTCCTGACTTATACACTAAAAGATGTTGTTCAAGAGCTAAGCCAAGCTGATGCTATTTTATATGAGCAAATGGAGGCCAAAAAAGGATTCAAAAAAGATACTACTTCTTCTGAATCTAAATCCGAAGAGAAAGTAGCTAGTTCTAAGGATAAAAGCGATACTTCTAAATCATCCGCAGATTCTTCCAAAAAGGTTGCTAAAAAAGACGATAAAAATAAACAGAAATATCAGCCTTTAATGCAAAAATTATTCGCATTCCAACCCACACAGGATATGTTTAACAGTCCAGTAGTTGGTTATGTGAAAATTGCAGATACTGGTGATGTAAACAAGTATTTGAATGATCCTTCTGTTAAAGCCATATTAAGACCTGACTTAAGATTTGCTTGGAGCAATAAAGCAACTAGTGATGGTCAAATTATCCAATTAATGGCATTAAGAACTTCCGGAATTGAAGGTGAAGATGCTGTATTAGATGGTAAATCAATTACAGATGCACGTAAAGACGTAAATCCTCAATCATCTTCTTATGAAGTTTCCATGCAGATGAATACTGACGGAAGTAGAGAGTGGGCAAAAATAACTCGTGAAAACGTAGGGAAATTTGTTGCCATCGTATTGGATGGTGTTGTTTATTCCGCACCAAGAGTTAATGGAGAAATTCCTGGAGGTAGATCTCAAATCACGGGTAACTTCACTGCTAACGAGGCAGGAGACCTTGCAAATATATTAAAAGCAGGTAAACTTCCTGTAAGATTAGATATCATAGAAGAGGCCGTTGTAGGACCATCTTTAGGAAAAGCGGCTATCAATTCTGGATTATACTCCTTATTAGCTGGACTTTTAGCAATCGTAACCTTTATGGGATTGTATTACAACCGTTCAGGTTGGGTAGCTAACTTGGCGTTGTTCATCAACTTATTCTTTATAATGGGAGTTTTGACTTCCTTAAATGCGGCATTAACTCTTCCGGGAATTGCAGGAATCGTGTTAACCTTAGCAACTGCAGTAGATGCCAACGTGTTAATATATGAACGTATAAGAGATGAACTCCATGAAGGCAAAACTATGCGGATAGCCATTGCAGATGGATTCCGAATGGCGATGAGTTCAATCTTGGATGCTAACTCCGTAACCTTATTATTAGGTATCATCTTGATGACATTTGGTAGAGGACCTATTTACGGATTTGCTGTAATCCTTGTTATAGGTATATTAACTACCTTGTTCTGTTCTATTTTAATTACTAGATTGATATTTGATTACCTATTGGAAAAAGATAAACCTATCAATTTTGGAAATAATCAATTCCTTAGAAACATCGACTTTGACTTTGTAGGTAAAAGAAAGACATTCTATATCATTTCTGGAATCACTATCCTAATCGGAATTGGATCATTAATCACACAAGGATTGAATTATTCAGTTGAGTTAGAAGGTGGATATAGTTATGTAGTAGAATATGACAAAGCTGTGACTGTAGAGGAAGTAAGAACTGCTTTAACCCCTAAATTAGGAAACTCTACTCCAGAGGTTAAAACATTTGGTTCTGATACTAAACTGAACATCGTTACTAAATATTTGGCTAATGCTGGATCTGATGCAAGTGCGAAAGTAAAAACAGCTATTTTAGACGGAACTAAACAATTTGGAAATGGTAAAATCATTTCTGAACAACGTGTAGGAGCAACTATTGCCGCTGATATCAAGGACTCCGCTTGGAAGTCCATTTTATTCAGTTTGATGGCTATCTTTATATACATAGTTATCCGATTTAAACGTTGGCAGTTTGCTCTTGGAGCGACCGTAGCCTTGGCACATGATATCCTTTTTGTATTGACATTTTTCTCTTTATTTAAAGATATTATGCCATTTAGTTTAGATATTGATCAGGCCATCATAGCTGCACTATTAACCATTGCAGGATATTCTATGAATGATACCGTGGTTGTATTTGACAGAATTAGAGAGTTCCTTAACCTGAATAAATCAGGTGATATGGCACACACCATTAATGATGCGATCAATAAAACACTAAGTAGAACAGTAGTTACGTCCTTTACCATCTTTGTGGTGGTATTGGTATTATTCCTTTTCGGAGGTCAAGTAATCAAAGGATTTGCTTTTGCAATGTTAGTTGGTATCATCATTGGAACCTATTCATCCATATTTGTTGCAACTCCGATTGTGGTAGATTTCCACGGAGCGGATAAACAATTGAAATAATACATCATTTTACAATATCAAAAAGCCTTCATAATTATTTTATGAAGGCTTTTTGCTTTTAGGATGATAATATAACTCCATTTTGAACGCGTAAGAAATCGTCAATATTTGCATTTTATTAGGGCGAAAACTGTCTTTACTTTGTATCATCATATTACCTAAAAGGAAATATGAAATAGAAAAGATAGAAAAATTTATTTTTCATAGGCAGTTGTAGTTTTGATATTTTGGCAAAAAGGGGCGTTCTAAACGCCCCTTTTTTTATGAACTGAATTGTCAGACCTTTAAATTTGCTCAATAATCTTAAAATGGAATCCAATAACAGTCCTAAAATAAAAACAGCCATTATCACTGGAGCAAGTAGTGGAATTGGGAAGGCGTTGGTTTACAAATATTTTGAGGCTGGTTATAATGTAGTTTTGGCCGCTCGGAATGAAGAAGGTATAAACTCAATTACCCAAGAGCTCAACATTAAAGGACAACCTAATAAAGCTTACTCAAAAGCTACTGACGTCAGTAAGGAGGGAGATTGTAAGAGCCTAATCGATTTTGCACTCAGCCAATGCTCGTCCATTGATGTATTGATAAACAATGCAGGAATCAGTATGCGTAGCTTTTTTGCTGATACTGATTTGGAGGTACTCAAAAAGGTGATGGATGTCAATTTTTGGGGTACTGTCTATTGTACAAGATATGCCATTGCTCATTTAATAGATAGTAAAGGAACTGTTATTGGCGTTTCCTCTATTGCTGGATATAAAGGATTACCAGGAAGAACTGGATACTCCGCCTCAAAGTTTGCTATGCACGGATTCTTAGAATCCGTAAGAATAGAGAATCGAGAAACGGGACTCAGCGTATTAATTGCTTGTCCTGGATTTGTAAGTACATCCATAAGAACCAATGCGCTCAACGGAGACGGTTCGGTTCAATCAGAATCCCCAAGGGATGAAGCTAAAATGATGACTCCTGAATACGTTGCCAATCAAATATATGACGGAATGATGCGGAGCAAATCCTATATCATTTTAGGATTCCAAGGGAAGTTAACCGTTTGGTTGAATAAGTTTTTCCCTAGTTTGGTGGATGTACTCGTTTTTAAAACGATGAACAAAGAGGAAGGTTCCCCCTTTAAAATGCAAGAATTGATTAAAAAAGGATACATAAAAACTAAAAAAATCCATTCTTAAGTAAATAAGAATGGATTTTATATGGTTAAACTATCCTTTACTTATTAGTTGATAGTTTTTTTAGCTGGCGCTTTTGCGTCTTTTCCAGCTGTTTTTGCTGCTTTGTCTTTACAACAAGCTTTTCCTGATTTTGCTCCGTCTTTGCAACAAGCTTTAGTCGCTTTTGCTTCTTTTGAGCATCCAGCAGTTTTACCGTCTCCACAAGCATAAGTTGTAGTTCCGAATACTAAAGCTGCTCCTAACATTAAAACTGATAAAAATTTCATAACTTAATTGATATTTATAATGATATAACAAATTTAGGACTATTTAGTTACAATTTAAGAATCTTATAATTCGAAACTATTAAGCAAAATTATTTAAAGAAAAATGACCAATTGCATAATTTGGTCCAATCTGTCAATTGTAAGAAAACGATAATTGTCGTCCAATTTCCGTATGAGGCTGAAGGTAAATTTGATTTATTAAATAATTTAATCCAAAAAAAATGACAAAGTCAGTTAACTCCTTTTTAAAAGCAAAGTTGATGCTAAGCATCATAGCCATAAGTTTTGTTACTTCAATTTTTGCTCAGGCTGAAAATAAAGCCAATCAAACGTTGAAAGTGAAAGCTAAAAACATATATACTTCAGGATCAATTTCAGAAATCAAAGATTACTCTAGACAATATAAAAAGCCAATTATGATCTTGGTCACTGATTCAAAATGTCACTCATGCAAAAAACTTGACTCAATGTTGACTCACACTGCTGCAGGTCAAGCGATTGCCAAAAATTATATCATCAAACAATTTGATGCTTCTACCTATAGTGGAATGATGACTGCAGGTCAATGGGGATTAAATTCCGTTCCAGCGGTTGTTTATATGAATAGTAGAGGGAAAATCATTGAAAAATCTGAAGGTGCTATTGACGCAGAAAAACTTTTAGATCAAAGCATGATTACTATCCGTAAAATGAAAGATCAAAACAATATGTATATTGAATAATTAGACTCATAATTTGTTTCCATACATACTTAATATCAAAACTACACGTTTTATTAA
>Ga0209084_1001677_pt1 | contig 18222 bp, 25 predicted proteins | sample C_130820_MF_Meta_FD_187309 | JGI IMG/M metagenome (GOLD analysis project Ga0209084, IMG submission 187309) | Freshwater microbial communities from Lake Croche, Canada to study carbon cycling - C_130820_MF_MetaG (SPAdes) (version 2) | ecosystem: Environmental > Aquatic > Freshwater > Lake... | reverse complement strand
CCTCTCATAAAAGAAGAATTATAAATGGTGAAAATGCTTTATCGTTAGAGATTAGTAAATCACTGCAATACAAAAGATTAAAAGAACATAATATTAAAACGCCAAGATCGATTTTTTGTTCAGGGGTTGAGGGGATTTTAAAAGCTGCAGATAATTTTACAAAACCATTTATAACAAAACACAATAGAGCAGGGCGTGGTCTGGGTGTTAAGTTATTTCAAAATAAGCAAGAATTAGAAATTTATGTTAAAGGCAAAAACTTTGAAGATTCAATTGATGGGATTACAATTTTACAGGAATATATTGAAGCCGATCCCAAAGTCATTACTCGTTTAGAATTTATTAATTCAAAATTTTATTATGCAGTGCAAGTGGATGCGAGCGATAGCTTTGAATTGTGTCCCGCGGATGCTTGTAATATCGAAGAACAATTTTGTCCAACCAACCCAGATGGTAGTAAATTTATGATCGTTAAAGATTATAAAGATCCCATCATTGAAAAGTGCGAAAAGTTTTTAAAAGCAAATAACGTAGAAGTTGCAGGGATTGAATATATTAAAGATAAAAACGGAGTTAGTTACACGTACGATGTGAATACGAATACAAATTATAATTCTCTTGCAGAGAAGAAAACGACTTTATCTGGAATGAGAATGATTGCGGAATTTCTTAAATCGGAACTTAATAAATTGAAAGCAAACCTTAATTAAGGTCCTCTTAAATTAAGAGGAACTTAACTTAGATTTCGTATCTTCCTGAGATTGCTAAAAAGTCTCTTCTTTCGCTAACGCTTAAACCTCTTGGCATAACATTAGTTGCTTCTTTTTTGTTTGAAGACTTGAAAAGTTTAGCAATAAACCCTTCTTTTTTTACGTTAGTATTTGTTTTATTAACAAATTCTAACTCTGTGTTTGTATATATCATGCGCACTATATAGAGACCAATTGGGACAAGATTGCGTCCATAATGTGAAATTTTTGTTACAATTCAATAATTTTTTAACTTAAAATTAGATAAATAGTTCTCGATGAAAAGAAGACGATTATTGACGCTACAAGAAAAATAATGATTTGAGGTTTAACTTTAGAAGAAAGTTTGGCTGCTATTGGAGACATAACGATTCCGCTTAAAATAAGTCCAGCAATAGCCTCCCATTGAATAAATTGTATTAAAAAAGCAAGGGAAACGCCTGTTACAGCGCTTAGTAAAAACTGCGCGGTATTAACTGCAGCAACCACTTTTTTAGGTTCATAACCAAATTTAAGCAGTGTTGAAGTTAAAATTGAACCCCAACCGCCACCTGCAATTACATCTAGACAACCCGCAATTCCTGCAATGGGTGATATTCTTTTAATCTTATAAATATGACTAAAGTTAATTTTATCAAATACTTTATCAAACAAGACGATACCAATAATTAATAAGTAAATAGAGATCCACAACGAAAGATATGGAATCTTTATTTTACTAATCAAATAAATTCCAAGGATTGCACCAATAATACCTGGCAAAAATATTCTTCTAAATAACTTAAAATCAAGATTGCCAATCTTCCAGTGATTTAGAGCTGAGGAGCCGCTGGTAAAGATTTCTGCAATATGCACATAAGCAGAGGAGACAATGGGAGGAATACCATATCCAAGCAAGAAAGAAGATACCGAAGGACCATAACCAACTCCTAAACTACTTTTAACAAAACTTGCAAAAGCACCAAATAATAAACACCAAAAAAATGTTTTAATATCCACTTCATCAATACTTGTATTGTAAAGATTGAGAACAAAAAAAACTCCACCAACAATAAATAGTAGGGATAGAAAACGAAAGACGTTATTTTTCATTAAGTATTTAATTATTTTGGTTTAATATTGAGATAAAATCAGTACTATAGTTACACCGATAACAAGCATTTTGATTTACTGATATTATAACTAACCAGGGTAATATACGAGCAAAAAAAACCCTTGCAATGTTCTGACATTTAGTCAAAAAAGAGCACAAACAATAAAAATAACATATGAATTTAAAAAGAATTTTTAAAAATCTCATCCTTATCGACACAGCTTTATTTACGCTATCTCTTATTATTACTTTTTTCTTTCAACCTAAAATAATTGAAAGAACTTATCAGCATTTGCATTATTACGATTCAGAACTATTCCAATTAATCGTTGGCATGGGCGCACTTCTAATTATTGCACTGTTTTACGTTGCAGCGTTGATGCTTTATAAATTTAATCGCTTTGGTAAGATTATTTTTCTAAGCTACTTTATTCTAACTTTATTATTGCAATTGATTGCAGGTATTAATGTGAGCGACGGCTTAAGTAATTCTATTGATTATCTTCAGTCTGCAACGGACGGAGCTATTTTAGTGACCCTATATTTTACTGCTATTTCGAAGGAATTTTCCAAGTCGAAAAAATAAACCTATGTAAATGTGGGGTTTTGATTCTGAAAAAAAAGTACCGTGTCATAATACTAAAACGAGACCAAAGTAAAACAAGTTTAAATAATTGATTTTTCATCAATGTTTTTTTTAAAGTTAAAAGCAGTTTTTATGACACTGTAATTGAAGTCTTTTTGCAAATTAACTTTTTAAACCTCGCCTTAATTTACAACTAACATTCTCATCTATAACACTTATTTTTTTAATTAAGATTTATTTTGTAGATTTGACTTTAAAGGCTGAGAGGCACATATTTTTAATCGGAGGCGGTAAATATGTTTATGCCAATACCTGATACTTGAATTAAAAAGTATCAACACTGAATAAGAGCTTACGGACCTCTGCTCTTCTAAAAAAGGTCCACACTACATAAATTTTATAGGTTATTTAAACCTGATAAAAGCGGGGAAAATCCCCGCTTTTTTTGATTTATTACTGAATAAATTTTGGAGTAATCACGCCTTTAAGCGCAGATTGAGCCAGAATAAAAAATACATCAGTGTTATCCAGTACCCCTGTAAAATTTATAGCCCCAGGTCCCATTGCTGAAATTGGAATATCACCTGCAGTATGAACTGCTGAGGTGCCTGGAACTTGGCCGGTTATTAAAAATTTTCCACCTTCATCTCTGCTTAACGCATTCTTTGGATAAACATTTAAGGGCGTTGTATTTATAAAGGGTTGTTGTGAATCTTGAAGAGGCAATTGATTAGTCATCCAATCTTCATGACGGTCGCTATTTCCACCGTAACCAACAATTAATCTAAAATCGATATCAGTTGTTTCTGGATAATGATCATTTGCAGTTTTATAAATTGGAAAACCTGCTTTTTCATAAACACCTACTACTTTGTCTCTAATGTTTTCAGCACCACCCACTTTAACTAATTCCTGAAGTCGAGTGTGCGATACCATAGATCCACCAATTAAAGCAACTCCAGCACACTCATGATCTGCAGTCACTATTACTAACGTATCTTTGTTTTTAAGGGCAAAATCTTGTGCAACTTTTACAGCACGATCAAATTCGATGGTATCTAAAATCCATCTTTCCGTGTCCATATAATGAGCTTGTTTATCAATGGATGCACCTTCAACCATTAATACAAAACCTTTTTGATCTTTAGATAAAATCTCTATTGCTTTTTCAGTCATTTCTTCAAGCATCGGCTGATCTGGGAAACCGTAATCATCAACCACTCTGCCTGTTATTCCATTTTTTTTATTTCGTCTACCGTCAATCTTATCTAGCGCTACATTCATATTAGAGTATGAAAAAAGACCAAGTAATTTGCTAGTGTTAGCTCCACTAAAAGTATCAAGAGTCTTCTTATCAGATGCATAATTAAAACCTGCAGTTTTAAAATCTGCAATCAAATCTCTATCTTTATCTAATTTACCTTCAGACGCTCCCCAACGTTTAACAATTTCTGCAGTATGAGGATCACTCATTGAAAATTGGTAATCATTTTTTTCAGTTCTTGCTGAGCCTGGAGTTGTTGATGGTAAAAACCATTTACGACCGCCTCCCATAAGCACTGTTAAACCACTTAATTTTCTATCATCTAAATATTGATCTACGATGCCAGTACCGGCACCACGATCGCTAGTGTGAATTGCATTAGCTGCAGGGGTTGCATCAAAAACATCTGAAGTTGTTACAAGACCTAAAGCTTTGCCTTGAGTTCTAAATAAATATTCAGATAAATATTCAACTCTTGGATTATCGAAGGCATCAACAGTATCATCAGGAAATACACCTTCTTCATTATTATTCGCTTTATTACCATTTACATAAGCAGCCATGCCTGGAGCTGAATCTGTAATTAAAGAATTTAATGAAGATGTTTTAACTAATCCTGTAACTGGAAAGCTATCCATCGCTAAAGGTTTAATGGACATACCTTGCGTATAACCACCGCTTACAATTCTAGCTGCAGTTCTTTGTGCTGCACCCATGCCATCACCAAGTAAGATAATTATATTTTTAACTTTTTTTCCGCCATTAACTAACTCTACAATATCAAAATTAGTAAAAGCCGATGTAGTTTGACCATCGGATTGAGTGGCAACAACTTTTAATAAATGTCTGCCAGGTTTTAATGTAGAAAAGGCTCTAATAGTTGCAATAGCTGCATTCTTTGGCACCTGAGTCACGCAACCTGTATCGCAATATTTGATTGATAGAGGTAATTTTAATTCAACATCATCTAAATAAAAAACTACTTTAGTAATTTTTTCTTTGTCACTATCTGGGATAATGGTTGATTGAATATCAAAACGTTGATCAGGCAAAAATCTTGCGATAATTGGCAATTCTTTTTTTGATTTAAATAACTCACTGGGTGGAGAAAATCTTGAAATCTGAGGCGCTGCCCATACTGAACCTGTTAATATTAAGAAAAGAAAAGTAACTTTGATTATTTTTGTCATGTTTAATGTTTGTGGGTTAGGGGTTTAATGTCTGATACTTGGATTGCATTCGGTGCCAGTTCAATTCTAAACCAATTCACCGAACCATCTTCTTTTACAAATCTTCCTATTTTGAAAATTCCTTGAACAGTTACTATTCCTTCTCTGTGAGGAATGATCATATCTTTTTGGCTTTGATCTAATACCACTAAAGTTGCAGAAGGAGGTAGATCATTTGCATCGCCATCTGCCTCTTCAGCACTTTGTATAGGTCTTGGTGTTAGCATGAACGAGCCAATCGGATCAGTTTCTCTTTGTTCCATAAAACCACTTAATTGAACGTATTTATTATTAAGTTTTAAAATTTCAGGATCAATTTCAAGTCCTAAAGGACCAATAGGTTTTTTATAAAAATTACTAAAATTAATAACACTCATATTTTCAAACTTTAATTGAGTGTTGTCTGCAAATGTAGGATTAATATTAGAGATGATTAATAAAAAAATTATTAAAAGTTTTTTCACAACGATGTTTTAATTAATCATTGTTAAACATTTGTTACATTTAAAAATATTTATTCAATCTCTAATAGAATTTTTAATACAATTGACCAGAGTAGGCTTTGGCATATATTAAATTATGCTGACAGTGGGACAATTTATAGAGCAGACAAAAAGACCAGTTTGGTCACTCAGTTCAAATAATACGGTAAGACAAGCCTTGCAATTAATGGCAGATAAAAATATCGGCGCTATTGTTATTAAGGATCAAGATAATCTTACAGGAATTTTTTCAGAAAGAGATTACGCCAGAAAAGTAGTGTTAAAAGGAAAAAATAGTAATGATACAAAACTTGCAGAGGTCATGAGCAAAGATGTAATAACCATATCATCCGATATGCAAATTGATGCTTGCATGCAATTAATGACGGATAAACGTATTAGACATTTACCGGTGGTAGATAATGGTAAATCTTTAGGAATTATTTCAATCGGCGATGTGGTGCGTCTTATGATCGATGAGCAGAAGTACTTAATAGAACAATTGCAAAAATTTGTAACTAGCTAGACCCCCTTTTTATTTAAAACCTGGTAAAAGGATGAAAGGTCTCCATTTTAGGTTTTATAAAATTAAAATCTGTTATAACTAATTTTTAATGAAAAAAGCTAAGGAAGAACTTATTCAGGCAGGCCTTACCAGCTCTCCTCTTAAAAAAGATTCCAAAGAGTAATGTTTAAAGTCGTAAAGGATGAGGCAAAAGACAATCTTAATAAAATAACACCTCGAAAAGTGCTCGCGCTTTGGCTTATTCTTGCAATCGTTCTTTATTTAATTGTGCCAAGAGTGATTAATTTAAAAGAATATAAAGATGATTACATTCTTTTTGCAATGATCATCTTAAGTTTTCTGATCATGGCCTCTGTTGTAATCATTGGCAAACTGATAAAGAAAAGTAAATGAAACGTATTATTTTAATTTTATTCATCGTATTCAATGTTCAAGTCGTTGCAGCAGAACCCACTCAAAAGGAACCATTAGAAAATTGCGCAGATGTTCAGTTTATGTATGTTTGGGGTGAGGCGGATGATGTTAAAAAATTTATCGCTCAGCCCATAGATGTTAAAATGAAAGATCTAAAATTCATGGAAAACTTTCCCTATTTTAGGTTTGTTAAAATCTGTGAGAGAGAACGATTAGGAAGAGAAGAAGAGTTTGATGAGGAGTGGACAGGGATTTGAAACCTTACATCATCATTGCTTATGATCAATTTAAAAAGCACAAAAAGATTGTAATCTTTGCCGCGATAATAAAAGCGATTGTTTTTTATTATATTTTTTTTAAAGTATAGCCATGAAATATATTATCGTTTTTATTCTTTTATTTTCTGCAATCACAACTAGAGTTAATGCACAAATGGTTACTTATCTTTGTAATTTTAAAGAGGGTGGTCAAATGGAAGGTGGCAAAGAATATGCTGCAAAGAAGATGCCAGTTTTAAAAATTCTTTTAGATAAAGATAAAAAAGTAGTGAAAGACATTAAACGCCAATTTGATCCTTACACTGAAGAAAAAGACATCATGAATTGGACTCATAACTGGGATGCTTGGTCTGATAAATATTCATTAAATCTTGCAAATGGACATCTTGAGATGAATGGTCAAAACAAAACATCCGCAGACTGGACCAAAAGTTACAAATACGTTTGTACTAAATTTGAAAAGAAACCTAAGGCTTCATAAAGTTATTGTTAATGATTAAAGATAATTTAATTAAGATACTGGATTACCTTATAAGTAGACCGAAGACAGTGGTAATCATATTAGTGTTGCTTGCTTTATCGCCTTTATTTATAAATTTAATAAAGTTTTAAAATTTTATGAAAAAAGTATTTTTAGTTTATGGTCACTATAGCGATAAATCCTTTAATGCAGCTATTCGCGACACTTTTACTGAAACAGCAAGACAACTGGGTCATTCCGTTGATTGTGTGGATTTATATAAAGAAAATTTTGATCCAGTTTTTAGAGGAGAAGAACCTGATGCAACAACTCTTTCTCATAGAGAGCGAATAAAGAAATCAGATACGATTGTATTAATAGGTCCCATTTGGAATTTTAGAATGCCTGCCATCTTAGAAGGTTGGATTGATAAAGTCCTAGCGCCTCCGTTTGCTTTTACTTTTAAAAAATTATGGGGAAATTATGGTTACCCCATCGGTGGACTTAAAGATAAAAATGCAATTATTTTTTGCACCTATGGTTCTCCAAGACTTGCAATCACGACATTTTTTTTAAATTTACCAATTCGAAGATTAAAACGCGGTGTGTTTCATATTTGCGGAATAAGAGACATTAAATATAGAAGATATTTTGCTGTGCCCTTTGTAAGCCCTGAAGAACGAGCTGAATTTTTAGAAGACGTTAAACAAACAGCTCGAAGTTTATAAAATAGATCCTAAGTAAAAAAACCTATAAGATATTAATGAATAACAACTTAAATAAATTTTGTGGCAGATAAAACAATTAAACTTCATTGGTTCCTCGTTAAGGCAAAACCTAGAATTTTCTATTCTATAGCTATTGGAGTATTAGTATTCTTTTCATTACATGGTTATCAACCTTCCACTCGTTTTTTAATGGGCTGGAGTGCAGCATCTTCAACCTATCTTGTACTTGTTTTTTTGATGATGCACTTTGTAGGTCACAAAAATATTTCTCACTTTAGTGCGCTCGAAGATGATGGCAAACTTGCGATCTATATTATTTCACTACTTTCAGGGGGCGTTAGTTTACTTGCAATATTTATTCATATTGGTGGCATGAAAGATGTGCCACGTAATTTAAAAGAATTTGCAGTATTGATGACGGGAGTTACATTCTTTACTTCATGGTTGGTGTTGCATACCGCCTATTGTTTGCATTACGCCCATATTTATTACCTAGAACAAAATAAAAATAAGAAACTTAACCCTCTACTTTTTTCAGGTTCAAAAAATCCAAGTTATGCAGATTTTTTTCACTTTTCAGTGGTGATTGGAATGACTTGTCAGACAGCAGATGTTGTTATTCAAAGTTCAAAAATTAGATCCCTTGTCACCGTACATAGCATGATCTCCTTTGCCTTCAACGCAACCTTACTAGCACTCACAATGAGCTTGGTTGCAGGACTGATGTCTTAAAATAAATTACATTTTTATTAATTGTTATTTAGGTCGTTATAGTTTTTATGTTTTTTTAATATTTCTGCTGCATGCTCTCTAAATAATTCTCCATCAACAAGCCATATAGGGCTAGTATAATGATTTACAATCCATTTTGTTTTAACTTGAAAAAAAATATATATATCCATTTGTTCACATAAATATAAAAATTTTTCTCCTGAAGCACTTAGAGCTAACTTTGCCCTCCAGTCTCCATTCATAGGATGCATATCGAATTTGCAGCAGCATTGAAAACCTAGTCTTTGATAATGTGTTGCATCAGCTTTTGCTGAGTCAGGCGCTAAAAGGGTTTCATTATTTAATGCTAATTCAATATCTTTTTTATTAGCTAAAGGTCTGCCGTGTTTTTCTATAAGTTCTGGTGTAATTTTATCTTCATTAATCTTCCAAGGCATATTTTATTTATCTCCAAATATTAAACCCAATATACAACCAAACAAGTATATTCCTAAAATAATTCTTACTAAAATATTTTCAAAATAAATAAACCCTGCGAGACCAAATGTTCCAAATATTAAATATTTACCAGGAAATACATGACCATATTTAGGACTGTACCAGATCTTTTTATTTTTTTTATTATCTTCCATTAATTATTTTCTTTTTTTAATTTTATGACCGTGTTTATAATATATTTTCACCCAAGTCTTTTCGGGATAATCTACTTCACCAAGATCTGAGTATTCTTTAAACTCTCCGTTTTTATTTCCGTCTACAAAAAAACCCTGTGATATTGAATAAACTTTAGGACTACCGTCATTATTTAAAAAATAATCAGGACCGTGATAAACTATCAATTCACCTCTGCCATTGTACATTCCATTCTTCCACTCACCTACGTATTTACTTTCAATATTATGATATTTTATTTTTTTTAAAAAAGACTTTTGATAATTATTAACCCACTCTTTACCCTTTATTTTATGAACCTTATTATCTATTCCTTTTACAGAGTCATAAGTTTCAGAAGTTCCTTTGCCACATGGAACTCCATCAATTGTCTCTCCGGTGAAGTAAGTGACGAACCTATCTAAAGATTCTTTAATTTTTAAATTTTTAACTGTTTTAATTTTTTCTTTCAAAGTTTTTTTCATTTTAATTATTATGAGAATAATACTTTTTCATTATGTCTGGGCGCATCATATAAACTCTTTTTTCAATCTCCTTATAATATTCTTTACTATAACGAATATAACGCTCCTTATTTAATTGCCAATGTACCCTTGCGCAACACTCATTTAAAACAGGGTCTCTCATCCATTGATTATATTTAAACCACTCGTTACCGATTACATTCATTCGTTTGTCTTCATCCATGTCATTCAACATTTCATCAGAGACAGATTCAATTTTAACTAATCTTAAAGCAAGTTTTAGTTTTATTTTGTTCATTATTTTTATTTCAATAAACTTTATAAAATAATGATTAAAAGATCTTATTAATGCTGCTTCAACTTTATGTGCCTTCTTAATTATTCTTTCTATAAACATGACATTACAGGGTTATGTTAATATTCGTTTAATAACGATGTATGGAGAGGAAAATAGAAATATGAACTCAAACTCATAAGACAAAATCACACTACATTACAAGATTATGCAAACGTCTTAAATTAATTATATTAGTATTCGGGTAATTAAGGCAACTATTATTTATGTATAATTTTTTTATATAGTTAGCGGTCAAAATTTTGCTACAGTGTTTCAAAAATGGAGAAGTAAATGAAAAAAAACATAATCAAATTTTTAGAAGGCAAATATAGTTTAGGACACAGTTATTGGGTTGTTGGAGTTTTAGGATCTTTTGGAGTTGGTATACCGTTTTTTTTAATGGCGGTTAGCGATGTTGATAACATGAGTAGCTTTGTTGCTACGCTAGGAATCATTTATTATCTATTTTATATTTTATATTGCGTTGGAGTTTTAATAGGAACTTGGAAAAGTGCTGGTTTTTATATCCAACAAAAAATAAAATCTAAACAATCTGCTATATGGGGATATACGGCAAGGGTAGCCTTAGTTTTGGGGGCAGCAAGTGTTATTAATGAAATAATTAAACTATTTAAATAAATTGAGACTAATTTTAATATTATTTTTAATTTGGAGCCAAAATGCTTTTGCGGGCAAGGGAACAAACTGTGAATTGGTAGTAGATAAAGCGACAGTTAGCCGAGATCATGGTTGGATAAAATTTGAAGTTTATAATCCAACCGATTCAACAATTATTATGGATGGTATAAAATATTTTAAAAGTAATGAATTTTGGAGAGAATATAAAGATATTGTTAAAAGTATTTATTCAAAAACAGATGGTAATTTTACGCACTATGTCAAAACCGATAGTAGTATTTCATTTATTTTGCAATGTCATAAACTTGAAATTTATAAGCCACCAGCAAGATCTGCTATAGAGACATTAACGCCAAAAAAAACTTGGGCTCAAGAATTAATTATTAAAATTTTGAGATGAAAAAATTATTATTTATTATTTTTTCATTTACGTTTTTTTTTACTCAAATTACAATTGCAGCAGATATCATTAAGAAATCAAGTAGCGGAATCTGTCATGATAAGACTTCAAAGTTCTACGAAAAGACTAAAAAGTTTAAACCATTTAAGACTATGAAAGAGTGTTTGGATAGTGGAGGGAGATTGCCTAAAAAATAATTATCTTCCTAAAAAGCCATTAATAACCCAATTAATTAATTGGACTAAACCAAAGCCTACAAAAAAACCAACTACTCCTCCAAGCAACATATAAGGTATAGATAAAAAACCATTACCACCTGCTACAAAGCCTATAGTTCCGAATAAGATTAGAAAAAAAAATCCAACAATCAATCCAACTCTTCTAAGGCCTTCGGATATATTTTCTTTCCAATTCATTTAAATTTTATAAGTAAAAATTGTTAAAATGCAATTTTGAATTTTTTTAAAGGTTAATACTTAGCTTGTTCACAAGAATTTTTTGTATTTTCAGTTTGTTGAACGCGCGGTTTATTAGTTACGTCAAATCCCTGATCTTTTAATAGTTCTTTCCAAAAACTAAATAAAACTTTGGGATCTCTAGAAGGGTTGGTGTCGCAAGTAGTTAAAATATAAAAGCTTACTTTTATTTTTTTATTTTCTTCTTTATTAGAATCCGCATCTAAAAAATTACTAAGTTTTGTATTTTGTTTTTTTAATTCATCTAAACTTGTGCATTTATTTTCCTTGCAAGTTTTATAAAGATCTATTTTTTCAGATTTTTGCATTAAATCAGATACTACAATTATTTCTCTATAAGGCTGATCAGACGAAAAATCTGTTTCAAAACTTTTTGCAACCCAGGAGATAGTTTCGTAAATAAAACTATTGTCCGAAGATCCGTCGGTTTTAAAAATAGAAATCAAAGCATCTTTTTCAAGGTTAGAGAAGAAATTACTTCGATATTTTGCTAGATCCTGATCATTGGACGAAAAACTAGAGTCCGCAACTTTGCATTTGGAAAAAATTAAATTGTTTTCAGCGGGTTTCTTACCATTTATAAGAAAGTAAGAAAATTTATAACCTTTGTCGTATTTTTTATATAAAGCACTAGAATCTTTTGAGAAGAATACTTTTTTAATTTCTTGATACTGGGCCTCTGTTAGTTTTGAAGTGCGATCAATCAAAACTATAATATGCCCATATTTATGGTTATTTGAACAATATGTTTTTTGATCAAAATTATCTATGTCTCCAGTTGAAGGATAATCATTACATGCGGCAACTAAACTTAGAGAAATTAGTAAAATAAATTTAATGAGCTTTGTATTCATCGTTTATTTTTTCTTTTTTAAGCAAAAAATTTTCTTTAACTTTTTCAATTTCTTTTAGACAGTTATTGAAGAAATTTTCTATTTTAGTTAATAATTCTTCATATTTAGCGTCTCTTTTTTTATCATCATAATAGTGTTCGTAAATATTTGAAAAAACAATAGGAAGGCTTTTATCTTTTGGATCTACGGTGTAATTATTTTTATCAAAATAACTCGGTTGTTCTAAATTTCTTACTGATTTATTATTATTTCTATACAGCAATAATAATTGTTGAACATTTTTCTCTAAAATTTCTAATTTTTTTTCATAATTATTAAATTCATATTGAATTTTAATCGTATTTTGGTTCCATTCATTTAATCTATTTATTAATTGGCCTTTATAATTTTGAATATTATTAATTGTATTATTTATTGACTCTAAAATTTCCTCAGAAAGATTTAGAATAATTTTTTTTATTTTTTCCCTTTCTTGATTAACTTTAGATTGCCTTGGACCATATCCAGGATAAACATCATTATAAATATACCCTTTATATATTGCAGTTATTGATGCGATGACACCCAAAGCAAAAAGTAAAAATCCTATCGTGTTAAAATGTATCTCAAAAATATTACTTCTTAACTCTTTTAATTTATCCCAATCTACAGCTCCATTAAATTTTGATAACTCAACTGAAGATCTGTATGCACCTAATAATAAATTTAAAATAATAATAGTTATAATAAAAACTATGATCGCTACGGTAGCTGCAACTCTATTAAATTTTATAACACTGTTGATTTGCTTTAATATGAAATATCCAATTAAAGATGAAAAAATCACATTTATAATTGAAAAACCAAGAGCTATCATTAACCCAGCACGTCTTCCCCCGTGTTCTCCATCTGCCAAAATTCCTGAGTTAACTATCAGTTCTAATATAAATAAAAAGATTATGAAAATTAAAGAATGGAGTGCCTCATCTTTTGTTGGGCATCTGGCCTCTTCAGATAATTCATTATTTTTTTTAAATTGAGTTAGTGTTTCTAAATGTTCTTTAAGTGTTTTTCGATATTGCTCTAATTTATTTTTAGCTGAAGAAATAATTCTTTCTAATTCTAAGCTTAAATTACCTGCAAAATGACTAAGTTGATTCGTTCTTAATAATGTTACCAGCTCTATTAACTGCTCTTTTAGTTCTGAAAAAAATTTTGTAGCTGTTTTTTGAATTCTTGAAATATAATTATTCGCTTGACTTATGATTTTGGTTTCGCAGTTGCTTAAGTTATTTGTACTTGAAGAAGGAATATTATTAGATCCATCGGTTTTAGCTTGTTTTACAACTTTAAGCTTTCTTTCTATGTCATTAACATCAAAGTCTTCCCATTTAATTTCATTTGAAACTAAATATGAATTGGAGAGCTCAACTGAGGTTTTTTTTTGGTTGAATAATTTGGCCATTTAAATTTAAAGGACCAAAATCTATGAAAAATTAAGATTAATAAATTAAAAATTATATATATAAATTTTATATAGATTTAAAATATTTTTCTGGGCTTTAATAGCACGAATTCTATCAGTAAAAATAGGGTCGGTCATGACATTCTTTCATTAACTTGCTGTTATCTAATATGTGGCATTAGTAGTGACCGATTAGATAAGATCTATTTTTTAGGCATTAAACTTGCTTCAATATATTTATTATCAAAGGTGTTAATGGCTAGTTTTTTAATATCTTCTTTAGTAATGGATTTAATTATTTTGTCTAATGTTTCAGCGATCTCTAGAGGCTCTTTCTCATGGTAGTAATCGCTAATAGCACTTGTCCACCAACGATTAGATTGTTTATCTAATTCGTATTTTCTTAAATGCGCTTTGATGGATTCATCTAAATAGTGATCTGGAAAGTCACCAACTTTTAATTTTTCTATAACTTTTTCGCTTTCTCTAAATATTTTATCTTTATTATTAGGATCTGAATCAAACATAATGATTATGGAGTACTTTTGTTCTGGAAATTTAGAAATTCCATAGCTTTGAACTGATATGGAATAAACTAGATTTTGTTTTTCTCTAATTTCTTCATTCAACATTCTTTTTAAAATTTCATCGGCACAAAAGATAATGAAACGATTTTTTACATTATAATCAAAATTTTTATTATAGGCCCTAATACTTTTGCTTTGCGCTTCCAAGTTTTCAAATACTTCATATTTCACAAGTTCTTTTTCAACTCTGACACCATCGTCAAAGTAAGTTTCTTTTCTACCTAAATTAGGCAAACTACCTAAATATTTTGTAATCAAAGGTTTAAGTTCATCTACTTTGAAGTCGCCAACAAATGTAAATGTAAAATCACTACCATCTTTAAATCTTTCTGCATAAAATTTTTTAATATCTTCAATATTTATTTTATCTATTTGTTCCTCAGTTAAACTTAAAGCTCTTGGATTATTTTTGTAGTAATTTTCAGAAAATTTTCTTGAAAATCTTGCCTTAGCATCAGCATTAGTTAATTTTAAATATTCTTTTAGTTCTGTTTTTAATTTGTCGATTGCAGTGTTGTTGTAATTTATATTTTCAAAGTGCAAATAAATAAGCTCGAATAATTCTTTTTGATAAGCTGCAATTGTTTTTCCAGATAATCCTTCATAAGAATATGTAAAATAGGGAGCAATCGATACAAAGCCTGGATTAACCAAATCATTCAGTTCAGTTCTAGTAAATTGACCAAGACCACTTTCAGCAATAATTTTTTCAGTATTTTGTATTGAGTATAAAGCTGGAATGGAAACATAAGAAAAACCACCAGGACTTTTTGCTGTAAAATTAAATTCTTTTTCTTTATTTTTAGTTGGCTTTAATAAAACTTTCACTCCGTTTTCAAGATCTAGCTCAACAACATCTGTACCTTTATGTTTAAACTCTTTAACAATCTTCGAACCTTTTAATTCTTTATTAATAAGTTTTTTCTTTGATATTGTATAACCAGTTTGAGCAAGTTTTTGTTTGGATAATTCTTTTTCTATATTTACAAATTTTTCTTTAGTTAAAAGGTTTTTATATTTTTCAGGTGTTTTAAATAAAATTACCCTATCATCAGGCTGATAGTATTTATAAAAGTTGTCGTTAATTTCTTTAAGGGTGATTGTTTTCATTGCTTGTTTTGCAAGTTCAAATTCATAGTCAATTCCACTTGCCATCTCTTTATCTATAAAGTGTCTTCTATATTCATCTAAAAGATCAGCTGATTGCTTAGTATTCTTTTGCTTCAGAGATATTTCTAAGGAAAGTAATTTATCTTTTTTAACAAGTTCAAGTTCATCTTCTACAAACCCATTTTGTTTAACTCTTTCAATCTCAGTTAATAAAAATTTTAATCCTTCGTCTACCTGTCCTTCTTTGAACATTGCAACTATAGAATATATTTCTTCTTGCTCTGATAATTCAGATACATCAACAGTAGATGAAATAAGAGGACTATCCTGTTCAATTAAAATTCTACTCAATCTTCTTTGAAAAATAGACTCTGTTAAATATCTAATTAGATAATCTTTGTAATTAATACCTGTTTCCATGAAGAGTTTAGGCTCTCGATTTAAGATCTGAATGTAGAGCCCGCTAATTTCTGGATCTGTAATATTTGCAAATATTGTCTCATTATATTTAGGCACAGAACCTAAAGGTTTTTCAATTGCAGGAGTTTTAGCTTTTATAGATGAGAAGTATTTTTTAATAATCCGTTCAGCTTTTTTTTGATCAATATCCCCTACAACAAATACCCCCATTAATTCTGGTCGGTACCACTGTTCGTAATATTTTTTTGCAGTCTCATATTTAAAGTTTCGAACAACATCCATGGTACCAATCGGATCTCTTTCTAAATATTTTGAATTTTTAAAAAGATAAGGTTTTTGTAGTTCATCTATTCTATTAAATTTACCAAGACCTCGACGCCACTCTTCTTCTACAATTTTTCTCTCTCTTTCAAATGCCTCATCTTCTAGAGCAAGTTCACTACCGATCTCTGAAAGAATATGAATGCCAGTATCTAAATATTTTTCATCATTGGTTGGTATTTGAAATTTATAAATAGTCCTTTCATAGGAAGTAGTTGCATTAAAATCAGCGCCTAGAGAAAGACCTAAAGATCTTAAATACTCATCAATTTTATTTTTTGGAAAACTTTTAGAACCATTGAAGGCCATATGTTCCAGTAAATGAGCAAGACCTTTTTGATCATCATTTTCATGTAGAGAGCCTGTTTTTATAACAAGTTCTAAATAAGCTTTGTTTTTAGGAAGTTGATTATTTTTTATGTAGTACGTAAGTCCGTTATCAAGTTTTCCGTGTGTTATCATAAGATCTAATGGTATTACCTTTGTTAAATCTATCTCAGCAGCGTTAACGTTAAAAAATAATGCTACAAAAAATATTATTTTTAGTACTAGTCTCACTAAAGCTGACCTATTGAGATTCGCTATACTCATATAATTTAAACTTTTATCAAATAGGGGGTGTGGAGAACTTTTGTCAATGTATTGTATGATTTGAATTAAATAAAATGAATTAATATATCTCTAAATCCTATCTAATTTTTATACACAATTTTTTTAATAATTTTGTTAAAATAAAATTTAATGAATAATTTATTTAGCAAAAAATCTGAAAAAGTTTGGGCAACCATATCTATTATTTGGTTAGCTTTTATTGTTTTAGTAGCATCTGGCGGGTATTATTCTTTTCAATGGGATATTTTTTTTGCCGCAGGAATTTTGCCAGTAGTTGTTGGCTGGGGTATTTATTTAGTCTGGAAAAAATAAAAAAATGAAAAATTTTTTTAGCTTAATTTGGATGCCGATTGATACAAAGGAAAATTTACAATCGGCTTTACAAAGTTCTAAGGCACTTTGTTACTTATTAATTATTGGTTATAGTATAAGCCTTATATTTGTTACTATATTTAACGCAGATTTATATTCCCCTGGAGTTCAATTTCAGGATGGTACGGAAAAGTTTTTTTATATTATACTGTATGCAGCACCTATTTGCTTATCTTATTATTTAATACAAAGAATTAAATCAGGAAAATATAATTCAATACCTTTTTTATCTATTTGGCTTTTGCTAGAAATGTTGGCCAAAATATCTAATTATGGGTTAAGAGCTGGCTTTTTTGTATCTTTACTAATAATAGTTTTTTCAATCTCGTGTTTGCGAGCATGGTACAAGTATAAATTTAATTAGTTTTCGATAAAATTAAATTAACTTAAATAAAAATATTCATTACAGATGAATAAAGAAGAAAAGGAATGGAAGAAAATTCAAAAACTTGCAAGAGAGTTAAAATATAACCCTAACGATGTTTATAATATTGTTTGGGGGCATTATTATCATAAACACCCAAACTACTTAACATTCATTGTTTTGGGGTTAATTAAAAAAAATCTTACAACAATAGAGTTAGGAAAAGAAATTGTGAATACAGAAGGAGTCATTGTTAAGCGAAAAAAAGGTGAGGAAGATATTCATTATGCAATTAGAGCGGATGAGCATTTTTTTAGAGAACATTATAAACCAAAGCCTATTTTTAGAGAAAAAGTAGATTTTTATAAATCCTTAACTAGAAAATATAAGGATGCATATAAAAAATATCCTAGAGAAATTAACTCGCATTCAAAGACAGATTATTAATCATTTCCCTGATCGATCAGGGAAATTGAAATATTGTATTTAAGTTTTATTTTCTTCTTAACAATTAAAAATAGGAGAAAATATGAAAAATGACATCGAGCCAAATGGTTCAAATGTAACCTCAATTAGCAAAGTGTTAGCTAATAGAGAGAATGCTAAAAA
>Ga0209084_1001675_pt1 | contig 18239 bp, 12 predicted proteins | sample C_130820_MF_Meta_FD_187309 | JGI IMG/M metagenome (GOLD analysis project Ga0209084, IMG submission 187309) | Freshwater microbial communities from Lake Croche, Canada to study carbon cycling - C_130820_MF_MetaG (SPAdes) (version 2) | ecosystem: Environmental > Aquatic > Freshwater > Lake... | reverse complement strand
AATGACGAAATATGTGCAGGACGTTGATCGCCGGTGCTAACATCTCGTAATACATTAGTACCAACTGCAATTGGATTATCACCTACTTCACTGCTAATTACAGTGTAATACGATTTTCCACAGAAGTATAAATTAAAATATTCTGTGTTAATTGATGCGGCTGTATTGCCGGAATCTGACCCACCACTTGATAATGCCTTACTTAATGTTATACTGTTGTAGCCAACATCAGTTACAACAGTATCTGTTGCCACATATAGTATACCATTGGTTCCAGTTTGACTGCCGTACTGATCTCTAACATATACTGTGTTACCAACAGCAACTCCAGTAGTATCAATGTTAGTCAATGTAATTGTTCCCGTGCTCAATGATGCCAGATTTGGTATAGCATTTAAAAATCCAGGAAATCCTTGATCGTTTGTATATGGTACTACAAAGCCAGTATAGTCTTTATATGCGGTTGGTGGAACAACTTCCATAACTAACGAAATATGAGGACGGTCTGCTAGGTCAGGAAGGAATATTCTAACTCTAGAATTATTTGGCCAGTATCCGGTTGGATAATATTGATTAAATTCAGCATCGTCAGGGTATGATTTAAAACTTGGATTATATACTGTACCACTGAATTGACGTGTGCCATATCCTTTGGCAACCAAGCAAAGATCACCAAAGTTAGCATTACTATTAACAATACTTGCAATACCACCGTTGTCAACCTGCACGCCAACTGAACAGAAAATCGTAAACACAGAAACTAACTGTGCATATCCATCATTGGTAATTCTAACGCCGCGACCACCTTGATTAACTTGAGTAAACGCATCATAAACAAAAGAATTAATTGGGCTTCGATCACTAATTACTGCACCATCAACTAAACTTCCACCCATACTACCAATTGGATCAAACTTACGTTGATTCCAAGTAGTTGCACTATTAGTATATTCTAAACTTAGTTGCTCAACTTCTGCATCTGTTTTTGGATACACCAAGGTATCACCAAAATATAATGTAGCATTATTGCCGAAGCCCACAGTTGCAGTGTTTAATCCAACCAAATATGTCCCAGTAGTTATTGTAGTAACTGATGTTACTCTTGGTGCCAGTTTAACATCGGCGCCGTTAATACCTACTAGGGAAAACAATCCGCCGCCAGCATATCTAGGAGGAGCATACAATGGGCCTCTTTCAATAATAGTAGTGATAATATTAAAGTTTCTCTTAACAGCTTCCTGTGGCATGTAGTCGCCACCATACTGGAAGAATGTATTAATTACCTGTACTGTATTTGTTGCAGTCTGTGGGGTTACCGGAGTATTAGCAATAATTTTTAATGCTAGGTCTTTGGCATAATTAATTGCCATTGTAGTAGTAGTTACTTGTGTGGCAACAGAGTTGTAACCTTGATTCCAATATGATAATCCTGCATCAAGTGACTTAGAATTACCGCCTAATAAAATATCTTGACTAACTGCATCAACAATTAGACCTGTATCACGATAACATTTTTCTTCATTATAGTTAAAACTAGTACGGTTGTACGCCCAATCAATATAATTTATTACATCATCAACAATAAATTTCTTGTTGTCTTGAAGAATTTTGAATCCATTTATAACAGATGTTGTAGTTGTAGCTGTTAGTGCAATTGCAGTTAGTCCCACGGATGCACTTGGACCATATATAATAATATCTGTAATAGTAGAAATAGATTGCTGAATATAACCAACTTCTACACTAGTGGCCAATGAAGAAGTAGTCACCGGTGCCAGTATTGTACCAGTGCTGACCGTTATATTTGTTCCTGTTAACAAACTAGTCACAAGACTCTTTATTCTATTAAAAGCTACAATAGTCTGAGTTTCTTGTCCGTGTATTGAGCTTGTTGAAGATGATGATGCGTAATATGATAAGCCGGCTTGCACTGCCTGTCTGTTTCCGCCGTGTGTTAAATCAAATGCAATTGAACTAGTAATTAATCCAACATCACGAGCACAAGTTGATGTACTGTAACTAAAATTAGGATGAATAGCATTAACATACGCAATAACTTCTGCGGCCAAGTATTCTTTGTTAGCCATTAATAAATTAAATGCGTTTGCTACACCTAATAAATTAGAATTTGGTCCGTTTGGAATTATTCTATCAGACCAACCTCTTTTATTACCTTTTAGAATTTCTAAGATAATGTCAAAGTTTGCAGAAATTATGGCAGATTCTTCAGCAGTGGCAGGTTCGTATCCATCTGCTTTAGTTTTTTGTGTAACAACATATTGATATCTAGGAACTAAATCATCTACATAAGTAATACCTCTGACAATTTTAACTGACAAATCTTTTAGATATGTAACTGCATCTATTGTTGGGCCAATCTGAGCTAGTATGTCGCCTGTGTAATTTCCTTGACTCCAGTATTGCAATCCAGAAAAAGTACTTTGGCTACGTTTAGCTGTTGGGTATAATAAATCTTGACTAATTGCATCTACAATTAATCCAACATCTCTCTTACATTGAATTTTGCTGTAAGGGAATGATTTAACTAAACCATTGATGTAGTTAATTGTCTCTTCTTGAATAAATCTACGATTAGCCTGCATTAAAATTTCAGCACTAACAAATGCCGCATCGGGTCCACCCGATTTATATATTGCAGGTGCCGCATCAGGTCCATTATTAATAATTGTAGTAATTATATTAAACGAACTGTCAATGGAATTACTGGCAATTGCGCCGCCAAGCAACACAGTATTTCTAACCTGTGCATGTGTGCCACTTACGGCAATAACTGCGGGCACAGATAATATAGTTGTTACTGTGGTATTAGTAATAACTTTTTGCACTAATTGATTTAAGTAATCTATTGCAGAAGAAGTCTGAGTTTCTTGTCCTGAAATCTTGCTAATAACGCCGTCGTAGTATGCTAGACCACTTTCAACTGCTTTTTGGTTACCGCCAAATGCCGCATCATAGGCCACGTTTTCAACCAATATGCCCACATCACGGTAGCAATACTCTCTAGAGTAATTAAATGTATTTGTTGTTGCATTGATATAAGCAATAACTTCAGCTTGAATAAAAGATTTATTGGCTAATAAAATATTAAATGCATTAGTTGCTTCTTGTGCAGGATTAATGATTAAATCAATTGGCTGTCTTACAGCGGCAACTGCTGGTCCTCGACGTATAATATTAGTAATTATATCAATCTTTGATTGTAGTGCAGTTGCTTCGTATGTGCTAGCAATTGGCTGGCTAATAATTACCTGAGTAGTTGCAGTTTGATAAGTTGTAGGTAGTGCTACCCCTCTAACAATGTTAGAAATAATGCTCTTTAAATAATTGTATGCGGCTGTAGTCTGCGGAATTTCATTAGCAATCTGAGTTGATGTCGTACTGTAATTGTAATAATAAACACCAGATTTAATTGTTTGTTTATTGCCGCCGTGTTTCAAGTCAAATGCAACACTTTGAACAATGTTCCCAACGTCTCTTGCACAAGTTGATGTATTAAACACAAATGTTGGTGCATTAGAAGCAATCCAACTTAGTACCTGTGTTTTGAATGTAGGGATGTTAGATATTAACGCAGTGTATGCGGCTAATTTTTGTGTATCCGCAGTTGGAAGGCCGTTTGACACTATTAAATCAGTAATTCCAACTGTGCCAGTTGTTATAATATTTGTTATAGTTGTAAACAATGTGTTTACAATTGTTTGTGAAGGTGCTCCGCCTGCACTAAGAGCAACTGCGGCTGCAAGACTTTTTAAGTAATTAATTGCATTTGTAGTAGTAGTCTGCTGGCCGGCAATTGCAGAAGTTGTTTGACTCCAATATTCTAATCCTGCAAATATACTTTCACTGTTGCTTTGGTATAACACATCAAGGCTGATAGAGTCAACAATTAATCCTAAATCTCTGCGGCATTTAGTTTGATTATATGTACTAGTAAAGTTGCCTGTGTTAAATGTTGCATCAACATAGGCCACAACCTGTTCTTGTAAGAAAGGTTTGTTAGCTAACATCAATGTGCGAGCATTAAAGAATCCTGGATTTTGTTGACCAGCGTTAGCCGCCATGCCTTGCGTAATTGTACCGGTACTAACTTTTACTACAAGACTAGTTGTATTTGCCGCCCATGTACCTGTACCAACTGCCGCAGGTACCTGAACAGTTTGACTAGGAACAAACATTGTACCGTCACGTAACCATGGACCACTTTGATTAGTACAGTTTTGAATATACGGTGAATGGAATAAATCAATTCGGTTATTACCTTCTAGTGGAGGGAATGACGTAGCATAAGCTCCTCTATTAAATTCAGGAGTATATGCACCTTCTAATAAACCACTGCGGCCATTTAAGAATGTCATGTAGTTTAAGTAGCAACCGCTTTCTACATGGAATAGGTCTTGAGTCTTGTTTATTGGCTCAATAAATGTTGTACGAATATCACTGCCTCTAATACTGGTATACGGTTTCATCCTAATAGGATTGTCTTCTAAATAGAATCCTGCACTGACTAAAATTTGTGTACCTGGCTGATAGTAAGGACTGTTTACAGCACCAGTAATTGTACGACATGCTCGACTTGCGTCCATGGCTCTACCATCATTGGTGTCATTACCGTCTGTGGTAACATATAAAGTATTTGAAACTACCGGAGCAGTTCCTATAGGGTTTGTACCACGCACACGAATGTCGCCGAAAACGTCAGTCATTCCTGCTTTTGGTTTAATTTCAATAGACCCGGTAGTTGATGCTAATACTCTAGCATAGATATTATGAACATACGCATCAGCCCATTGAGTTGAGCTAGTGCCTAATCCGTATGATTTAGCTGCCACGTCTGCATCAAAAGGAGGATCTACCTGTTTGGTAACAATGTTTTCGCCTACGCTGATGCCGCCTTCTACTCGTATTGCACCGTCTAACCTAGTAGCAGTGGCAGTAGAGTTAACTAATAATAAATCAGTGCCTAATTTTCCAGTGAAAGGATTATATGTTAGTCCACCATTTAATCCGGTATCATCAATATAGATGAATTGTTCACCTGATGTTAATGCAAGCGTTGGGTGAAATACTAGGTCGGCGTTAGTTGCTGTTACAACCAACTGGAAAGAAGTGTTTGCAATTTCAACACGACCATAAATTCTACCGCCAACGTTTAAGTCTTTTTCAATACCTACACCACCGTGTACATATACTGCACCAGTTTGTCTATGTGCGGCAGTATCATAAATGTCTGCAGGGTCATACGGGCGACCATTAGGACCATATTGTAAATATTGATTCTGTACGTTATCTTCGCTGTAATATTCGCCCTTCTTTAAAAATCCCTTATTCCACTGATCTCCGGAACTACCAATGTTAAACGTTTGTTGTTTAGGAAGAATATCACTTTTTATTTTAGATTTAAATTCTGTAGTGTCTACACCGATGGAAGATCCTAATACAGTGTTATATAAAATATCAGTCTCTGGAGCATTTGATATTACATTATTTTGAGCTGTTAATTCTATATTAATACCAGCTGTAACATTTACATTTTTTGTAAGCGATTTAACGGCAGTGATACCGCCAATAGATGTTATTGTAACATTATCAGCGCCTTGAAAATCTGCGGTTGTTCCGGCATCAATTTTAGTTGCGTCGCCTGATTTTAAATTTATTTTGCCGGAGCCTGCACTTAGATAATAGTCATTAGGAATATTAACAACATTGGTTGCGGCAGTTGACGAGACTGCAATATTAGGTGGTGTATTTGAATAGTAGGTAGTTGCCATTTTTAATCCTCAAATGTATTTATTTGTTTAGTGAATCCTTAGTTCAACAGCGTCAATTAAAGGACTGCTTTTATGAGGCCAACGTGGATGGCTTTGAAATCTTATTACTACTCCAAATGCAGGATTTTGAATGTCGTTCATAGTTAATTGAGTATTCCATTTGCTGGTATCGCTACCATAGAGTTTAATAGGACTCATTTCAAGAGATGCTTGATTGTCACCTATTAAATTATTATTAATGCATAGTTGCACTGTTTCATCTGTAATTCTTCCGCCTCTATTCATTGAAATGCGTACTTCAATTCCAGATAATGTTTGAGGTAGTCTAGAAAAATTAAAATTTGTAAGTTTTAAAAAATAAGTTTTATTAGTTAAATCATGTCTTTCATCTACAGCAATATGAATTAAATCTTTGCTAGTTCTCGTTGACCGGCCATCTAGGCTAGACAACCCAGAAAAATTAATCCAAGAAATATGAGCTGTTTCTCCGCCGGTTTCAGCATATTGATCAACGGCATTAGGTAAGGTCCATGTAGTGGTCATACCATTATTTACCTAGATATGAAAATAGGGGGACAAGCCCCCTATTGTGGTTTTAGCTTAAAACATTAAACTGTGTGTGCTAACGAAACAATAGCGGTTCCGGTAGTAGTACCAGTTGAGTTGCCAATTGTCCAAGGTGCTACACGGACTGTACTATAGATGGATGTACCTGTGTTGGATCTTGGATACAAGTTTGCTTTTCTTGCAGTTAATTTAGTAACCCAGTAAGTGTCACCTGCATAATCAGTAGCAATAATGTACATCTGGCCAGCAACTAATGTACCAGTAGACAATTTGCAGACTCCCTGACCTTGTGAGTTTTGTACTAGATAACGACGACTTCCTTCTTGTTTCATAATATCGCCACCACTAACTGCACTTGAACCAGTTGTTAGATAAGAAACAATTGAAATAGCATCTAGACGTGCTGCCGTAGATGTTGTAGCAACAAAAGTTGCGGCTGTACCTGCTGATGTAGGTGAGTATGTTATTGATAAACTGCCGGTTGTGGTATAACCAGTACCTGAATTGACAACAGTCAAAGTTTGAATACGACCAGTACCACCTACATACGATACTTCAGCAGTACCACTGGCAGCAATACCACCAGTGATTTGCGGAGCACTTGCTACCCAAGTAACTGCTGTTGTTGTGCTGTAACCACTGTTAGATGCTGTGTTAGTAACTAGTATTGAACTAATATATTCGCCGCCAACACCAGTGCGGCCACCAGTGTTAGAATTTTGATAAGGGGTAGTTGAACTACCGAAAAATTTGTCTTTAATTGGACGTCCCATTTTATTTTCTCCTTGAGTTTAATGGCGTTCTAGGCCCTACGCGGATGGTACCGCATAATAATCTAGACTGTGTATTTATGGTATAACCAAAAGAAAACCCGCCGAAGCGGGTTTTGATTGTGTAAAACACAAGTAACGGATTACTTGAAGCTTACGTTTGCGCTAGTGATAGCAACTTTACCTAAGTAGTCAGCCGCATTACCTAGAGAAGAAGCAGTATTGCTCAACTCAACGTAACCGTAACGTGTTAGGAAGCCAACTACTGGCTCAAATGTTGCTGGGTCTAGAACAACACCAGAACTCATCAACGGAATGTATGGGCAGTAGAATGCAGCCGCATCAGCTTCGCTAGAACCTTTGTAACCAATTAGAACTTGGTTAGAATCAGTTGTGTCGCTCATGTATGCGTCAACATAAACTCTCATAGCACCGTTCAATGTACCAACAAACTTAGTGTTTGTAGGAGCTTCGAATGTACCTTCTGTAGTACGAGCAAATGCGCTTGTAGTAGCAGATTGTAGAATTGTCAATGCTTGGTTAGAAACAACTGCCCAGTTACCAGCACCACGACGTGTACGTTGAGCAATCAAGTTGCTTACGCGGTTGATCTGGATAGCTAGAGCGGCATGCTCATCACCAACGAATGTAGCTGTACCAGAAACTAATGACTGGTCATATGTTTCTTCAACAGTTGCCAAAGCACGTAGAGAAGCTAGAATCTCTTGGTCGATTTCAGCAGTTATTTCTTGTGCTAGAGCGGCCATGATTTCAGCTTCGATATCAATACCTTGTTGTGCTTGTGCATCTTGAGCTGCCTCGAATGTCCAACGTGCGCTTAGTTTACGAGACTTAGCTTCGACTGGAGTCTTCAAGATTTGAATGCTCATACGCTTGCCTGGTGTACCTTCCATTGTAGCTGTTGGAGAAGCACCTGGAGTAGCACTGTTGTTACCAGAATAAGCGGCAGCAATTTTGAATGGGCTTAGGGCTTCTTCACCTGCTGTTACTACATCACCGGAACTAACACCATCTGCATAACGAACACGTAGAGTGTGGATCTGTGCAACAGGTCCTGTCATTGGCTGAACGCCGATGATTTCGTTAGCAATAACTGTCGGCATAACACGACGAATTACTGGAAGAATAACACGGTTAAGTGTTGCAATGTTACCAGCACTTGTGGCTCCAGCTGTTGCGCTTTCAGCCAAATGACGGCGTGTATTTTCTAAGCAAACTGCCATAGAAGACTTACGGGTACCGGATAGGCCTTCAAGCAGAGCTTCTTTGGTCTCTGACCATCTTTCATTTAATAGTTGTGACATTTATGTCTCCTTGAATTATTTTGATAGACCCGCTAACTTGCGGATGTCTACAATATTGTCTAAGCCTACCTCTGGCTTACTTTCACGATTTCCAGTTACTTCGGTGCTTTCGTTCAATGTAGCTTTCACTACTTTTTTCTGTGCGCCTTCCATTACTGCGGGTAGGTATTTGTCGAATGCAGAATGTAGTTTAGCTGTTTGCACAGATTCCAACAATTCTTGCATTACCACTCTTTTATCACCACTTAATGGCGATACTAACTCAGCCATAACAGTTTTGCGTTCCATTAAATCTTTAGTAACGCGAATTTCACGTTGTACTGATTCAACTAAACTTGCTTTTTCTGCTACTGCTTGTTTTGTTTCTGCTAGTTCAAAATCTTTCTTCTTGATAATCTTTAACAATTTACTTGTTTCAGATTTTTCATTTAGAAAGGAACCTGCATATTCTTGGGCAAACGCTTCATATAGGCGACGACCAAAGTCATTGTTGCGAGCACTTTCAATATCTTCTTTCAATTGCTTGATTTCAGATGTTAAATTTTTAGTGACTGCGGCTTCAACTACTTGAGCACTACGTTTAATAAAGGCTTGTCTAATATCATCGAACTTAGCTCTTGCTTCGCGAACTAACTTAACTTTCGTTTCAGCTAGATCACGCTTGTCTATAGCAAATTCATTGATTTCTTTTGCTAGAGCGTGTACAACGAATTGCTCTAACTTTCCAAAGTTCTCAGAAACTTTCTTACGGTCTCCTTGGAACTCTACTAATTCTCTGCCTAATTGCTTGATAACAAATCCTTCTAGTTTTTTAGCATCTGTAGACATCTTTTGTTGATATGCTACTTTTGCTTCTGCTAGAGATTTTTTGTCATTGTGCAATTCGGCCATTTCAGCGGCCAGTCTTTCGCTTAACATCTTGTCAATTGCTTCAACCATAACAGTCTTATCATGACTGTATTTTTGTGCAAACTCTTCACGAAGTTCAGCGGTTACTTGGTCGCGATTCTCTTGAATTTTTTGAGTAAAGGCAGTTTCGACAGCAGATTTAACTTCTTCTGACATCACGCCTGACTCTACTAATTGTTTGAATGCGTCCAACATTAATTTCTCCTCGGGCTTTATTTTAGACCTTTAATAATTTGCAAGAGACTCTCTTGCAAATATTTCTGGGCCTTTGGATCTTCTTTTACTTCTTTTGCAACCTGTAGTGCTTTATACCCACCACGTGCGTTCATCAAATGCTCATAAACGGGTGTAGGATACGCACCAGGTGCGCTTGGCTGTGCAACTATATCGACAGTGATAATTTCGAAGTCTGATACTTTGCCGCTCATATCGTCAACGTTGCCGCTGCCTCGTGAGCTAACGCCGAGTTTTACACCGGCTTCTAACATAGTACGAATTAAGTTACCCATTGGTGTAGGCAAGATTTTAAACTTGCCATAACCGTTAGGACCTTCCATCCACATATTTGTTATCATGTGACTTACTCGGTCCAAATTTACTTTAAGATCATCTGGGTGATCAACTTCACCTAAGACAGAATAACCATTTTGAATCTGATCATTAAGAGTTTTCACGGCACGTTCAATTTCATCTACAGGGTAGACTCGTTGATTAGCATTGCGAATACCACCTTGAATGGCAATGCCCTTCAAGTGAAGATTCTTGCCATCTTTGTCATCCGACTCCATTACGATGCCGGATTGATCAAAACTTAGGTGTTCTCTTAGATATGTAGGTTTCATCCAGTTTCTCTAATTAGGCGTTACGATTAGGTGCGCCGTTGATTGGGCTCTTAACTTGGCCAACGCTAGTCTGACCAGCTTTGTCACCTGTACCAGAACCAACTGGTCCAGGAGTCTTGCTGTTCTGTGCAACTTTGCTTAGGTTTTTTACGCCCATCTTGCCGCCTGGAACATTGCCGTTACCACTAGCAAATTTCTCACCGGCGGTTTTTGCAATACCGTTGTTTACTTTACCTGGGCTTGTACCTGTGTTGCTTTGACCTTCTACAGCGCCTTGAGCAAGATTACCTGCGTGGGCACCAGTTGTTGGTTTGCCTTTACCGGCACTTACTATGCTCTTGGTATTTCTTTCACCTTGGCGTTCAAAATCACCTGTTCCGGCTCCTGCTGGATCTCCCTTAGGACTCTTCATTGCGTTCTTATCCCAATCCATACCGACTTTTTCAGTATATTCACGTGTCATACGACGACCTTCAAATGCTGGTTGACCCATCATTTCCATTTCGTCTTCTTCTCCGCCTTCTTCACCTTCTTCGTCGCCGAACTCACCGTGTGGTGCTTCGCCGCCTTGGGCTTGCTCTAGTTCAGCAAAGGCTGCTTCTAGTTCTTGAATAGCGTTTTTAATATCAAAAATTGCTTTATCTTCTTGACCTTCTGGACCTTCTTCGCCATCCATGTCATCGGCACCAACATCGGCACCAAACTCATCAGTAGCGTCGCCACCCATTGGCTCTTCTTCACCACCGTCCATCATATAAGAATCTTCTAAATCCATGGACTCGTCCATGTCATCGTCAGCAGATTCGTCCATTTCTTCTTCGTCATCTTCTGCGGCTTCATCCATAGAATCATCTTCTTCTTCAGAAGCTTCATCCATTTCTTCGTCTTCTTCTGCTTCTTCAGCAATTAAATTTTCATAGATATCTCTTGACTTATCAACAATAATTTCATGGAATAGCTCGTTGGCTTTATCCATTTCTTCATTGACGATCAAGTCTAATAGTTGTTCAAACTTTGTAGACATTGCGGGTTTCTCCTTAATTAGTATGCGCGGCAAGGCTGTGTTGTTATTTAAACTGTAATCTATAAACGTGTGGATAATAGGCCAAAAAGCGTCTCTTTTTGACCGAATAGAGGAGAAATTTAATAATTTTAAGCTAGAATATTTAATTCTTAGCTAAAAAAATTAAACTATACTATTATGCGGCTGGTGCAGCCGGTGGAACTGCATACATTTTTCTAACTAATGCCAGTTCTTCTACTTGTTCAGCTTCCCTAGCATCACCTGCTTTTCTAAGATCATTTAACATACGCAAGGTTAATCTAGTCTTGCGTAGGTCAGTAGACTTCAATACGCTAGTATCGTTATCTGAATTATATCGATTGTCATCAGACATATCTGCCTGGTCTCGATCAAAGTAAATGAATTCTCTTAAAAACATAGTGATATTTATGCTGGAGGCGGCGTTGCGGGCGCCGCGCCTTCAGCCGGTGCACCTTCTTCGGGTGGAGGAGGTGTAGTAGCACCGCCTATTGCACTCATATCTGCACCCATACCGTTGGCAGTAATACCTACACTACGTAGTTCTGCATTTGCAGGTAGTGCAGTATCTTCGTCAACATTTTCCTCGCGCCATAACTTTTCGTTTTCTGCCATTTCTTCTGCACTTAAACCTAAGAATCGTTTTAGTGCAAATCGTTTGCTTAAAATAGGATTTTCTGCCAAAGTAGTATATGTGGTTACGCGAGCAGTATCCATTTCTGCTTGACGATAGCTGGCAAAATTTTGCGGTGGATTAAACTTAAGATCAAAGATGTTACTGTCAACATTGACACCTTTGCTGTGTAGATACAGTTTAAATTCTGTATCAAATACATCGTTCATTAGGCTTTGCAATCGCTCGCAGTACTTATTAAACCTTAACTCCTGTATGTATGCTGTTCCAACGCGACCATCATTGAAGTTAGATCCTCCGTCGTCAGGGCCGGTAGGTAGATAACTGCTAGGTATGCGTAAAGCACGAAACAACTTATTAGTAAAATATTTAAGATCATCAATTTCTCCTAAGTTAGTACCACCGGGCAATGTTTCAACTTTACTACCTCTACCCTCCGCAGTTTGTGGGAAGAAATAATCTTCATTGATGCTCAATGGATTATATCCGGCATCTACCACACTTTGTCCACCACCTGTAGCACTGGGAATTCTGCGTTGATTAACTTCATTTTTAACACGTTCTACAAAGCTCATAGCTAAGTGACTTGGCATATTACCAACATCAATATAGAAGATTCTACGTTCCGGAGCACGTTGAATACGATATATAATAATTGCATCTTCTAGCAATTCTTTTTGTTTGTAAACTTTAAAAATTGATTCTAAAAGACTAGTTCCAAAAGGAAAATTGTTGTCTAAGCCTTCACTTAGACTAATATGAATAACATGTTTAGCATCAATATTATATTGATTTTCTTGGCGACTAAATCTGTTTCCATTTAAGTTTGTAGGAAATGCACCAGTCATGCCACGTGAACCGCCTGCGCCGCCTTGTCCTGCGGCATAGCTACTGGCATATTGACTGCCGCCGCCTGTAACATTACTAGGGCTAATAGCAGTTGTAACCAGTGTTTCTAAGTTAGGATTAAAATCACGGATAACATATTGCTCGGGTTTCTTACCTTCTGATTCGTTGACAATAATACGATCAACTTTTTGTGAATCAACAAACATCCATGCCTGCGTTTCGGGATCGCGAACAAAGAATGCATCACCATATTTGAATGTGTTTCTAACTACTTTAAAAATACGTTTGTCAAACTTATTAAGTTTAGTCCACTGTTGCATCAGTTTTCTAATGATCTTAACTTCAGTAGGTGTAGCTTGTTCTTTGAAAAATACTCTAAAAGGTGTGCCGCTTTCTTCATTCATTTGGCTGCAAAATTCTGCAAGAATGTCTAGAGCCGCATTAACTTCACTGTCACTATCCATGGTATCATACTGTCCGTATCGTTCTAAACGATTTGGGTGCCCGGAATATACATCTGGCAAATAGCTAGAGTAATTTCTATGTGTGGGATTAGCACGGTTATCTGCGTTCACAGATCCATTAACAGGACTTAATTGTCCCGATGTATCAACTAACGAAAAGTATTTTTTCCAAGCCATAATTTAAAATTTAAAAAGATCTCCGCCTAAGCCTTTGGTAGCATCCGCAGTATTTCTAGTATGTTCTGCGGTTTCTTTGAGAAATCTCAGCATCTCCACTGTTTGCTTATTTAACGTCACTAGCTCGGTTTGTAAATTTTCAAAGTATTTGATCGGTGATACTACTTCTGGTCCAGCTTCGCCAACGAGTGCATTAGTTGGTTTATCAACAATGCCTCCATCAGCCATGGGTTTTTTACCAGTTAAGCCGCCCCAATTTTGGTAAGCACCATATGCACCTCCAACTAATCCGCCGACCGCGCCTCCAATTACTGTACCTACTCCAGGAACAACACTGCCCATCATTGCGCCCATACCAGCACCAGATAATGCAGAACTGCCTATATCAAGTCCGGCGGCTGTTTTAGTATTTCCGCTTTCTCGTGCTTTGTCTGCCGCATAATCTAATGCCAGACCGCCTACCAAACTGCCTACGCCGCCTTTGAGCATGTTTGCACCTTTGGCAAGTTTACCTAGCTTTCCGCCACCTCCTGAGCTCGGTTTAGTACCGCCACCCTTGCCGTCTTTACCTTTATCTAACAAATCTTCTAAGCCACCGCCGGCAGCGCCAGGCATTCCTTTACCAACTATTCTAACCCACAATGCAGTTTCAGGTGAACTGCCAGGAACCATTCCTTTAGCTTTTGAAATTGCAGAAGCCGCTTTATCTTTGGCCGCGGCCAGTTTTTCTGCTATTAATTCTTTACTCTTCCACAATACTAACGCTGTAATACCAGCAACTAATAATTTTGCACCTAAACTTAATTCATTAAATCCTGTAATAATAAAAGCTAGGCCTTTAGACATAGTTGTTATCATTTCTGTGGCCCATTTAATAGCAGGTGCTAATAAATCGTTAATTGCTTGTCCAATTTCTTTAAAGGCTTTATCGGTTTCAGCCATTTGCTTTGCTTGACTATCAGCCATGCGTTTACGTTGTTCTGCCTGCACTTGTTCTAGTTGTGCTCTAGCATCTGCATCAGATTTAATCTCTTGATTCTTTGCTTTATTCATTGCCGACAATGATTTTGTAGAAATCTCAGATAAGTCGCCGCCCTGCATTGCTAATGCTTTCATTACTTGAGTGTTTTCTCTACCGTCTTTGGCCAGTCCTGATGTAATCGCAGCCCCATTAGTTTGTATATCTTTAACAGATTTACTAGAATCTTTAATATCTTTAACAAGATTCATTGTAGCCGCATTACTGTTTCTTGCTACCGCAGTGTATTCCTGAGCGGCTTTAGTCATAGGAGGAAATCCCATGGCCGCACTCATTAGTGCCTGCTCTGCGCCTTTGCCGCCTCGTGTCCTTGCCTCATTGGCTGCGGCTTCAGCTTTGGCTCGTTCTTCTACAGTTAAAGTTCCTAAGTGTGCTTGCCATGCTTCGTTAGCCGCACGTTCTTTCATTGATTTTTCTTGCTCTTCTTTTGAGATACCAGTAATAGTAGCCAGTGCATCTAATTGTTCAAAATAGTTTTTTGCGCCGGCCGCCAGTTTGTCTCGATCAGCCATTTCAGCACGGTTTCTACCACCTGTGGCCGCAATATATGTTGCCATGCCGTTGTTAAGTTGTTCTGTAGTATAACCCAATGCAAGTAGTTGACTGCCACTTTCACTCTTAATTAATCCGTTACTAAATGCAGTAAATGCTTTAACACCATCATTAACAGTGCCGCCCATTCTAGTAAATGCATCACTGTTATTTTTTATTAAATTACTAAACTGATCCAAGGTCATATAGCTGTTCAGTGCGGCTTGTCTTAGATCAGTTAAACTACCACCAAGATTAGCACCAGCCGCTGTAATCTGCTGATACGATTTCATGTTGTCTTGTTGGTATGAGGCTACTTTACCAAATAGTCCCATGACTGTACCAAGTACGCCTGGTAACTTATCTAACGCACCAAATGCATCGCTGGCCTGTGCAGTACCCGCTAAAAGTTTATCAATTAAAGGACTTAATGAGGTGCCTAATTTTGTAAGGCCATCTGCCGCACTAGCTCCTGTGGCTGCAACTCTGTTAAAAACGCCGGTGCTTTTTTCTCCAGCTACGGCTGAATTTTTTAGACCGTCATTGGCTTTGGCTACTGTGGCCGGATCTAAACCTGCCTTAGTAGCAATGCTTTTAATATTTTCTGCGGCTTTAGCGTTGCCACCTGTGATGGCGGCCAGTAGAAGTTTTAACGTGGCTTCAGTTGCCGCGTTGTTAAGTTCTACATGTTCATTGCCAATCGTGCCTGTTACGTCTGCCATTGTTTTTTAGGAGTTATATGAGCACATAAATAAGAGTATCAGTATTCATCGTTTATTTATCGGAGATTAAAACCATGGTCACATCAGTACCAAACATTCAGCCAAACCCATTAGCTTCATTTATGAGGCAACCAAAAATCTATATTCGCTTACCTAGTCAGGGCGAATTTTGGCCAGCTGGTTCATTGGCTGGTTCTGAAACAGGAGAATATCCAGTTTACTCAATGACTGCCAAAGACGAACTAATGTTAAAAGTTCCCGATGCTGTAATGAGTGGACAAGCGGTTGTTGATGTGATTCAGCATTGTATGCCGCATGTTAAAAATGCATGGCATGTTCCTAGCATTGACTTAGATGTTATTCTTATTGGTATTAGACTAGCAACCTACGGTGAAAAAATGGTTACTCCTATTACACTAAACGAAGAAGATGAGATGGAATACACCATTGACCTTCGAAATGTCATGGATAGTTTAATGGCAAATGTTACCTGGGATCCAGTTGTTCCGATTACTGAAGAATTAACCGTATATGTTCGTCCAATGGACTATAAACAAATTAGTACCAGTGCAGTTAGTACTTTTGAAACACAAAAGATGTTGCAAATTGCCAACAATACCACTGCCTCTGACGAAGAAAAAATTCAAGCATTTAAAGAAAGTTTTAATAAACTAAGTGAAGTAACCATTGGCATAGTTGAACACAGCATATTTAGAATTGACTCAAGTCAAGGTCCTACAGATAATCCTAAACATATCAAAGAGTTTATTGAAAACGTAGACAAAGATATTTTTAATGTAATTCAAAATCATCTTGATCGATTAAAAGATATTAATGCGATTAAACCAATACAAGTACCAGTCACTGAAGCGATGCGAGCCAGAGGTATTACCACAGAATTTATTGAAGTTCCCTTAGTGTTTGACCCATCAACTTTTTTCGTATGAGGCTTTTGTATCTCGACTTTGATGGAATAAACAAAGTTGTAAGAGATTATGAAAATGATACAAAAGCCATGCGCGAAGAATTGTTTAGACTAACTTGGTATATGCGAGGCGGGTTGTCATTCTCTGAGTCATTCCTGTTGACTCCCGAAGATAGAACAGCTATTACAACTATTATTGAAGATAACCTTAAAGCTACAAAAGATTCGGGATTACCGTTCTTTTAAATATGCACGCCTAAGAATTTACTAAACGCTACACTTTCACGTTGTAGTTTCTTAAACACAGGTGCTCCGCTAGCATCTACACCAGCCATCTTTTGTTCACTGCCGCCTACATAATCTTTAAATCCAGATCCTGTTTGTGAAGCAGTTGTTTTACCTGCGGCTCTTTGTCCTTGTAATCTAGCTTTCATAGCATCTTGTTGTGCTTGAGTTAGTTTACCGCCTGCTGGAGGTGTAGTTGTAGCAGGTGCTGTTGGAGTTGCGCCCGGTGCAGGAGGTTCTCCTGCTGGTGCGGTTGGAGGTGTTGCTCCGCCTGCGGGTGGTGTTGCTCCGCCTGCGGGACCTGCGGGTGGTGTTGCTCCAGGTGTTGCCGCTGGTTTTTCTGCGGCTGGTGCAGGAGTGTTAATGCTCTTTTCTAACTCTCCAGCTAATTGTTTTTTACTTGCAGGATCTAAACCGTCAATGGCTTTCATAATACTACCTATGTCGCCAGCTGGTGCTGTTCCGCCCGCGGCTGGAGCAGTTGGTGCTGGAGCAGATCCACCGCTTGCGGCTGGTGCTTCAGGTGCGGCACCTGCACCAGGTTGTGCAACATACGGACGACCGGTATCTCCGCCTGCTGGTGGTGTTGCGTAAGTACTTGGAGCAGCCGGAGCTGGCTCTGCACTGCCACTATCGGGTGGAGGTACTGCGGTTGTTCCGCTTACAGGTGCGGTTCCGCCTGCGGCCGGTGCGGCTCCTGCGGCTGGCGCAGTTTTGTCTGCCCAAGATGCCTTTGCATCTGCATAACCTTTCTTAGCATCGCGCCATGCCGCGCCTAAACCACCAACAACATGTCCTGCGGCTTTGCCTAAGAAAGACCCAACGCCTTCATTTAAACATTGTTTGTGATATGATTTAACCAAATTAGCGGCAAAAGATTCATCTAAGGCCTTTGCACGTGATAGTCCTAAATCCTGGACTGTGATCACATAACCTAGATTTAAAAGGTGTTGTTGAGATTTAATTCCTCTTGGCAATCTACTGGCCACAGTTTCGTAATACGGTGTATTAATAGATTTTACAAGTTCGGTGATATTCATATAATTTCCTATTATCTTTTTAAGTACGCTAATACTTGCTTCTGCTCATCTGGATTTAATTTTAAAACCATATCCATAATATCTTTGGTATTTACCGAAGATGCGGCAGTGTTGTCCATTGCTGGTTCTATTCTACCAGCAGGTTCTGGTAATGACATGTCTGTGTATGCCTTTGAAATTACTGCTGGATCAACTCCTGCACCTTGTAAAATCTTAGCAACTTCTTCGCTGTCTGTTGGGCTACCTGCTTTTTCCCAAGCCTTTTGTAATTTACTAGCATCTACTTTGTTGCCCGTGATGCCAAATAATTCGTTTAATTGATTTCTGGT
>Ga0209084_1001671_pt1 | contig 18250 bp, 13 predicted proteins | sample C_130820_MF_Meta_FD_187309 | JGI IMG/M metagenome (GOLD analysis project Ga0209084, IMG submission 187309) | Freshwater microbial communities from Lake Croche, Canada to study carbon cycling - C_130820_MF_MetaG (SPAdes) (version 2) | ecosystem: Environmental > Aquatic > Freshwater > Lake... | reverse complement strand
GAAATTGAAACGGAAATTGATGACGAAGAAGAAATTGAAGATGAAGAATAACCCTAAGTAAAGTTATCTTAACTTGAATAGGTAAAAATCAATGTGGCTGTACAACAACGAACCATTAACTGCTCCTCCAGAAAAAGCAATTGGGTTTGTTTACCTAATTACCAACACCCAAAATAATAAAAAATATATTGGTAAAAAAGTTTTCCATTTCCAAAAAACCACTCAAAAAAATTTAAAAAAGAAAAAAGTAAAGGTTGAATCGGATTGGAAAACTTATACTGGATCTAATGATGATTTAAATAGTGATATAGAAACAAATAATCCAGAATTAAAGCAAGAAATTTTAGAAATTTGTTACAGCAAGTCTTCCCTCTCATACATCGAGGCATACCATCAGTTTATTAATAACGCCTTAATAGATTCAAGTTATTATAATAATTGGATCTCCGTAAGAGTAACACGTCGTCACCTAACAAAATATAAAATAATGCTTGACGAATCTAATTCCATATAGTATAATAAAGTAAATCTAAAATCTAACTCTATTACTCTATATGGAATTCTTGCTGCTTCTTGTGCTAATTGCTGTTATTGCTCCAAAAAATATTTTATCTCTTATTGCCTCTCTTCTGCTGATTGGCTCTGTTGTCTATATTGTTGTCTGGTGCTCTGCTCTCTTTATTGCTGTCGCAGTTCTTACCTCTAACTAAATTTCTATAATTCGGATATTGCCATATCTTGATTGGTTGTCTGTCTTGGTGTCTGTCTTGTCGGAAATTTAGAATTATAGAAATTACTAAGTAGTCTTAGTCAAAAAAGACATCTCTAGACATCATCAGTAAACCTCAGACATCATCAGTAAACCTCAGACACTATCAGTAAACCTCAGTATTCATCAGTAAACCTCAGTATTCATCAGTAAACCTCAGTATTTATCAGACATCATCAGACACCCTCAGTATCCTCACTAAAACCTCCCGTATTACCTCTTCGGAGACCTTCGGAGACCTTCGGAGACCTTCGGAGACCTTCGGAGACCTACTAAATCAATAAAATAAAAACTTCTATCGCGCCACAATTTACGCCCATATTTATATTCGCCCCATTATAGGGCGAACTAGTACACCTTTGCAAAATATTCGCCCCATTATAGGGCGATCGCCTCATTTTAGGGCGATATAAAATACGCAAGCATTATTGATAAGCATTATTGTTGATTTACTTTATAGAGAAAGCTTCTAGATATTTTTTCACCATTAGTTTTAGTAACTTGATTAGTCAATTGAAATTCAGTAAGAGTAGAGGGCACATTAGACACAAAGACAGTAGATTTATAGTTATCAAAAGAATTAGTAGCAACATCGATATTGGGATTACTTGCAGTCCACACCGAGTCAGAAATAATTTCATCAGGTTGGATCCATAGATTCCAGGGAACGGCAGCAAAGACAATGGAACCAGCAATAGTTTCCTCTTGATTCCAAGTAGGTTCAGTCATCCCAGAGATACCATTAGTGGTACATTGATAGTAGTACCCATTATCAATAGTAGGACGACAGATATCTCCAATATGATAGATAGAATTAGAAATAAGAACAGGCGCACCCCAATACACTGTAATTTTAGTGGTATCATCCGGATCGATAAATCCAGATACTTTTAGCGGACCTTTAAGAGTAGGAGAATAGATTTGCATTACAATACCTTTATATTTGAATTAGAATATTTATTGGATTATATTTTATTATTACATTATTATCATTAACTTTAGCAAGTATAGAGATACCATAGGTTGTTTGGATAACAATAGATTTTTGCTCATAGGTTACAAGAACTGCATGCAGTTCAGTAGCATGTTTTTGTTGGGAAATATCACCAATAGCAACGCACGAATTATTTGCAGAAATCTCACCGGCAAGTAGGATTTGCGTAGATAGATTGGATATACAATTAGATTGACCAACCAGAGAACTTTGTATAGTAGTTAGCGTGGTTAATGTACTTGGTAATATTATCGTATTAGCAGAGGCAGCACCTTGAATAACTATAGCTGTATTAACAACCGAATTAGCACCAACAGATACAATACAATTAGCATTGACAAGAATATTTGTATTTAACGTAGTTGCTACACAATTAGTATTACTTGTAACATTAGATGCAACATCAATACTAGTAGATATATTTGCAGAGCTATTAACATTACATGATATTAGTTCACCAATAAGCACAATACCAGAATTCAGTTGAGCTTGGTTAGATACAACGCAAGCATCAATAGATGCAAGTTGGATACTTGTAAGTAACGTAGTTGCTGTTGCTGTAGTAGCAGTAGATATAGAGCTATTAATCTTTAGACTTGTAGTAAGATTAGCTGCTACAGAAGAATTGGTAGCTGCAGCACCTAACAACACAATACCAGAATTTAATTGAGCTTGGTTAGATACAACGCAAGCATCAATGGAGTTAAGGTTAATTTGGGTAGTTAACGTAGTTGCTGTTGCTGTAACTAGAGTAGTGGCCACTCCAGTAACATTAACACTTGTTAGTAGATTTGCTGTTGCTGTAGCAACATCTGTAATAGAACCAGCTACTCGGATACTTGTAGTTAGATTAGCTGCTACAGAAGAATTGGTAGCTGCAGCACCTAACAACACAATACCAGAATTTAATTGAGCTTGGTTAGATACAACGCAAGCATCAACGGATGCAAGTTGGATACTTGTAAGTAACGTAGTTGCTGTTGCTGTAGCAACATCTGTAATAGAACCAGCTACTTGAATACTTGTAGTTAGATTAGCTGCTACAGAAGAGTTAGCAGCGGCAGCACCTAATAACACAATACCAGAATTCAGTTGAGCTTGGTTAGATACAACGCAAGCATCAACGGATGCAAGTTGGATACTTGTAAGTAACGTAGTTGCTGTTGCTGTGACAACATCTGCGATAGAACCAGCAACTTGAATACTTGTAGTTAGATTAGCTGCTACAGAAGAATTGGTAGCTGCAGCACCTAACAACACAATACCAGAATTTAATTGAGCTTGGTTAGATACAACGCAAGTGTCAACGGAGCTAAGGTTAATTTGGGTAGTTAAGGCAGAATTAGCTGTAACAACATCTAATAAGATACATTCAAAAGAATTTCTTGATGTTAGTAATGCATATATAGAAGTTGTTGCTTGTATATTAGAACTAATTCTAATACTTGTAAGAAGAGGTGCATTATTTGCAGAAACAATATTAGTTATTTCTGCAGAAATTGGTATATTGGTAGTTAGATTAGCAGTTACTGTAGTAACATCTGCACTAGAACCAGCAACTTGAATACTTGTAGTTAGATTAGCAGCAGCAGTGGTACTAGAAATTGCAGCACCTAATAGCACAATACCAGAATTCAATTGAGCTTGGTTAGATACAACGCAAGCGTCAATAGAAGCAAGTTGTATGTTTGTAAGTAAATTTGCAGTTGCTGTAGTAATATCTGCACTAGAACCAGCAACTTGAATACTTGTTACTAGAGTAGTTGCGCTAGCAGAAACAACACAAGCAGCAGCACCTAATAACACAATACCAGAATTCAGTTGAGCTTGGTTAGATACAATACAAGTGTCAACAGAGTTAAGGTTAATTCCAGTAGTTAAAGCAGAATTAGTTGTAACAATATCTGCACTAGAACCAGCAACTTGAATACTTGTTACTAGAGTAGTTGCACTAGCAGAAACAACACAAGCAGCAGCACCTAATAACACAATACCAGAATTCAATTGAGCTTGGTTAGATACAATACAAGTGTCAACAGAGTTAAGGTTAATTCCAGTAGTTAAAGCAGAATTAGTTGTAACAACATCTGCGATAGAACCGGCAGCTCGGATACTTGTTACTAGAGTAGTTGCACTAGCAGAAACAACATCTGATAATTGACCAGAAATTGCAATTGTTGTTGTTAGAGTTGCATTAGTTGAAGATAAACTTTCTGCGCTACCTAATAGCACAATACCAGAATTTAATTGAGCTTGATTAGATACAACGCAAGCATCAATAGATGCAAGTTGAATATTGGTTAATAGATTTGCAGTTGCAGAAACATTATCTGTAACTACAGAAGCAACTGGTATATTAGTAGTTAGATTAGCAGCAGTAGAAGAATTGGTAGCTACAGCACCTAATAGCACAATACCAGAATTTAATTGAGCTTGATTAGATACAACGCAAGCATCAATAGATGCAAGTTGTATGTTTGTAAGTAGATTTGCACTAGCAGAAACAACATCTGTAACTACAGAAGCAACTGGTATATTAGTAGTTAGATTAGCAGCAGTAGAAGAATTGGTAGCTACAGCACCTAATAATACAATACCAGAATTCAATTGAGCTTGATTAGATACAACGCAAGTATCAACGGATGCAAGTTGAATATTGGTTAATAGATTTGCAGTTGCTGTGGCAGTATCTGTAACTACAGAAGCAACTGGTATATTAGTAGTTAGATTAGAAGTTGCTGTAGCAACAGAACTAATAGATCCTAATAATACAATACCAGAATTTAATTGAGCTTGGTTAGATACAACGCAAGAATCAATAGAAGCAAGTTGAATATTGGTTAATAGATTTGCAGTTGCTGTGGCAGTATCTGTAACTACAGAAGCAACTGGTATATTAGTAGTTAGATTAGAAGTTGCTGTGGTAGTAGCTGCAATAGAACCAGCTACTTGGATATTTGTTGTTAGTGCAGCTGTGCTTGATACGCTATTGGTTAATGCACCTAATAGAACAATACCAGAATTTAGTTGAGCTTGATTAGATACAACGCAAGAATCAATAGAAGCAAGTTGAATATTGGTTAATAGATTTGCAGTTGCAGAAACAATATCTACTATAGAAGTATTCAGTTTAACTAGTGTTGCTAATTGCGCTCCACTAGTTGCAAGAGAAGAAGCATTTGCAGCTAGAGTTATTTGTGTATTGATTGACGCTGTACTTAATACAAGAATATCATTTAATGTTGCTGATATTGTTATATTAGTTGATAATGGTGCAGCGGCAACAGTAACTGTTGTAGATATCGAAGAATTAAATTGTATTTGAGCAGTAAGATTTGCTGAAACTGTAGATGCTGAATTTACTATACCTGTAATACTTACAGCTGCAACTTCTCCAGAAGAAGATATTGGATTGGAACCAATTGAATAAAATCCTAGCATAGTCTCTCTATTAAATTCTTAGATTAATAATCAAGTATTTATTAAATATAATAAATAGTTTATATTTAGATACAGATTTATTACAGGAAATAAAATGGATTTTTTACCTATTGGGAGTGATGCATGTCTTTACAGTTAAACGACAGAGTAAGAGAAACTTCCGCTACAACTGGAACCGTTCCTATTGTATTAACAGGAGCACCTCTTGGGTTTCAAACCATTTCATCAAGTATTACATCTTCTAATACATTTCCCTATGTTGTTGAATTAGTTGGCGGATCTGAGTGGGAAATTGGGATAGGAATTTATGTTAGCGGTAATAATTCCATCATTAGAACTCAGGTATTAAACAGCTCTAATGCTGGAAGTATTGTAAACTTTTCTTCCGGTGCGAAAAATGTTTTCATAACAATTCCCGCTGCATATTCTGCATTAACTGCAAGAGGTTTATCTCAATTTTCTACAACAACTAGCGCCGAATTAGCAAGTATTATTTCCGATGAAACAGGAAGCGGTAAATTGGTATTTGCAAATAACGCAATATTAATCACACCTGATATTGGAGCAGCTAACGCATCATCATTAACAGTTTCTGGTAATGTTGTTGCTGGTAATGTTTATTCTGGTGGAGTATTAGTATTAACATCAGAACCAATTGCCCAATCAGCATTTTTGCAAGCTAACGCTGCTTATACAACTGCCAATACAGGAATTTCTATTGGTCAAAGTGCATTCGTTCAGGCTAATACAGGAATTTTAGTTGGTCAAAGTGCGTTTGCTCAAGCTAATACAGGAATTTTAGTTGGTCAAAGTGCGTTTGCTCAAGCTAATACAGGAATTTTAGTTGGTCAAAGTGCATTTGTTCAAGCTAATACTGGAGTAACAATTGGTCAGAGTGGATTTGCCCAAGCTAATGCTGCATACACTGCCGGCAATACAGGAATTTCTATTGGTCAAAATGCATTTGCTCAAGCTAATTCAGAACCAATTGGTAAAAATGCATTTGCTCAAGCTAATGCTGCATACACTGCTGGTAATACAGGAATTTCAGTTGGTCAAAGCGCATTTGCTCAAGCTAATGCTGCTTACAATACTGCCAATACTAAATTTTCTTCCTCTGGTGGAACAATTAGTGGATCAGTTACGATTACAACTGATTTAAATGTTACGGGAAATGTTTATCTTGGTGGTAATGTTACCATATTAAGTTCAAATAATTTATCTATTAACGACCCATTAATTTATTTGGCACAGGATAACCCAGCCAATCTGCAAGATATAGGGTTAGTTGGACATTTTACTTCAGATCATTATCAGCATACTGGATTAGTTAGAGATGCTACTGATGGAGTTTGGAAATTCTTTTCTAACGTTTCTACTGAACCCGCGACTACAATAGATTTTACTGGAAACGTTGTTTATGATACGCTTCAAATTGGATCAATATTGGCAGCTAATGCTATTTTTTCAATTGGAAATGGCTCTGCGCCATTTGTTGTTGCGTCTAATACGTTAGTAGCTAATCTTAACTCTGACTTACTTGATGGTCAACATGGAGCATATTATAGCGGATTATCTAATACTGCTTATGTACAAGCCAATGCTGCATATAATCAAGCTAATACAGGAATTTCTATTGGTCAAGCTGGATTTACTCAAGCTAACTCTGCATATGGTCAAGCAAATACTGGCGTAACAATCGCGCAGGCTGGATTCAATCAAGCTAACTCTGGATTCTCTCAAGCTAATGCGGCATTCACTGCCGCAAATACGGGAATTTCTATTGGTCAAACTGCATTTACGCAAGCTAATGCGGCATTTACTGCTGCCAATACAGGAATTTCTGTTGGTCAAGGAGCATTCGCTCAGGCTAATACTGCTTATGGACAAGCAAATACTGGAGTGACAATTGGTCAGAGCGCATTTACTCAGGCTAACTCTGCATTCACTCAGGCTAATGTTGCTTATACAACTGCAAATACTGGAGTGACAATTGGTCAGAGCGCATTTACTCAGGCTAACTCTGCATTTACTCAGGCTAACTCTGCATTCACTCAGGCTAATGTTGCTTATACAACTGCTAATACTGGAGTAACAATTGGTCAAAATGCATTTAGCCAAGCCAATACTGCATTAGGATTAGCTAATTCCGCTTATAATAAAGCAAATACTGGTGGCGGTGGTGGGTTACTTCCAACTAGTATTCAAACAGCAAATTATGTTGCATCAAAAAATCAATTGGTTAGATGTAATACTGCAGTTGGTGCATTTTCTGTGTCGTTTCCAGATAATCCAATAGATGGAGATATTATTGGAATAGTTGATATTGCAGAAACATTTGGGTTTAATAATTTAACTTTATTACCGAATACAAAATTTATTGAATCTGATTCTACTTCGTATATTTTAGATATAAATGGTGCATATGTATCTTTTGTCTATAATACAGCAACTACTAATTGGAGATTATTAGAAACTCCGCATACATGGTCTTCTAATGGTTCAATTCTTTATTCCGGATCCCCCACAAATATTTCTGGATTACTTTCTGGTGATGGAACAACGTTATCTGGTGTTGGATTAAAAACAATAAATGGCGCTAGTATAATCGGTTCTGGTAATATTACTGTATCTACTAGCGGCGGATCGGTAGGTCTCGAAACAAATTTCCTTTTAATGGGGGCATAAATGGCTACAACTTATAAAGTCTTAGGGCAATCTAATCCAGCGGCAACAACTTTAACTACGTTATACACAGTTCCTGTTGCCAATTCAGCTGTATGTAGCACATTAGCAGTTGCTAATTTAAATACATCAACTACGTTTAGAATTGCAATTAGACCTGGAGGGGCAGCTGTTGCAAATCAACATTATATCGCATATGATACTCCAGTTAATCAATATGACACTGTATTTTTAACATTAGGAGTAACATTAGCAGCAAACGATGTTGTTTCTGTTTATGCTGGATCTGCAAATGTAGCATTTAATTTGTTTGGGTCGGAGATAGCTTAATGTCTGCTGCGAATATGAAAGCTAAAGCAATGGCAACTAAAGCTGTGAATTTAGCATCACAAAGATTTAATTCAACTAGAAATCCACTGCCTTATACAAGACCAGCTGAATGGATGACGCTGCCTACTGTAACTGATACAGACCAAAAATTTGTCGGGTTGCACATGGTAACAGTTGATAGTTGCTTCTGTGCGTTATCGGCATCGGGTGCATATACAGTTAATTGGGGTGATGGATTAACAGAAAATTTTGCTGCTGGCGTTACGGCTTATCATCAATATAATTATGCTACGTTAACAACTACTAGCACATCAAATGCAACTGTAACATCGTTTGGATATAAACAAGCAATTGTAACTATTACTCCACAAGCGGGTCAACAGTTAACAGCGTTAAATCTGAATGTAAAACATAATCAAGTTGGATTACAACAGTATAGTTCAGGGTTTGTTGATATTGCTATTGCTAGTCCTTATTTAGTAGATTGTTTTATTGGGGCAGATAGAGGTGGAACACAAGCAATCACAATGCAAGACTTAGAAATAGTAAACATTGTTAAATCTGCAGTATTGGACTTTAGTTATTGTTTATTCGGGTGCTATTCTCTACAATCAGTTATTGCTATTGACACTTCTGTTTGTACTAATGCTACAAGTATGTTCCAGAGTTGCTTTAGCCTACAAACAGTACCTTTGTTTAATTTAGGTGCTTTAACTAATGCTACAAGTATGTTCCAGAGTTGCTATAGCCTACAAACAGTACCTTTGTTTAATTTAGGTGCTTTAACTAATGCTACAAGTATGTTCAATAGTTGCCGTAGCCTACAAACAGTACCTTTATTTAATTTAGGTGCATTAACTACTGCTACAACTATGTTCCAGAGTTGCTATAACTTACAAACAGTACCTTTGTTTAATTTAGCTGCTTTAATTACTGCTACAGGTATGTTCAATGGTTGCTATAGCTTACAAACAGTACCTTTATTTAATTTAGGTGCTTTAACTAATGCTACAAGTATGTTCAATAGTTGCTATAGCTTACAAACAGTACCTTTATTTAATTTAGGTGCATTAACTACTGCTGCAAGTATGTTCAATGGTTGCTATAGCTTACAAACAGTACCTTTATTTAATTTAGGTGCATTAACTACTGCTGCAACTATGTTCCAGAGTTGCTATAGCTTACAAACAGTACCTTTGTTTAATTTAGGTGCATTAACTACTGCTGCAACTATGTTCCAGATTTGCTATAGCTTACAAACAGTACCTTTATTTAATTTAGGTGCTTTAACTAATGCTACAAGTATGTTCAATGGTTGCTATAGCTTACAAACAGTACCTTTATTTAATTTAGGTGCTTTAACTAATGCTACAAGTATGTTCCAGAGTTGCTATAGCTTACAAACAGTACCTTTATTTAATTTAGGTGCATTAACTACTGCTACAGGTATGTTCAATAGTTGCTTTAGCTTAGTCAAAGCGACATGCACAGGAACTAAAGTGTCAATTGATTATACCAACTGCAAACTATCAGCCGCCCAACTAAATGACATTTACACAAACTTAGCATCTGGCGTAGTATCGCAAACAATAACCGTAACAGGAAACTGGGGTTCCGCTACATCAAATACAGCAATAGCAACAGCCAAAGGCTGGACAGTAACAGGATAATATTATGAGTTTTTTTAAATTAGAAGATACTACATTACATGAAGCACCAAATTTTGTTCATACAGCAGATTATGAATTATCCTCTGAGCATAAACATTTATATAAATATCCAATATTCGATTGGTATTGGTTTGATACTATCGAGGAAGCAAAAATATTCTTTGACATAAAGGAACCAATAGATGTCTAAAACGTTATCCTCTAGTTTAAATCCAATTAGTGTAACAGGTAGTGGTAATGCTGTTCTTGCAAATTCACCGACATTAATAACTCCAAATCTAGGTACACCTGCTAGCGGAAATTTAATAAATTGTATATTACCACCTTCAGTTTATACAACTAATAACATCGCAAATTCCGCATACAATACAGCAAATTCCGCATTCAATACAGCAAATTCTGCATACACTAAAGCTAATTCGATACCAGCATTAATTTCCACTTCAATTCAAACAGCAAATTATGTTGCTGTTGCTAATGATTTGATTCGTTGTAATACAGCGGCTGGAGCATTTTCAGTAACATTACCCGCAAGTCCAACTGATGGAGCAATTATAGCTATCGTTGACGTTGCAGGAACATTTAACGCAAATAACGTAACATTATTGTCAAATGGTAAAACAATTGAAAATGATGCTACTAGTTTGTTATTAGATATGAATGGTGCTTATGTATCATTTGTGTATAGTTCTTCTACATCTAATTGGAAACTATTAGAAACGCCTTTAGGTGGTTTAGCTCCAACTGGAATTATAACGTCATCATATACTGCATCGGTAAATGATATTGTGCGTTGTAATACAGCGGCTGGAGCATTTTCAATAACATTACCAACAAGTCCATCAGATGGGAGTTTGGTTAACGTCGTTGACGTTGCTGGAACATTTTATACAAATAACGTAACATTACTTCGCGGCGGATCAAATACTATTGAGGGCGATACTTCAGTAATATTAGATATTAATAATGCTTATGCATCGTTTATGTATAACACAGCTACTGCTAATTGGAGATTATTGGAAACTCCTATTGGTTCATTGGGTAATGTTACTGCAAATACAACAGTCGGTGGGATAGTAAAAATTTCCGGAACTGTATTAGCCAATGCAGTTGCTGGAGTTGATTATTTAACTCCGCCTTCTGGAACTTCTATGTTGAAGGCTAATTCTAGCGGAGCATTAGCCAATGCAGTTGCTGGAGTTGATTATTTAACTCCGCCTTCTGGAACTTCTATGTTGAAGGCTAATTCTAGCGGAGCATTAGCCAATGCAGTTGCTGGAGTTGATTATGTTTTTGCTAATACTGCAACAACTTTTACAAAACCGCAAACCCCTTCTACTTCCGCAGAAACTGCTCCAGCAACTAATGCTATAACATGGGATTTAACAACTAATCAAATTTTTAGAATTAATTTAAATGCTAATATTACTACATTTAATTTAACTGGAACATTAAGCAGTTTAGTTGGTAATCAATATGAAGTTATTATTAGATATAATGGTGGGTCTACAGTTTCTTGGAATACTAATATGAAATGGACGGCTGCTACTGCTCCAACTTTAACTGGAACTAGTGGTAAGATTGATGTGTTAACTTTTGTCGTAGCAAGCACAGATGGAACCAATTATTATTTGGTTAACACTGGCATTAAATTAAACGTAGGTTAAATTATGTTTCCAATAGCTTCAAACTCTGATGATGAACCTCTTTATTCCGATTCGGTCTTCAGCACATATTTGTACACCGGCGCCGGCTCAACGCAAACTATTAACAACGGCATCGATTTAGCTGGTAAGGGTGGGTTGGTTTGGGTAAAATCTAGAAATAATGCATCTGCATCTACTGGACATGCTCTTTTTGATACAGTTAGGGGTAGAAGTTATGGACTTGCTACTCAAACAACTGATGCACAGATTGGTCCTTCAGCAGGAGGGTCTGATTTAGTATCTTTTGACTCAAATGGCTTTACAGTAGGAGGTAATAATAGTTGGGCTATTAATGTAGGTAATACTTACGCAACGTGGACATTCCGCAAAGCCGCGAAGTTTTTTGACATAGTGGCATGGACTGGGGATGGTAATACCTATCCAGCAACCCGTACTTTGAATCATTCACTTGGTATTGCACCAGGTATGATTGTGATTAAAGTAACATCGGCTGTAGATGATTGGGTTGTGTATCATGCTGGATTACCTTCACCTACTGCTACGTACCTAAGATTGAATACAACTGAAGCTGTAAGAAGTGGAACTATTATTGACCAAGTAACCTCGACCAGTTTTAGAATAACAGACCAATTGGCATACGGTGCTGATTCATTAAATCAGCTAAACCAAACTTATGTTGCTTATGTATTCGCCCACGACACGTCAGCAACTGGGTTTATTCAGTGTGGTAGTTATACAGGAAACGGAAGCGCAACAGGACCATCTATTTCACTAGGCTGGGAACCGCAATATTTGATGATTAAAAATGCTACTGGAACTGGATCTTGGCAAATAATTGATAACATGCGCGGAATGTCCGTAGGTGCAGCAGATGCCACTTTACAATCCAATGCAACTACTGTAGAAACTTCCGTTGATTATGTAAGCCCAACTGCTACTGGGTTTCAAATAACATCAACTTCTGCTGAAGTTAACACAAATGCAGCAACCTACATCTACATGGCAATTCGTCGCCCAACCAAGCCGCCTACAACGGGGACGCAGGTTTATACAGGTGTGTTGCATCCGAGCAGTAGCGCAATGGCTTTTAGTGCAGGATTCCCTCCAGATTTGGTAATTAGTATGACAAGAAGCGCAGGCGCATATCCTAATGACTGGTATGATAGATTGCGTGGTATTGGAAATCCGCCAACAGGTGCTGCAATGCCGTTTATTACGTCAACTTCAGCTGCAGCAGAAACAAATACCGGACCTTATTTTTATATGGGACAAGATGGGTTTGCAGTAAATCTCGGTTGGTCTGATACTGATGTTATTCAAATGTTCAAACGCGCCCCAGGATTCTTTGATATCGTGTGTGACACAGGTGATGGAACTACACTAAAAGCGACTCCACATAATTTGAGTGTTGTGCCTGAACTTATAATTCGCAAGCCTAGATCAGAAAGTAATTCGTGGTGGGTGTACCATTCGTCGTTAGCAAATATTAATTCATATTTAATACTTCAATCAACCCAAGCGCAAACTAGTAACCCCACAGCTGCGCTATGGGGTGGTACGCTACCTACTAGTTCAAATTTTTATGTAGGTTATGGTTCCACAAACTACGATAATAAATCTACTATTACCTACGTGAATTATCTTTTTGCTACACTTGCTGGAATCAGTAAAGTAGGCTCTTACACAGGCAACGGCAGCTCACAAACCATAAACTGTGGGTTTGCTGCAGGTGCTAGATTCGTCCTAATTAAATGCACTAGTGCAGTCGGCGATTGGTATGTATGGGATACTGCTAGGGGTATAACAACAGGATCTAATGATCCACATACATCAATGAACACAAATGTAGCAGAAGTAACTACTGATAATAGTATCGATGCTGCAACTAACGGGTTTATAGTAAATCAAGTAGCAGCAACCAATATTAATGTCACTTCAGCAACTTATATCTTTTTGGCAATAGCATAGGAACAAAATGGAAATTTTAATAAAAGAAACTAATCAAGTAATTTCTGAACAAGAATTTAGAAATCTTTATTTTAATACAAGTTTTCCTGCTATTCTTTCAGAAGATATATTAACAGATTTTGGTGCTGTTGCAATTCTTGAAGGTCCGCAAGCTACCTCAACATCTCCTTATGAATATTCATTTCGTGATGGTATACAAGAGATAAATGGTAAATATTTTACTAAATATAGTTTAGGACCTATTTTTGTTGATACTGAAGATAAAACTGCTGCAGAACAAGAAACTGAATATCGAGCTAGAATTGACGAACAGCAAGCAACATCAATACGAAATACAAGAAATCAATTATTAAAAGATAGTGATTGGACTCAGATTTCAGATGCTACAGTTAACAAAGAAGTTTGGTTAGCATATAGACAAACATTAAGAGATATTACTCTTCAAGAAGGGTTTCCATTTAATATAACTTGGCCAACCCAACCATAAGGAAATAACGAATGGCTAAAAGTCTTTCAAATTTAATAAGATCCGGTAGCGCGAATACACCGTTACCAGCTTCTTTTGGGGGAACTGGATTAACTGCATCTGGTAATACTGGAAATGTATTGATCAGCGATGGGGCAAATTGGATTTCCGCTACGCCTCCTTATGCTCCTATAGTTGTTGATGACATATCCAATTATTTTGACGGGGCATCATCAGTTTTTCTATTAACAGTAAACCGACAGCCACTAAATACGTTAGTAGACTCAAAAGATTTAGATGTTTTTATTAATGGATTAAAATTATCTCCCTATGTAAGTACAATAACTTATCCTTGGATCACGCCATATGATTCTAATAATGGATTTAGAGTAAGTGCTAATAATTTAATTATTTACAAATCTCCTGCCATAGGGAGTTCTGCTTCGCTTATTACCAGAAATATATCAACATCAAAACAAACAAAACAATACCCATATTCTGCAACTACGATTGCATTAGGAGATTAATTTAAAATGGCTAAACATATTATACTAGAAAGCTATACTTTTACGCCTTTGACAAGAACAGTTGTTGTAACTGGTAAAAATATAAGAAAAGAACAATTATTGTTAATTACTAATACCAGTACGGGTACTGTAATTTATAATTTTTCAGATCCTTCATTAAACTCAACAAGTTATACTAATGCAGTTGATCCGGTTACTGGACAAGAAACAACTACAATTATATTAGCATATAATACCTCAGCAATGAGTGCTACGGCAACGCTATCTATTTTAGTTGAAGAAACATATCAGGAAATTATTCCAGCTGAAATTATGCGAGATCCAGTTGATAAATTGCGTGTTAGTAATCCGCAAGCATTAATTGATACTGACTTTGAATATGGTGTTCAGCCAACTAAATGGGAAAGTATTTCTTTATGTAATAATAGACCTAGTTGTTTTGTTGATTATACTCAGCCATTAGCAAATACTGCAGCAAATACAGTATTTACTGGATCTTCAGGAACATATTGGATTACCAATATTACTGCTTCTGGAAAAGTTGTTACTGTTACATTAAATAATACTACAGGTATTACAGTCGGAAAACCGATTTTTATTCAAGGAACTCTTGATGCGTTTAATGTTGATGGTTGGTGGGTGGTTGAAGCAGTTACTGCAAATACAAGTTTTACGTTTACAGTAACCGGAACTCCATTAACAACATTATTTGATCCGCTTAAAACATATATTTTTATGGGCGATTTTTATACTAATGCTGCTATTCCTGCAGGAACTTCTAGCGTTATCACAATATCAGCTGGTAGTGTTGCTACTGTAACTACAGCAAATGCTCATGGATTGCAAGTTAATAATGCGATTTACGTTGTCAATACAACTGGCGCAACTGGCGGTACAGCTACAGCTAATGGTAGTTTTTTAGTTGCCTCTGTACCTAATCAAAATGTATTTACATATAATTTAACTGGTTTAGCTACAGGCGGAACAGTAACAACTCAGTTAAATAACTCAATATTTGTTCGTCCTATGGGATACATTCAACATAGAGCATATGATGGCGGTGTTCAGTTTAGTAATGTTAATCCATATCAAGGTTATCAAGTAATTAGACAAACTCGTAGATATTTTAGATATCAATCTGGTAAAGGTATTCAATTCTCTACTGGTTCAATTTTAAAACCATCATTAACAATTGACAATGTAACCTCTAGTGGAACAACAGTTACAGTAACAACTAAATATCCGCATGGATTAATGCCTAATGCCAATGTTGCTGTATCTGGAGCAGTTGAAACTGCATACAATGGAACTTTTGCTGTAACTGCTGCAACTGCAAATACATTTGCATATACAGCTTTATCTACTCCAACTGCTATAACTGCAAATGGATTTCCTATTGTGGTTTCTCCATCTAGTTGGTATGGCGCTTGTAATAGAGTTGGTATGTTTGATTCGCAAAATGGATTCTATTTTGAATTTGATGGTCAAACATTATATGCGGTAAAACGTAGTAGTACTCTTCAAATCTCTGGTTCATCTGCTGTTGCCTATGGAAGTAATATTGTTACTGGAACTGGTACGAAATATTCTTCGCAATTAAAACCTGGAGATTTTATTGTAATTCGTGGACAAAGTTATGCTGTTCAATCAATAACAAGTGATACACAATTAATGATTTGTCCTGAGTATAGAGGCGTCGCTATTATTAATGCTGTTATTAGTAAAACTGTTAACACCAAATATCCACAAAGTTCATGGAATATCGATAAATGTGATGGAACAGGTGCAAGTAGATTTACATTAGATTTAACTAAAATGCAAATGTTCTATGCAGATTATACATGGTATGGAGCTGGAGGAATTCGTTTTGGATTTAAAAATAATCGCGGTGAAGTAATCTACTGTCATAGAATTCCAAATAACAACGTAAATACAGAAGCATATATGCGTTCTGGTAATTTACCTGCGAGATACGAAACAAATACTATACCTCCATGGACATATTTGACTCAAATAGTAGCAAGTTCAGCAACTACAGGATCAACGATTTCTGTTGCAGATGCAAGCCTTTTTGCGAATAGCGGAACTTTAATATTATCTAATCCTGGAAATAATGGAACGATAGAATTAATTTCATATACAGCAAAAGTTGCAAATACATTTACGATTGCGTCAAGAGCTATTACTGGTGGTAATACTGCTGCTCAACAATTTACATATTCAAATACCGCTCCGATTCAAGTTGAGGCATATTCTCCACAATTTGCTAGCACATTAAGTCATTGGGGTTCTTCAGTTATTATGGATGGTAAATATGATGATGATAAATCATTTGTATTTAACTATGGTATGAATACATCCTATACTGCTACAACTGCTGGCGTTAAATATCCTTTAATGACAATTCGTTTAGCTCCATCAATTGATAATGGATCGACTGGAGTTTTAGGCGCCAAAGAAATTATCAATAGAATGCAATTAATGTTGCGCGGTATGGACTGTTATACATCCAGCGTAGGTTCATTTAGAATTGAATTAATTTTAAATGGAAGAGTTTCAGGCGGAACATTTGCTCCAGTTGGTGGATCTAGTTTAGCTCATATTGCTTTACATGCCAATACGCAAACAATAACTGGCGGCGAGAGTATTTATGGATTCTTTACTAACGTTAATGGAGCAACTTCTCAGGATTTAAATTTAGTTCGTGATATTGGTAATAGTATTTTAGGTGGCGGAATATCTATGTCTGTTCCAACTACTATTAATAATATCTATCCAGATGGTCCAGATATTATTACTGTTGTAGCTACGCCTTTAGTTAATAATGGCGTTATTAATGCTCGTATCTCTTGGACTGAAGCTCAAGCATAAGGAACTCCTATGCCTTCAAATTTATACATTCAACAGTATGTTTCTGTTACTGCCCCAATCGGGGTAGTATTAGGAGATGAATGGCTTAATCCTACTACTGGTAAATTATATAAACAGACGTTGATTAACGGTGTCGTTGGTTGGTTAGATATTACTCCAGGAGCTACTAGTAGTAGCTCCTCTTCTGGAGGAGGTGGAGCTACAATAGCAGACGATACAACAACTAATGCTAGCTATTATCCTGGAATGAGCACTATTACATCCGGATCATGGACTGCAGCTAAAGTATCTAGTACAAAATTATATTTTAATCCAAGTACTGGTACACTAAACTCAACAAATTTTAATTCATTATCAGATGCTACAAAGAAAAATAATATTATCAAAATTGAAAATGCTCTTGATATTATTAGTAAAATTGATGGCGTTCAATTTGACTTTATAGACTCTAATCAACACTCGTCTGGCGTCACAGCTCAACAACTAGAGACAGTATTACCTTTTCTAGTTACTACAGATGAATCTGGTATTAAATCCGTAAACTATTCAGGTCTATTTGGTTATTTAATTGAAGCTGTTAAAGAACTAAAATCTGCTGTAGGTAAATAATTATGCCATTTTTATATAACGGAAGTGATTTACGTGATTCTTATATTACACAAAGCGATATCAATTCTATGCTTTCTGCATCTGGTTTGTGGTCCTGGGGATATAACGCCGATGGAGAGTTAGGATTAGGTGATGTTATTTCGAGGAGTAGCCCAGTTCAAGTTGGAAGTTTATTGACCTGGAATAATGTGGGAGGCGGACAGTACCATACCGTAGCCACAAAAACCGACGGGTCTTTATGGACATGGGGATA
>Ga0209084_1001666_pt1 | contig 18277 bp, 21 predicted proteins | sample C_130820_MF_Meta_FD_187309 | JGI IMG/M metagenome (GOLD analysis project Ga0209084, IMG submission 187309) | Freshwater microbial communities from Lake Croche, Canada to study carbon cycling - C_130820_MF_MetaG (SPAdes) (version 2) | ecosystem: Environmental > Aquatic > Freshwater > Lake... | reverse complement strand
AACCACTCCGACCCATCTCGAACTCGGTTGTGAAACGATACAGCGGCGATAATACTATGGGGGATACTCCATGGGAAGGTAGCACGATGCCAAGGTAAAATTTATTTTTGTATTGTTTTCGTAATGTAAATTTAACACAGTTAGGTTTTTGAAATGAATTATGCAATTGTAGAAGCAAGTGGAAAACAATTTTGGATTGAGCCAGGTAAATTTTATGATCTCAATTATATTGACTTAAATCCTGGTGATAAAATAGCTTTAGTGAGAGTTCTTCTTGTGAATAATAATGGAAATGTAAGTGTAGGATATCCATGTTTAGAAAATACTTCAGTTGAAGCAACAGTGTTAGGTCATATTCAAAGTAAGAAAATTACTGTGTATAAAATGAGACCTAAAAAAAAGACACGAAAAAAACAAGGTCATAGAGATAATTTAACTAGAATTATGGTAAACTCTATTTCTATAAGTGGATCTACATTATCGTAACTAAAGAATAAGTAAACTCTAATAATATGGCACACAAGAAAGGTAGTGGTAGTACTCGAAATGGTAGAGATTCTAATGCTAAGAGATTAGGAATTAAAAGATATGGTGGAGAGTATGTTTTAGCGGGAAATATTTTAGTTAGACAAAGAGGAACAAAATTTAAAGCTGGTAATAATGTAAACATTGGACGTGATTACACTATTTACTCACTGATCAATGGAAAAGTGAAATTTGAAATTTCTGGAAAATCAGAAAAAAAATTAAGTGTTTATCCAGTTGAATAAAAAGAGATATGTAAAAGAATAGCATATTTCACATACCAATTTTAGTACCATAAGTTAAGTACTCTATAAAGTTTAGAGACTTAGAGAGTATAGTTTGTATTTTTGAAGAGTTTGTATTATATATAAGGTTTCGATTATACAATCTTTTAGATTCTATACCATTTTTTGTACAGATTAAAAGTGGATATGTGTCTGTAGAAAACCTTTTTATATTGGAATAGGTACTTTCAATATAGGATTTCCAATATAAATAAGTTTTCAAATTAATTAAACTATAAGAGAATAAAAGATAGTCTACCGTATACCATTTTAAAAAGACAAATTTCGAAATATTTCTACTAGAAAATATTTCGTAAACCATAAAATTACTAAGTTTTATAACTAAATTTTCTATTAAACTTGATGTCAAACTTGCTGAATTGCTTTCACTTATCTCTATTGAATAAATTGAATTTAGTAAATTTATTATAGAAGAATATTCTTCAACTTGTATTTTTTTTATTATCCATTGATTTGAATTATCTAAACTAGTGTATCTATTTAATCCCAATCGATATAAAATTTTTCGCTTAGAGGATACTACTAAAAATTTTATAATTGTATCTACAAGTACAGTACTATCTATTCTTTTAGAATAATAATAAAGAGTGTTATCGAGGATCAGTTTTAACTCTATCAATATCATAGTAGAAATAAAGATTTGAATTTCTTCCCGAAGAAGATCTAAGCTCATGGGTTCAGAAGTTACATTTTTCATGTTTGAATAAAACTTTAAAAAAATCTTATAAAATAAAACACTTAATTTTTTCTTCAATGTAATCATTTTAAATTTTCGTATATTGTGGACTCAATCGTCAACATAGGGTGTTACAAACAAAGTTAAAATTTCTTTACTAAAAATTTCTGAAGCTTTGGATCTATATTTTTTAGGATTTACAATTATAGAAAGTGTTCGTTTTATTATGATATCTTCTATCTTTACCCATTGTAAAACACCTAATTCCAATTCTTTTGCAATGGCTGAAACTGAGACAAAAGCTGCCCCCAGTCCTGACTGTACTGCATTTTTTATAGCTTCAACTGAATTCAATTCCATTTCAATTTTAAATCGTGTACTATCAATTCCATTTTGGTTCAAAACTTTATCAATAACTTTTCTTATAGTTGACTGTCTATCAAGAGCAATAAACCGTAACCTATATAAATCTTCTTTTTGAATACTTCTTAGCATTGAAAAGGGGTGAGATTTTGGTAAAATTAAAGCTAACTCATCTTCCGCGTATGATGTAACCTGCAACATATTTTTCAGTTCTATAGGTACTTCTCCCCCTATTATAGCTAAGTTAATATGGCCATTAGCAACGCTCCAAGCAATTCTCCTAGTCGAGTGGACTTGGAGTTGAACAGCAACCTGTGGATACTTTTGGCGAAATAAACCTATTAGTCGTGGCATTAAATAGGTTCCTGTAGTTTGGCTAGCCCCAACTATTAAAGTTCCACCCTGTAAGTTATGTAAATCATCTATCGCTCTACATGTTTCGTCACACAAAGATAAAATCCTATTCCCATATCGTAACAACATTTCCCCTTCTTCTGTAAAAGAAGCTTTTCTATTTCCTCTGTCAAAAATTAAAACATTAAGCTGCTTTTCTAAGTTATGAACCTGTAAACTAACAGCAGGTTGCGATATATAAAGACTATCTGCTGCTTTTTTAAAACTTCCTTCCGAAGCTATAGCTTTAATGATTCTTAATTGATCTAATGTAAAAGGTAAATCTATCATTTCTAATTTAAAAAACTTCTTAGACTATTTAATTATTATTAAGTTCTTAAGATCAATTATTACTTATTAGGAAATATATTGTTACTTTTATCTTCATATCTGATTTATTTTCTATGTATCTAGTGAAATTCTCTTTTATAAATACATCATATAGATCTCATTAGCTATAATATTTAAGAAAGATATACCATAGGATTGTGTCATGGACATGCGACTTTTAATAGTTCTTTTTCCGGTTTTGGCAGCAGCATCTTGGGCAGTTTTTAATATAGCTAGAATTGCTTTAAGACAATTGAGCCGTCTAGGATCCAGATAAGCAGATAATTTTCTAAAAAATAATTGTTTCTGATAAAAATTAGAGTTTTCAGATCTTTTATTTTTTAGAATTTTTTGTTTCTATTTTTACTTGTATAATGAACCTGTTGTATTTTATATACACGTAACTTTTAAAATAAAATAATATAGAAGGAAATACATATGGCAGTTCCAAAAAAACGAACTTCTAAATCTAAGAAAAATTCTCGATTAGCTAATTGGAATAACAAGGCAAACATACAAGCTAAAAGAGCTTTGTCTTTAGCAAAATCAATTTTAAGTGGTAATTCGACAAGTTTTATTTCAAATTTGGCTGAAGAAGATACTTCAAAAAGCTCTTAAATAAAAAGATGTATCCATGCATACATCTTTTTTACATAAGAACTTGTAACTAAATTAAGTTTTATACTTTATTTGTATTATTCTATTTATAGATTATATTTACGTATTTTATTTCACTCGGGGGAACATATAGTGAAACTTGCAGTTTATGGAAAAGGTGGGATTGGTAAATCTACAACAAGTTGCAACATTTCAGTTGCTTTAGCAAAGAGAGGAAAAAAAGTACTACAGATCGGATGTGACCCGAAGCACGATAGTACCTTTACTTTAACAGGGTTTTTAATACCTACTATTATCGATACTTTACAAGCTAAAGATTATCACTATGAAGATGTTTGGCCTGAAGATGTAATTTATAAAGGATATGCAGGTGTAGATTGTGTTGAAGCTGGTGGCCCTCCAGCAGGTGCAGGCTGTGGAGGTTATGTAGTTGGAGAAACAGTAAAACTATTAAAAGAATTAAACGCATTTGATGAATACGATATTATTTTATTTGATGTTTTAGGGGATGTTGTATGTGGGGGATTTGCAGCTCCACTCAATTATGCTGATTATTGCTTAATTGTTACTGATAATGGATTTGATTCATTATTTGCAGCGAATAGAATATCAGCTTCTGTAAGAGAAAAATCTAGAACACATTCGTTACGACTAGCTGGATTAATAGGTAACAGAACTGCAAAACGAGACTTAATTGAAAAATATGTGGATGCAGTACCTATGCCCATATTAGAAGTCTTACCACTTATAGAAGATATTCGCATTTCTCGAGTTAAAGGGAAAACTTTATTTGAGATGTCAGAATTAGATTCATCATTAAATTATGTTTGTGACTACTATTTAAATATTGCAGATCAAATTATTGCTAAACCAGAAGGCGTAGTTCCAAATGAAGCAGCTGATAGAGAGTTATTTAGTTTATTATCTGATTTCTACTTAACACCATCTGATAAACAGAGTGATGATAATTCCTTTAACGATCAGTCATTGGAATTGATGATTGTCTAATACTAGGATTGAAAAATGAACTCACAAGTACTTACAGAATCTAAAGATAGTTTGTTAAATTTCGAATGTGAAACTGGAAATTACCATACTTTTTGTCCAATAAGTTGTGTAGCTTGGCTATATCAAAAAATAGAAGATAGTTTTTTTCTTGTTATAGGAACTAAAACTTGTGGATATTTTTTACAAAATGCTATGGGGGTTATGATATTTTCTGAGCCAAGATATGCTATGGCTGAATTAGAGGAGGGAGATATCTCAGCAAAATTAAGTGATTATGAAGAATTGAAGAGGTTGTGCTTACAAATAAAGAAAGACAGACACCCAAGTGTAATATTTTGGATCGGAACATGCACCACTGAAATCATCAAAATGGATTTAGAAGGTATAGCACCAAAATTAGAAAATGAGATTGGGATACCTATTGTAGTTGCTCGAGCAAATGGTTTAGATTATGCTTTTACTCAAGGAGAAGATACGGTTCTCGCAGCTATGGCGCAAAAATGCCCAGAAAGTCATGCAAAGCAAGATAATATTATAAAGAATCAAGCTCCTTACCATGATCACCCACCTTTAATACTCTTTGGATCAGTTCCTGATTCTGTTGCTAACCAACTAACATTAGAGTTAAAAACTCAAGGAATTAAGGTTTCTGGATGGCTACCTTCAAAACGTTACACAGAATTACCAGTTATAAATGAAGGTTACTACGTCTGTGGTGTAAACCCTTATTTAAGTAGGACAGCTACAACTTTAATGCGTAGAAGAAAAACAAAATTAATAGGAGCTCCATTTCCAATAGGGCCAGATGGTACTAGAGCTTGGATAGAAAAGATTTGCTCCGTTTTTGGAATTAAATCTTCTGGTTTAGAAGAAAGAGAGAGAAAAATATGGAATTCGTTAGAAGAATATCTTGAATTGATAGTAAATAAATCTGTATTCTTTATGGGAGATAATTTACTTGAAATATCTCTTGCTAGGTTTTTAATTCGTTGTGGCATGATTGTTTGTGAGATTGGTATACCTTATATGGATAAGAGATATCAAGCTAGTGAATTACTCTTGCTAGAAAAAACTTGTGTAGAAATGGGTATTAAAGTACCTTCCATTGTAGAAAAACCGGATAACTATAAACAATTAGAAAGAATTCGAATCTTGAAACCAGATTTAGTTATAACAGGTATGGCACATGCTAATCCTTTAGAAGCTAGGGGTATAAATACAAAATGGTCTGTCGAATTTACTTTTGCCCAAATACATGGTTTTACAAATTCAAGAGATGTTTTAGAACTTGTCACTCGTCCGTTAAGACGAAACGCCAGTCTACAGCAACTAGCTTGGAATTCATATACATTAGAAAAATAATTGAATGCGGAAATTAACTTAATTGTTAATTTATTCCGCATTTATAAAGCTTAGATAACATCCTCTAGTTGTAAAATTCTACGAATTGGTAAATTCGCTATAAGTGCAGTCATTCGGCTATCCGTTCTTATGGAAAATTCTAAACTTTCAGTATCTAATTCAACATATTTAGAAACAACTATAAGAATTTCTTTTCTCATCTTTTCTAAAGTTGAAGCGTTGAGAGTTGATCTATCATGAGCAAGAACTAGTTTAAGACGTCTTTTTACGTCATCCCGACTTCCACGATTATTATTAACAAATAGACGTTCAAAAAATTCTGTAATCATATAAATTCATAACTTACACTATTAATTAAGTTGTAGAAGATCCTAGGAAAAAATTTCGTAAACGTTTTAATGGTCCTTTAGAATAAGAATCGAAGTCTATGAAATCTACTTGCTGCCCATCAAGCCTGTAAGCTGTATTTTCAAAAGCTATGCCAGGAAGAGAAAGCTTTTTTTCAAGAACGAGTGGTTCTCCCCGATTTGTTGATATAATTACACACTCATCTTCAGGGATAACTCCAATTAAAGGTATTGCCAATATCTCTTTAACATCGGCAACGGACATCATATCATTAGATTTTACCATCTCTGGCCTAAGTCGGTTTACTAACAAATTAATTTTTTGAATTCCATTAGCTTCAAGTAATCCAATTACCCTATCTGCATCTCTAACAGCAGCGATTTCTGGTGTTGTAACCACAATAGCTTCTCTAGCTGGCCCTATAGCGTTATGAAATCCAGTTTCAATACCGGCCGGACAGTCAATTAGAATATAGTCATACTGTTCTTCCATCAAGGAAATCAGATATTTCATTTGGTCACTATTGATAGAGTCTTTGTTTCTATTTTGAGCGGCTGGCAGAAGACTCAGTCCTGGCTGTCTTTTATCTCTAATAAGAGCTTGTTCTAACCTACATTCTCCTGATAAAACTTCTAAAGCAGTATAAATAACTCGATTTTCCAACCCTAATAAAAGATCTAAATTTCTTAAACCTATATCAGCGTCAACGAGAGCAGTTTGGTACCCCAACTGAGCAAGTGACATACCTAAATTGGCAGTTGTGGTAGTTTTACCAACCCCTCCTTTGCCAGAAGTAATTACAATAACGCGAGTCATGATTTATTTATCTCATATGAAATTAATATTTAACAGATTTCATTCTATTAAGAATGTAACTTTAACTAAGTTATTTTGTATCAAATTTGTTATCGACAGTATTTTGCTTCAAATTATATTTTTAATTAATAAAAATTAATTTAAGGCTTTAATAGGTACTTTAAATTTTATAGAATCACTTTGTACATTATTTATTATTTCTAGAATACTCTTCTCAAAAAAATATATAGCCCGATTAGTGTCACCGTAAACATAGACTTTATTTTGTTTTTTCACTACCCAGATTTGGAAATAGGAAGTATAGCTAAGTAATACGCTAAAAATTAAGAAGAAAAATCCAATATAAACTAGAGGGATACCGGGATCTGATTTTATTTGTAACCCAGTAGATGGTAAAATTTTATTTAAGCGTAGTTCATTTCCATTAAAAAATATTTTATGACCAATTTCACTCTGTCCTAAGAGTCTCTTTTCGGAATCATACAATAGATATTTTCCAGTTAAATCTTGTAAAACAACTAGCACTTTATTCTTAGTTCCATATTCTAAAGACCCAATCCAAAATCTTGAGCTACTTTCCCCACTTATCTCTCTAAGAGGTATTTCAACACTTTCTCTTTTATTTAAAGTAAATTCTAACGAAACTATACTCCAATCTGTTTGATAAAATGTTACACCTGAGTATCTTAAAGGTTCGTTAACAAAAATGGTTTTTCTTTTCTGAATTTGCAAATCATTGTCTAAAATATCTATTTCAGAATAAAACTGATCTACCATACCTTGATCATTATATGCAATATTAAAATCATGTATGTAACCTTCAAAATTTTGAGGTATATAACTTAAAGGACCTGATGAAATAACATTTTGTAGATGAAATAATTCTTTTTTTGGGACTAATTCTTGAAGCATAAAGCCAGTTAATGAACCAAGTATAGACCCAACTAAGATACAAATGATACTCAAATGAACTAAGATAGGACCGATTTTTCCAACTAATCCTTTGTATGCATATATGTAAGGCCCTTGTTGGATTACATTATACTGTCTTTGCCTTAATAAATAAGAAAATTGGGTTAAGCTTCCATTACTTAAACTAAAAGCTATACCCATTTTATTAGTGTTATTTTCACGTTTGAAGAATTTCCATAGCCTTGCAAGTTTTAATGAAGGAATTTGCCTAGAAAGTGTACAGGAAAGTAAGCTTCCTCCAAATAGGAATAATAATATTAAAAACCAATTAGTAGTATAAACGTGATCTAAGCCGAAAAAAAGAATAAAATCTGAACTTATGAAACCTAAAACAGGATTAGTAATTGGATAATTTGTTTCATAAAATGAAATTATTTTTTCTTGCTCAATTACTGTTCCTAACGAACTCATAAGAGCAATAAACAAAAGTAATATTATTGCTAATTTCAAATTACCCAAAAGGTAAATAAACTTCCATAGAATACGATTGATGTGACTCACCATAAATTAATCAAAAAGGTTTATACTAAGCATAGATATTATAGACTCCCCAGGTAGGACTTGAACCTACGACCAATCGATTAACAGTCGATCGCTCTACCACTGAGCTACTGAGGAAATAATAAAAAGATTCTGTTTTTATTTGTTTTTCATAAAAAATTATAACATAATTTAAATTATTTTTTATATAATTTTGTTTTATTGGAAAATGATATAGCAGAAGCATATTGAAAAACATGTTTTCTTTTTTATACACTTCTGCTATGCTATAGCTATCTAATTAAAAGCGGACGTGGCGGAATTGGTAGACGCGCTAGATTTAGGTTCTAGTAAGTTTTCTTGTGAGAGTTCGAGTCTCTCTGTCCGCATAATAATATTTTTACTTCCATCTTTGCAAAGTTAATTTTATACTACCATTTTCTTGAGTTACTTCTTCGATTCTTTGAAAACCTTGGATTTTAGTAGCTTTTAATATAGAGTTATAAGCGTACCTTTGAGTAATTTTATCTAAAAATAACTCTACAGACCAAGACTGCTCCCAGAATTGTAAGTCGGCAACTAATTGGTACTCTGTTCCGTTCCAAGTGAATCCAATGTCATAGTTATTGTTTTGTTTAATAACCAAATTTGCAAAGCATTCTTGTGCTTTATACCCTTTTAAAGTGTTAATACTCTCATCCCAAGAAACGCCTAGGTCGTTAAGTGATTTTTGTAACAAGCTCAAATCTTTCAGGGTAGTTTTTATTTTACTAAAGTGTGACATAAAGAATACAAAACTTATGTACGTTCTATACTGGTCATTAAGAGTATTATTACTATAATAGTATAGTAACTCATAAAATCTGTTCAAAATAAAGATTTATAAAATAATATTTTTATTCTTCAGATGAAGCTAGACGGGCTTTTCCAGCGCTTGCCCAGTCTTGTAAATATTCTATTTTTTCTTGATTTGTATATGCAAGTGGGACAAATTGCTTAATAGCATCTAAGATATCATTAAAAGTAAACTCTCTATTTTCACTAAAAGCAGTATGCATTGCTTCTATTATAACTTCTTCTATTTCTGCTCCCGAAAATTTTTTCGACATTTCACTCAATAAATGTATATCATAACTAGCCCAAGATTTTGGTCTTAATCGACTTAAGTGGACTTTAAAAATTAATTTTTTTTCTTTAAGGTTAGGAAGACCAATAAAAAAGATCTCATCAAATCTACCTTTTCTTATAATTTCAGAAGGTAATGAATTAATATTATTTGCCGTAGCAACAACAAATACTGAAGATTTTTTTTCAGATAACCATGTTATAAAAGTTGCTAATACTCTATTTGTTGTCCCACTGTCACCTTTGGATTCCATACCCGCAAATGCTTTATCAATTTCATCTATCCATAAAACACAGGGAGAAATAGCTTCAGAGAGTTGAATCATTTGCCTCATTTTAGACTCTGATTCTCCTATAATACCCCCAAATAATTTTCCAACATCCAATCTTAACAAAGGTAAACCCCATTCATTGGCAATTGCTTTAGCTGTTAAAGATTTTCCAGTACCTTGAACTCCTACTAAAAAAAGACCTTTAGGAGAGGGTAATCCATAATTTTCTGCTCTCTGAGATAAGGCACCTACTCTTTTTTGTAACCATTGTTTAAGATTTTCGAGTCCACCTATGTCTGACATTTTTTCCTTTACAGTACAAAATTCTAAAATTTTTGTTTGACTAATGATTTGTTTTTTCTCAGTGAAAATAATATCCAAACTTTCAATGTTAATTTCTTTATAAGTTGCTATTATTTTTGACAAAACTTTTCGAATTCGCTCTAAAGATAATCCTTGGCAGGATCGAACTAAAATATCTAGTGAAGTTTCTGGCAAAAAATGTCCTAAAGATTCTTGAACCCGTATGAGTTCTTTTTTTATTTCTATAGGTTGAGGTAATTTAAATTCCAGAATTGTAATAAGATCTTTTAACGAATCTGGAATTAGAATTTCAGGGGCTACAATTACTATGGTTTTAGTATTATTTCTTAAAATTTTTGCTAAATTTTTTAATTTTCTAGCAACTGATATATCATTTAGAAATAAATGAAAATCTTTTAAAAGAAAAATCGCAGGATTTTCAGATGTTAGTTTCTCTACCAATTCTAATGCTTGCAAAGGATTCCTAGCTCCAAAGCCATTATCACTCGGATTTCCTAAATAACCATCTATAAAATCCCAAGTATAAATTCCTCTATTTACGTTGGATTCTTTGATCGAATATTTGATTGTATATTCTAACCTTTCTTCTTCAGTCGTGGAAATATATAATATAGGATACCTAGCTTTTAAAAATAATTTAAATTCTTTAGTAAAATTCATAAAGTGTATTGTTTATAAGGGACTTTCACTTCGATTAGCCACATTTAAAAGGTATCTACTAAATAGCTACACCTATAAAAAAGGTTGTTTCTCTAATGTATTAGTGTAAGACTTATTAGAGAAATTCAACCATGCAGTTAACTTATGGATAAAGAATGTCGACCTCGAGCTCTCCTTGCTTTCAAAATACGTCTACCAGAACTTGTTTTTATCCTAGCTCTAAATCCAGATGTACGTGATCTTTTCAGTTTCGTTCCGCGCAGTGTTCTTTTTGTCATATAAATGTCTTATAAAATTATTATTCTTTATATTGTTCCATTAACTCACTAATGTCAAATTAATTGAAAAATTTAATATAAACTAGACTTTTAAAATAGGTTGAGATTTAAAAATTAAATAAACAACTGAATGTCTTATATTCGTAGTCATAGATAAGAATATATTATACGCCTCATTTTTATACTCTATTAAAGGATCTTTTTGACCATAACCTCGCCAACCTATATTTTCTCGAAGTGTATTAATTTGTTGCAAATGCTCTTTCCAAGCTGAATCTATCTTTTGCAATAGAAACGATCTTTCTAATTCTCTCATTAATCCATTTTCTATTAAATCGATTTGACTCTCTTTTAGGTCATAAGAAATTCTTGTATATCTAACTAAGGCATCTCGCATTTCAGTTACTGAGTACTGTGAGAAAAATACTCTATCAATACCTGACGGAAGTCCTAATAAGCTTTCAATTTTAACTAATAATTTATCTTGTTCTTCTAATGAAAAATTGCCCTTTTCTAAATAAGCATTAAAGTAATCTAGAACAGTCGTTTCTGCATATTGTATTATCCAATTACGTAAGCTGTCCGATTCTAAAATTCTTCGTCTTTCAGAATAAATGGCTTGTCTTTGATAATTTAAAACTTCATCATATTCAAAAAGTTGCTTTCTAGCGTCGTAATAATATGCTTCAACTTTTTTCTGAGCGGACTCTAAACTCTTGCTTAAAAGAAGTGATTCAATTGGTATGTCGTCATCAACTTTTAGTGAATCCATTAGTTTTCCTATTCGATCACCACCAAAAATTCTTAACAAATTATCTTCTAAACTTAAGAAAAACCTGGATGATCCTGGATCACCTTGTCTTCCCGATCTCCCTCTTAATTGATTATCAATTCGTCTGGACTCATGTCTTTCAGTTCCTATAACATGTAATCCACCTAATTTTATGACTTCTTCTCTTTCATTAATAATATCTCTATTGTATTTTTCCAATAAAATTTTATAGGTAGCTCTAAAAAGAATAATTAATGGCTCATTAGTGAAACTTTTTTCACAGGCGATTGATAAATACGTACTTAACTGGTCTTCTGATAAATGGGGGTTTTTTATTTTTAACGATAGAAAATTGTATAGATTTTTTAAGTCAGGATCTAAACTTTTTTCTATAGGTACATTATAAAAGATAGCGTCTAAAAACAGTTTCAATGCTGATCTTGCCATATAATTTACATTTCCACCTAACAATATATCGGTTCCTCGACCCGCCATGTTCGTAGCGATTGTTACGGCTCCTTTGCGTCCTGCTTGGGCAATTATTTCAGCTTCACGTTTCAAGTTTTCAGGTTTTGCATTTAATAGATTATGTGGAATTCCATATTCTTCTAGTAAAGATGCCAAAAGTTCTGATTTTTCTACGCTTGTAGTTCCAATCAAAATAGGACGTCCTAAAGTATAAATATCTAAACACTCATCTGCAATAGATTTCCACTTAACGTATTGATTTTTATACACCAAATCAGAGAAATCTTGACGTATCATTTTTTTGTGCGTAGGTACAGATGCCACTTCCAGTCCATAAATTCTATCTAACTCTACCTCTTCTGTTTTTGCAGTCCCTGTCATTCCAGATAGCTTTGGGTACAGTAGAAAAAAGTTCTGATAAGTTATAGACGCTAGTGTTTGAGTTTCATTTTGTATCGTAGTATCCTCCTTAGCCTCAATAGCTTGATGTAGACCATCACTCCATCTTCGCCCAACCATGATTCTACCTGTAAACTCATCGACAATTAATACTTCCTCATCTTTAACTATGTAATGAACATTTTTTATAAATAATTCTTTTGCTTTAATAGCATTAAATATGTATGGAGCCCAAGGATTTTCCACATTATACAAATCACTTACATTTAATTGAAACTCTGATTGAATTACACCCTCTTCAGTTAATAATATATTTTTAGCTTTCTCATCAACTTCATAATGAATATTTCTTAGAAGTGATTGAGCTACCAAATTTGCTTTTGTGTATTTTATATTAGGAGTTTCTCCAGCACCTGAAATGATAAGCGGTGTCCTAGCCTCATCTATAAGAATCGAGTCAACTTCATCTAAAATGGAAAAATAAAAAGGTCGTTGTACTATATCCTGAAGTTGTACAGCCATATTATCTCTTAAATAGTCAAAACCTAATTCGCTATTCGTAGTATATGTAATATCTTTTGAATAGTTTAACTTACGTTCTGATTGTGTCATATTTTGTTGAATTAGACCTACGCTTAGACCAAGAAATTTATGAATTTGGCCAACATGTTCAGCATCTCTCGAGGCTAAATAATCATTCACAGTTACAACGTGAACACCTTTTCCTGTAAGTGCATTAGCATAAGCTGGTAAAACAGCTACTAGTGTTTTACCTTCCCCAGTTCTCATCTCAGCTATTTTACCTTCATGAAGTATAAGACCACCAATTAATTGAACATCAAAATGCCTTAATCCAAGTACTCTTTTAGAAGCTTCTCTAACTATAGCAAATGATTCCATTAAGAAAGTTTCTATTTTTTCCCCTTGTGACAAACGTTGAATAAATAAGTTTGTCTGATTTTGTAATTCTGAATCTGTGAAATTCTTTACTTTTTCTTCCAGTTTATTTATTCCATTAATTATCTGCGAATATTGTTGAATTTTTTTATCATTCGGATCACCGAAAAGAGTCTGAAACATAAGTTTAATTAAATATATTTTTATAAACTATTGTAAGAGTATCTTAATTGTTTATTGCTATTCATTTATGATTTCAGGTTGGTTAATTTCCTCAGCTATTTCCAGAATGGCTCGAATAACTGGCTTAAGTTTAAAATCATCTAAAATATCGATACCTTCGTATCTTTTTCTTTTTGCTTTATTTGCTACTTGAACGGTTATTCTATATCTATTAGAAGCTGCATCTAAAAGTTCTTCTGTTTTATATAAAACTTCCAAAGAAGGAATATTTTGTTTTTTCTTTTTCATATACTATTAAAAATGCATAAGATTGTTGAATAAAGAACTTTACATTTGACTAGTATACATTTTGAAAGTAAGAAACTTATTGTGAATTTTATTATCTAATTTGGAATTTCAGTCGCTATTACCTTATAATAGATTCAACTGTTTAAAAATTCTACGACTAGTTCAAAAGTAAAGCGTATTAACTATCAAATCTAATCCATTTAATTATGTCACATAGCGTTAAAATTTATGATACTTGTATTGGATGTACACAATGTGTAAGAGCATGTCCTTGTGATGTATTAGAGATGGTTTCTTGGGACGGTTGCAAAGCTGGACAAATCGCTTCTGCACCTAGAACTGAAGATTGTATCGGTTGTAAAAGATGTGAGACAGCTTGTCCTACTGACTTTTTGTCAGTGAGAGTTTATCTAGGTGGAGAAACTACTAGAAGTTTAGGATTAGCTTACTAAAAGTTATAAAAAAGAAAGATTATTAGAAAAACTAAGTAATTATGCTTGTTTTTCTAATAATCTTTTTAACTTAATAAACCTAAGTAAGCAAAACCTAATATCGCTCCACTTCCTACTATATGGCCAAGACTTGTGCTTGCTAATAATTCAGGTAAAGTAAAATTAGCAAATGATCCTGTCAGTGGAAGAGATGCTCCAATCCCCTTAACTTGGATTACATATCTACCTGCAACAATGCAGAATATATTTGAACTAATCATTATGGAAGCTGTTTTAGCGGACCATATAGCTGTTTGGGGAACTACGGATAGTAATAACTCTGTGTTCATATTCTGTCTGGATTAGTCAGAGAAAGTTAATTTTTTACATAATAATACAACTATTGTAAAGTACTTTTTAGTATGATGCAACCTAATCATTATAAGCAATCATCTCTATGTATCTTTTATTTTACATTAATAAATTAAGCAATCCACCCATAACTATGTAATCCTTTTCCTAGAAAGTTTACACCTAAGTAACATATCCAAACTACTATAAAACCTAGAGAGGCTAGAACTGCAGGCCCTTTTCCCTGCCATGATTTTGTAATTCTTGTATGTAGGTAAGCTGCAAATACTAACCATGTTATAAGAGCCCAAGTCTCCTTAGGATCCCAACTCCAATACGATCCCCAAGCTTCATTTGCCCATACTGCCCCTGCGATTATTCCTATAGTGAGCAATGGGAATCCTAACCCTATAATCCTGTAGCTAAGATTGTCCAAACTTTCTAACAGGTTTAATTTTTTCTCTAAAATTCCGTCATAAGACTGATGTAATTGCAAATTAGAGGTTTCAGAAATAGTAGTACCTGGAACATTTATGTTTCCAACTGAGCTACCTTTCAAATTAACTTGTCTTCCTCTGGTTAAAATTAAAAAAACTATAGATAATAAAGAACCAATAATAAGTGTTGAGTAGCTAAACATCATAATGCTTACATGCATCATTAGCCAATTTGATTTCAATGCGGGGACTAATGGAGCTGCTTTTTGCATTCCATCTGGGAGTGACAGCGTGGCGAACCCAACTATAAACATAGATAATGGAGTAATTATCGCACCCAGTAAGTTTAAAGAGGTAAGAGATTCCAGTAATAATGCTATGAAAGTAATTCCCCAAGTAAAAAATAATAGGGATTCATATAAATTACTTAATGGAAAATATCCACTCTCAATCCATCTCCAAGTCAAAATAGTTGTAATAAATATGTTGGAAGATAGAACACTATAAAAACCTATTTTACTTCCAATTTTGAATGAAGGAAATGCAATATTAACCCAATAGCCTAAAACTCCAATAAATAACCCTAAAAATACTAAATTATCTAACGAATTTTTTAAATACTTAAGAAAAAGATCCATATAAGTTTTGTGTGAGGTTAAATTTATTGTACTCTTATCTAAAAAGAAAAGTCTTATAAAAAAAATAGATACTTACTAAACTTGTATTAAAACAGAAAATGCTACCTTATAAGAATAAGGTAGCATCTTTATAACAAATCGAATTAACCAATAGCAGAGCTAACTTTGTCGAAGTAACCAGCAACTTCACTTGCTAAAGCAGAGCAATCACCTTGAGGTGTAGAAAGTTTGCGTTGAGAAGCTGTGTTGTTAACAAATGCAACAGCACATGCTTTCATAATGCTAACAGCTCTAGCGTTAGAGTTAGCTGGAACTCCTAAAGAAGAGTAAGTTTCTTTTAGACCGTTAAGACAACGATCTTCTAAAACAGAAGAGTCACCAGATAGTAAAGCGTAAGAAACGTAACGAAGAATAATTTCACCGTCACGTAGACATGCAGCCATACGACGGTTTGTGTAACAGTTGCCGCTAGGAGAGATTAGGCTTGGATTTTCACAGATCATACCAGATACAGCATCAGATACGATACAGCTAGCGTTAGAAACTATAGAGTTAACAGCGTCTAAACGTTTGTTACCTTCAGAAATGAATTTTTTAAGAGCTTGTAGATCAGCACCACCTACGTAAGCTGCTTTTGCGTCTGCGTTTGTAACTACTTTAGAAAATGCATCAAGAGCCATAAGAATTCTCCGTATTTGTAAAAATTTAAACTGTTTTAACTGTTAATTAGATTAATCAGCTATGTATTGATAGTTTCTATCATAATTAATATATAGTAAACCAGTAAAAAAGAATAACAATGTAATAATCTGTAATATTACCGATTTTAATCAGCTACCTAGTTTGAAAGACTCTACAAAAAAACCATATAAAATCCCTATCTTCAAATTAGTCAAAAAATTAACAACTATCAATAATCTTTTATTTAAAATGGATTTGTCTAAAAGATTAATTTTTTTTTAGTTGTGTACAGGATTTTGCTAATAGTTTCCAGTACAGCTGTAATTAACCCAGCAGATAGAACTCCCCAATCACCACTTTGTCCCAAAATAGTAGATAAATTGATTGCTAAAAAAAATCCTAATAAAATTGCGATAAAATTTATAAACACTATTTTGATAATGTATTGGAATTTAAGCATTCTGCATTAACTCTGTTATAAAAATAAATAGCATAAGCTACCTGGAAGTCATTTTTTACTAGCAGTGAATAAAACTGTATAAAAAAAGACCCTGAGATTATCAGGGTCTTTGGGAACTACATAACTAGATCTTAGCCAACTACAGCAGGAGCTGTAAGAGCTACAGGTAGAGATTCACCAGCAGCAAGGTCTAGAGGGAAATTATGAGCGTTACGCTCATGCATTACTTCCATACCTAGGTTAGCACGGTTAAGGATATCCGCCCAAGTGTTAATTACACGACCTTGGCTATCAACAACAGATTGGTTGAAGTTAAAACCGTTAAGGTTAAATGCCATTGTCATAACGCCTAGAGCTGTAAACCAAATACCTACAACAGGCCACATTCCTAAGAAGAAATGAAGTGCACGAGAGTTGTTGAAGCTAGCATATTGGAAAATCAAACGACCAAAGTAACCGTGAGCAGCTACGATGTTATAAGTTTCTTCTTCTTGACCGAATTTGTAACCATAGTTAGCAGATTCGTTCTCAGTAGTTTCACGAATTAAACTAGATGTAACTAGAGAACCGTGCATAGCAGAGAATAGAGAACCACCGAATACACCTGCAACACCAAGTTGGTGGAATGGGTGCATTAAAATGTTGTGTTCTGCTTGGAACACAAGCATGAAGTTGAATGTACCGGAGATACCTAGAGGCATACCATCAGAGAAGCTACCTTGTCCAATTGGGTAAACTAGGAAAACAGCAGAAGCTGCAGCAACAGGAGCTGTGAAAGCAACAGAAATCCAAGGACGCATACCTAAACGGTAGCTGAATTCCCACTCACGTCCGATCCAACCACAAACACCTAGTAAGAAGTGATCAACGATTAGTTGGTAAGGACCACCGTTGTATAGCCACTCGTCAAGAGAAGCAGCTTCCCAGATAGGGTAGAAGTGAATACCGATAGAAGCAGAAGAAGGAATAACAGCACCAGAGATTATGTTGTTACCGTATAGTAGAGAACCAGCAACTGGCTCACGAATACCATCGATATCTACTGGAGGTGCAGCAACAAAAGCAATGATGAATACAGTTGTAGCTGTAAGTAATGTAGGGATCATTAAAGTACCGAACCAACCGATGTATAGACGGTTTTCAGTGCTAGTAATCCAAGAGCAGAAACGTTCCCATAAGCTTGCGCTTTCGCGTCTTTCTAAAGTAGCAGTCATGTTTTTATTTTTATGTAATGTTATAGTAATTTACTTCCCAAGCATCAATTGTGCTTGTTGTTTCTATTATGGTAGACAAGATAAAAACTTACAATCGTGAGCATATAAATGCTAAAAAATAAAAGTTTTAGCTGCAGAACACTAGCTTATAAAGTAAGTAAAACTTCTTAAGGCAAGGATTGCTATAAATAATATGATAGAAC
>Ga0209084_1001664_pt1 | contig 18292 bp, 13 predicted proteins | sample C_130820_MF_Meta_FD_187309 | JGI IMG/M metagenome (GOLD analysis project Ga0209084, IMG submission 187309) | Freshwater microbial communities from Lake Croche, Canada to study carbon cycling - C_130820_MF_MetaG (SPAdes) (version 2) | ecosystem: Environmental > Aquatic > Freshwater > Lake... | reverse complement strand
AAAAAAAAAAAAAAAAAAAAAAAAAAAAAAAAAAAAAAAAAAAAAAAAAAAAAAAAAAAAAAAAAAAAAAAAAAAAAAAAAAAAAAAAAAAAAAAAAAGAAAAAAAAAGAAAAAGAAAAAAGAAAAAGAAAAAGAAAGAGGTTGTTATAATCGTAAAATTGTTCCTCTTTTTTATTTTATTTTTATAAATTTAAAAAAATTGAAATACTTTTTAAAGAAAATATTTAATATACATATTATCCAAAAATCAAATTAAGTTCAAACTAAAATGCAGCTAAGAAATGGAAAGCAAATCGCAATTATTTCTAAGGAAAATAATCCTGTTGTGGAGAAGCCTGTTGTAGAGAAACCTGTTGTGGAGAAGCCTGTTGTGGAGAAGCCTGTTGTGGAGAAGCCTTTGGACCCAGAAAGAGAAAAATTTAGCACTATAAAAGAAGAAATTTGTATTATTTCGAAAAAATTCTTTAATTCAAATGAGAAATATGAAAAGTTACGCAAAAATTCCGACGCATCAGAACAATCTTGTCGTGGATCAGCTTCAACTCTCGCCTTAGATGGTCGGGATTTAGTTTTGAAATTACACAATGTGTTTAATGATCCTTTGTTAGTAAAAGGAATGAGATATTATTTTCCACTTGATACACAGGAATATCATATCATTTTAATGCGCGCATTATATATTTTAGACAAGCTACGCGAGCGAAATTTGAGAGACGGTCCTACAGTTTTATACTATTATACATTGCTTTATTATTTAGATGAGACCTTGAAGGTTTGTATGAAGCTACTTAAATCATTCGGTCCGCATATTTTATGGTTTAGCAATAAAAAATAAACAAATTGTTTCTTTATCAGATAAATATTACACCGACCAGAAAGAAAAATAGATAAATTTGGTAAAATATAATATAAAAATTTTTTTTAGTCTTTTCTAAAAATGAAAATACAAAATAATGATATTTATATGGATAAAAAAAAGAATTTAATACGACACTCTATTTGTCCAATAAGTAGTTTTGATAATATTTCTTTAGTAAAAAATAAACCTTTGATTATTTGTGATATTGATAATACACTTCTTTATCATAAAATTCCTAAAAAAAATAATGATAATATTTGTTTTTTTTTCAGAAAATTTATTGATTGTTTTTCACATCCAATAGTTAGAGAAATTTTACCAATAGATATAGGTGGTTTTCATAGATTAGAAGAAAGAGTTAAAAAGATTAATGGTAAAATTATTTTTTTAAGTGAGAGAGATAAAGAAAGAGAAAAAATAATTGAATATGATTTTCAACAAATTGGTTTAGATTCTAAAAAATATGAAATTTATTATATAACAAAAAAATATTCAAAAGGTCAATATGCTCATAATCATCTTAGAACATTTGTTTTTACAGAAGTTATTTTTATAGATGATCTATATGAAAATCATTTATCTATGTTTGAATATTTACCAAAAGCAAAACTCTTTTTATTTTGTAATAATTTTATATAAAATACATAATAACAAAAAATTGATTGTAATTAATATAAATAATACATATTATATTAATTATCGAATGACAGAATTACCTCAGTTTAATTTGTTAAACTTGCCTATTCCCACAATTGTTATATCTTACTCTGCTGAGAAACAGAGAGAAATATTTGAATATTTGAGTGAAATGCATGAGAAAGAGATAATTGGTTATAAAATAGCTTTTGACCATCTAGGCACTTCTTTTGATATTTGTAGAAGTAATGGATTTATTACATGGAAAAGAAATAAGGTGTAGAAATAATAAAAAATTATTAGAATAAAAAATTATTAGAATAAAAAATTAATATATAGTTTATAAATTTTTTATTAAAGAGCAAATCTAACACGTTTGGTGTTTTTATTTTTAAAATTTTTCTTTTTTGTTGATTTTTTACCACCTTTTTTAGCAATTTCAGTTACTGTCGGTATAGGAACTGACGGTATAGGAACTGTCGGTATAGGATTTTCAAATTGTTTTACTGATTCAGCTGCTCTATTTTCTATATCAGCACTTTTTTTTTGTAATTCTTCTAAGTTTTTCTTGAAAACTACTGCGCTATCTGCTGTATCTGTTGTTAATTCTGCGGTCGCATTTACAACTGCCGAACCTGCCTCACCTAATTTGCTAGCATTTTGTATTAAACTATATGCTAATCCAAATCCTGGTATATCTTTTATAAAATTCCAAAATATAGTTGAACCACTATCCCCCATTTTTATAGCTGTTTCAGAAGCTATATCTAATGCTTTTTCTGCTAAAGGATCAATTAATGGTGATGCAGCTTCTAGTACAACAGCACCTTTCTTGGCTGCTTCAGATACAATCTCTCTTATTTCTTCTGTATTTTTTGGATCTGATAATGTTTCCTTTATGTCTTCTAATTTTTTGTGTACTGCTTCTGGATTATCTATATCAACACCTACTAAGTCTCCAGCACTTTCTAAAGTATTTGCGACTACACCTTTAGCTATATTAGAAGCATCTTCAACCATTTCATTGTTTGCCTTTGCTCTCTCTTCTTTAATTTTTGCTAATTCTTCAAGACTTCTAGTTTCTAAATCAGCCTTTGAGGAATCTACTTCTTTTGGAACTTCTAGAACTTCTGATTTTAAAGGAACTTCTGGGACTTCTGATTTTAAAGTATTAACTATAGATTTACTATCTATAGCTGATGCTCCGCCTTTTTTATAAATCTTACATCTTCTTTTAACAGTTTTTCTTTCACTACTCTGTTTTCTTTGATTTTTTTTGGTATTTTTCATTACTATAATATAATCAGTTTTTATTTTGTTTTGTTTTGTTTTATTTTGTTTTGTTTTGTTTTATTTTGTTTTATTTTGTTTTGTTTTGTTTTGTTTTATTTTATTTTATTTTATTTTATTTTTTTTTGTTTTATTTTATTTTATTTTATTTTTGACACATTTTCTTAAAATCAGCAAATGATAATCCATATTTTTTATCAACTATTTTTCTCTCTACTTTTTTCAAGAAACTAAAATTAGCCAACTTACCTTCATATGTATATCTATTTGCCTTTTCTTTTAATAATATCTTCTCATTTTCTTGCTCTTTTGTTAGTTTATTATTAGGTATGCTATTTTTTGGAGGAGCTCCTGTATTTACTCTACCTGATCCTGCCTCTTTATTATATGTTTTGAATTTAGCAAATACATTTTTTTTTTCCTCTATTGGCTGCTGCGTTCTAATGGATTCTTCTTTTCTTCTTTTTTCTGCCTCTTCTTTTTCCTCCTTCTCTTTTCTCTCTTTTTCCCATTTTTCTTCAGCTATTTTTAACTCTTCTTCCATATCCACATAAAGTGGACGACAATTAAATTGTTTTACATATTTTCTCGAGACTGGCTCTAAATATCTATATGGAATTGTACTGTCACTGTAGTATTTAAATGATCCTCTTTTATTATCATATATCATAAGAACATTACCATGAGGAGTTGTTTCTAATATAAAACAGTTTTCTAGTCTTTCTAAATGTTTATTTATTATAAAAATATCAGCTAATTCATTTGCTGACTTCAGTAATTGATCTAGACCTTCCTTTGTTTCAATTATGGCTAACAATCTTAGTCTTATTTCTTGTAACTCATTTGTTTCCTCATTTATATATTCAATACATTCCTCTTTTGTTTTACCTATAAATTCAGAATCATATTCGTCATCCTCAACCTTTAAAAAAGGTTGAGCCAAATCTGGTATATTTTGATTAACTTTTTTTAAAAGTTGAGGTTGAGCCAAATCTGGTATATTTTGATCAACTTTTTTTAAAAGTTGAGGTTTATCCAAATCTGGTATATTTTGATCAACTTTTTTTAAAAGTTGAGGTTTATCCAAATCTGGTATATTTTGATCAACTTTTTTTAAAAGTTGAGGTTGAGCCAAATCTGGTATATTTTGATTAACTTTTTTTAAAAGTTGAGGTTCATCTTCTATAAAAGATACATCTCCTTCTATTATTGTATTAATTATATTTATTTTTTCATTCAGAATCATTAATTTTTGATCGACTTTTTTTATTTCATTAATATAATTATTAACTGGATAAGTATAAAAAGCTATTCTTTTCTCTTCTCTCAACTGTTTTTCTTCTTCTGTAAATTGGAATTCTTTATTCATCTTTCTAATTTCTTCCAAATATTTGTCTTCATATTTTTTATTTTTTTCTATAAAATTTCTTTCTTCTTCTCTGTTTTTAGTTTCTTCTTCTGTTATATTATATTCTGGTAATATATCAAATGCTAAAATAAATCTTTTATCTATTTCATCGATTAACTCGGAAAATTTATAATACATTCTTCTTGCTAGGTGTGTTAAGATTGGAGGTGGTCCGTAATAATACAAATAAAAAAAAATTACTACTGATTGAAACCATGTGTATTGATCCATATACTTTATATTTAATTATAGTTTTAAATTGTTTCTCTTTATCTGTTTTTCTTATTTTTTTATTTCTTATTTTTTTATTTATTATTTTTTTATTTCTTATTTTCTTATTTCTTATTTTTTTATTTCTTATTTTTTTATTTTCTTATTTTCTTATTTTCTTATTTCTAAACCAATTTCTTGAAGAGATCTCGCACTTCACTTGATAAATCAGGCAACTGTATCAAGTCATAGTTTTTTTCACTCGCATCAGGATGTAGACGAACCAGATATAGATCTCTTACTAATTTATTATACTTTTCCTCCAAAATTACCTTGTATGTATTTAACTGCATCGCGTAATGCCAGAAATTCGCATCTGGCAAATGGCATATTTCTTCTGGCAATGCGAATTTATTCCAACTATTAATTCGTGTTATATTTTTTGCTCTCTTCCAATCGTAAATAGAGAGAGATCCATCTGGGTTTTCATATATCATATCTATGGATCCGGAAATCTTCACATCTTCATTGTAAACTGTCCATTCAGTTCTAAATGGCTTGAGATGCGGTGTGTTTTTGACAAAATTTATAAAATAGCGCCATTCTAGTGGTTTTGCTTCATGATTGGTCTGGCTTGTCTGGCTCATATAAAAGTTATAAAGTTGCTCATGTGTATATCCTTTTGGCAAGAGTGAATTGTTCATAAAGCATTCAATTTCATAATGGAGATCCGTGCCGGATTGCGAAACTGCTGAACTATTTGTATTCCATAGCGCTTTTATTTGGTCGGGGGTTAACCCCCAATATTTGTGTCCTTCTTTCCAGCCCTTGTTTCTCATCATTGACCTGATAATATCATCTGCGTTGAATTTTGGAAATAACTTGTGAACCCATGTGGTGACGGACGTATATTTGACACCTGGATCTGAACTTATTACGTATTTATGGTCTTGTTCAAAGAATTCTATGTTTGCGTCTCTTTGGTCAGCATTTTGTTTTGAAAGCACTTCTGTCATCATCATTTCTATATTGTGTGAATGTAGAAATGATAAGTAATTTGATATCAATTTTTTTATACTTTTGAGAAAAGTATAGGAAAAGATTTTTTATCTTTAAAACATTTACTTACATCCTTAAATATGAAACCAAATTTTATTCGATCTTTTCCAAAGATATAAAAGTGGATTTTTACTTAGATATTTTACACAGTTGAATATTTAATGGCAACTGTTCATCGGTGTAAATATATTAAGAATAAATACCTGTATATATTTGCCCTCCATATACAACAGCAACTAAATTAGCACCTGTGCTATTTGATGCTACACCATACCAATTACTACTTTGTTCGCGTGCCGTCCAAGTTACTCCTGAATTGGTAGATGTAAATATTCGCCCTATATATACAACAGCAACTAATTTAGCACCTGTGCTATCTGATGCTACACCATACCAAGTACGACTTTGTTCACGCGCTGTCCAAGTTACTCCTGAATCGGTAGATGTAAATATTTGCCCTCCACTTACAACAGCAACTAAATTAGTACCTGTGCTATTAGATGCTACAGACGTCCAACCACGACTTTGTTCACGCGCTGTCCAAGTTACTCCTGAATCGGTAGATGTAAATATTTGCCCTTCACTTACAACAGCAACTAAATTAGTACCTGTGCTATTAGATGCTACAGAACGCCAATTACGACTTTGTTCACGCGCTGTCCAAGTTACTCCTGAATCGGTAGATGTAAATATTTGCCCTCCACTTACAACAGCAACTAAATTAGTACCTGTGCTATTAGATGCTACAGACGTCCAACTACGACTTTGTTCACGCGCTGTCCAAGTTACTCCTGAATCGGTAGATGTAAATATTTGCCCTATACTTACAACAGCAACTAAATTAGTACCTGTGCTATTAGATGCTACAGACCACCAATTACGATTTTGTTCGCGTGCCGTCCAAGTTACTCCTGAATCAGTAGATGTAAATATTTTCCCTCCATTGTCAACAGCAACTAAATTAGCACCTGTGCTATTAGATGCTACAGAAATCCAATTACGACTTTGTTCACGCGCTGTCCAAACCAATTGGGTTGGTGGTAGTGGTAATTGTATATATAATTGATTAATCGCAAAATATGATTTTTTAGGACCTGCTACATAAACTGTTGTTGGATTTGGTGCTACTGCGCTAAACTTTATTATTACTGTATTGGATGGATCTACTATATTTACTGGATATGTTGGAATGCTTAATGTCGCACCTGTTATACCTGTTGCTGAATAAGTTGATGAGTTTAGTAAAGTATTTCCTAGATATAAATATATAGTAAGACTTGTAATTGGATTATTACTAATATCAAATACTATTTGTGAAGTTGTTAAATATCCTCCTTGTGTTAAAGTAATTGATGGTTGAATTGTTTGTTCTGATGTATTAGTTATGGTAAATGCTTGATTTGATAAATCTATAAATGTTAATTGTCTTCCAGTTACTGATACACCATTTATCGTTCTTACATTAATATTACTAACATCTATTATATTGTGTCCTCCTGCTGATTCACCTTGTGTAAGAACTGATGCTAAATTCTGTGTATTGGGTGGAGCACCATTTATTGTACTAACATTTAAATCACCATTATAAATACTTACATTTCCTGATACTCTAGTATTTCCACTGACATCTAGAGAAAAACCGCTATTTGGATTTCTATTTATTCCTACATTTCCATAAATAATTGCTGTATCGGGAACACCTACAGATCCAACTGTCAGTGTTTGAGCATTTGGTCCTGAAATAGTAACATTTCCACTACAATTAATATTTCCACTACAATTAATATTTCCTGATACTCTAGTATTTCCACTGACATCTAATACAAATTCCGTATTATTATTATATATTCTACCTTGACTTATAGCTTGTTGAATAGTTCCATCTGAATTTGTAACTGCAATTGGCGTGTTACCTGTAATATCTGTTTGACTAAATGTAGAACCATAATCATTTGAATATGATATACCGTTGAAGGTGCTCGACATTAATACATATGATCCTGATGAAAATGATATTGAACTTAGAGAAGTACCAAAATTAAATTCTGACCATGTTTGACCATAATCAGTAGATCTCCTATATCCACCAGCATATGTTGTATTTTGCCTTGGTGCTACAATTTGATACTGTCCTGTTGGATCCATTCCTGCGCATCTATTAGAACTAGAAGGTGTTGAAATTGTAGTAAATGAAACTCCATAATTATTTGATACTTGAATTATATTACTGCCAGAAATAGTTATGTATTGTCCAGTTGAACTAATACAACAACCTCCGCACATAGTAGATAATATTTGGGTCCAACTTACTCCATAATCAATTGATAAAAACGCATTTCCACCTGTTCCATAATTTCCAGTTACTACTTGATATTGTCCAGTAGAACTTAATGCGATAAATTGAAAAGAACAATTCACATCTACTGAGGTCCATGATGTACCATAATTATTTGATACTAATAGTCTTGTTTGACCATTAACACAACATGTTTGGTACTGACCAGTTGAATTAATTGATACTAATCTAACTGCTACGCTAACATTTGTATTTAAATTCCAACTTGCTCCAAAATTATTTGAAAAATATAGTTGATTGCCATTTCCTGTAGCTAGTATTATTGATCCAGAATAATTAATTGCTGTTGATAGCCATGTGCTTATTGAATAAACATCAGGGGATGTATTTAATATCCAGTTGGTATTAATTGTGCTATTACTTATGTTCACATTTCCTGATACATCTAATCTAAAAGCACTGTTAGGTGTAGTTGTTCCTATTCCTACTGTGCCAGCACTATAATAAATATTATTATTACCAACTACGTCAGTCCACTGTCCTCCATTTCCACCCAAAAATGCCTCTGTTTGAACGCCATTAGGGAATATTATTCCGTTTCCTGATATATCTAGGTTACCATTATTTATACGTGTATTTCCACTGACATCTAATGTGAAACTACTATTAGGATTATATACATTACCAATACCTACATAGGATCCAGGAATTCTTACTCTTTCAAATGTGGTTCCCAAGACAATTTGATTAGATGAATCTATGATTGCTCCAAATCCTACTGCTGTGGAATTATTATACATAAAAGTATTATTTGATACATTTGTATTGGCACCTAAATATGTATTTCTATTGCCTGATACATCTAGACTAGCTACATTTCTACCGATGGCTGTATTATTATCTCCAGTTATTTTGTTAATTAAAACATTTTGACCAGTTGCTGTATTTTGGAATCCAGTTGTATTATTTCTTAAAGCATCAGAACCAAATGCTGTATTATCTGATCCAGTTGTATTATTTTGTAAACTTTGACTACCAAATGCTGTATTATTGCTTGCTGTTGTATTATTTTGTAAAGCTTGAGAACCAAATGCTGTATTTGTATTTACATTTCCTCCTCCTCTGCCAACTGTTATTGAATTAATAGAACAATCTTGTGTAAATCTACCATTTCCACTAACATCTAGAGAAAAACTGCTATTAGGTTGTGTATTTATTCCTACATTTCCATAAATAATTGCTGTATCGGGAACACCTACAGATCCAACTGTCAGTGTTTGAGCATTTGGACCTGAAATAGTAACATTTCCACTACAATCTATATTTCCTGATACTCTTGTATTTCCACTGACATCTAATGTGTAACCGCTATTAGGTTGTGTATTTATTCCCAAATTTCCATAAATAATTGCTGTATCGGGAACACCTACAGATCCAACTGTCAGTGTTTGAGCATTTGGACCTGAAATAGTAACATTTCCACTACAATCTATATTTCCTGATACTCTTGTATTTCCACTGACATCTAATGTGTAACCGCTATTAGGTTGTGTATTTATTCCCAAATTTCCATAAATAATTGCTGTATCGGGAACACCTACAGATCCAACTGTCAGTGTTTGAGCATTTGGACCTGAAATAGTAACATTTCCACTACAATCTATATTTCCTGATACTCTTGTATTTCCACTGACATCTAGAGAAAAACCGCTATTAGGATTATATACATTACCAATACCTACATAGGATCCAGGAATTCTTACTCTTTCTGCGGTAGTTCCCAAGACAATTTGGTTGGACGCATCTATTTTTGCGTTGTAACCGATTGCTGTGGAATTGGAACATTGAGTACTATTTCTAAAATCAGTAAATCTGCCTAAAAATGTATTATTTATTCCACTAGTGACAGAATATCCTGAACTGTCTCCAATTGCTGTATTTGATGAAGAATCGCAAGTTAATAATGAAACATTACCTACAGCTGTATTATACCAACCAATTCTATTAGAGAATAAAGCTTCATAACCATTTGCTGTATTATATCGACCTGTTATATTATTGTATAATGTTTCTTGTCCAACCCCTATATTAGCAAGACCAGTTGTATTATTGTATAATGATTGTGGACCAACCCCTGTATTAGCAAAACCAGTTGTATTATTGTATAATGATTGATAACCTGTTGCTACATTATCATAACCTGTTGTATTTATATATAAAGATCTATAACCAATTGCTGTATTACTTCCTCCAGTTGTATTACTTTGTAAAGCTTGAGAACCAAATGCTGTATTTGTGCTTATATTTCCTCCTCCTCTGCCAACTGTTAATGAATTAATAGAACAATCTTGTAGAAAATTGGCACTGCCATCCACTCTTATAATAGAATTTGATCTACCAACATTAATATTTGTTGTATTGGTTCCGACATTAATTGTTCCTATGTTATCAGGACCTGCGCTATTATCCAGATAGTTTATGAAATTTAAACTGGTATCTACATTTAAATAATTGTAACCAAGTGAATTTGATATATTTAAGCCTAGACCTAATTTAAAATTTATGTCATTAAATAAATTAAATGTTAATGGATCTGTTCCTACAATAGCTGTCTTAGGATTGGTTGTGCTATTTGGATATGAGGCTACCCATGAAGTTCCATTATTTAAATTTCCGCTTGTAACGAATAAGTAATCACCTTGAGCATTTTGACCAGTTGACATATTTAATCTTCTTGTTAGCGTCGTTGAATTAGTTTTAATATAAACACCATTTTGAATTGATCCTGTATTAGGATCTCCTGATTGATTTTTTAGTAATACTGCACTACCATCATAAATGGGTATTCCATCAATTATTAAACTAGTAAATGTGCCGGTAATAGTTCCTGCAATATTATTATAAGTTCCTGCAATGATTTCACCTGTTGTTGCTGCTACTACAGGTCCAGTTGGTTGAAGTCCTGTAGCGACTGAATCTATATATGATTTAGGGACTATACTTAGATTATCATATTCTCCAGGTGTATATTCTTCAAAATGAGCAGTTCCTGGTATTAATACATCAGGATAGACACCTTGATCATTTAATCCTCCCATTTTTATTTGATCTGAGCCCCCTATTTTCGCATTGTAACCCAGTGCGGTGGAATTAGCATAAGTTATTGTATTATCTGATACATCTGTCTTGGCTCCTAGAAAAGTATTATGCGATCCATCTGTATGTGCTAATCCGGCATAGGCTCCTAGTGCGGTGTTAAAATTACCTGTATTATTGAACAAAGTAGTGACACCAACTGCCACATTTTGGTTACCTACTGATTGAGGTACTCCTGATGGGTCTGTATCATAATTAAGGACACCTTCTAATGCGCTTGATCCGACTGCTGTATTTAGTTTGCCTATTGTATTGTTACATATGGCGCCGGCTCCTATAGCTGTATTATTTGAACCGGTTGTAGTATTAAAGAGAGAATTAGACCCTACCGCTGTATTATAGCTGGTATCGATACAGCTGTAAGCCGCAAAGGCACCAAATGCGGTATTATCTTGACCACTGTTATTCTTTAGACTATCTAATCCATAATTCGTATTATTGACCGACATTATATATTGTTTTTTTATTTTATTTTTTGGGTTTAGTTAATTTTTTTGTGTTTAGTTAATTTTTTTGGGTTTAGTTAATTTTTTTGGATTAAAATACTTTATTATTAATAAAATAGTTTAATATAAATTAAAAAAAAATAAGATAATATTAATGTTATCTAAATTAAATTTTAATAATAATACAAATAGAAATTCTAAAATTATTCAACGTAATTTATTAGCAATAGAACAACAAAATAGCCAGCAAATTAAAAAAAATTATCAAGAACCTACATCTAACTCTCTTAATATTACAAAAAAAATAAATAATGGTCAGAAAAGTATTATTGAAGATATGTATAGTATTAAACAAATTAAAGCTGGTATAGGTAATAAAATAAATATTGATTTTGTAGACTCTAGTAAATTAAAATTCCCTTCTTCAAAAGAGAATGATATTCCTTATAATATAAATATAATTCGTAATAAAGGTATCCGTATTCTAAACAATGTCTATCAGAGTAAATATGATTTTGGTAAGTATAATTGTACTGGGTTAGGTGATTTTATCAGGGGTTGCTATTTTATTTTAGAATTTTGTGATAAACATGGATTTCAACCAAAAATCATATTTAATAATTGTATTTCTAAGTTTTTACATATTAAAACACATAAATTGGATCTTATTGAAAATGTATTGAGATCAATTGATTTCTTTACATCTAATAATATTCGTTCTTATAATATTCAGAATGGTGAAATTTTAGATCCTATAAAAAATAATACACATATTATGTCAGAGTTTGTTGAATATATGGGTAAATCGCCCGTTTATTATTCAAATGTTTTTATGTTTTGTAATTCATTTCCTATGGAAGATAATATACCTGAAAAGCATAAGGAATATATGAAAAGTATATTGGAATCAACTCAGGAAATGAAGCAGTATGTTTATGATACACTCGGGGAGTTGAAATTGTCTATTAAGGAATATAATGTTATTCATGTCAGATCTGGTGACACATATTTAAAAAATGAGACTACCATTTTTGGTGCGAAATATATTGAAAAATTAAAGGTTGCTATTCGTAGTGATATCCGTTTTAATGGTCAGGAATATTTGATTGTTGCTGATAATAATTATATTAAAATAGCACTTAAAAATATATTTCCTAGTTTTAAAATATTTATAAAAGAGATTACCCATTTTGGTGAAGGAGTGGTTTTGGAAGAAGAGAAGGTGAAAAATTCCTTGGTTGATTTTTATTTATTATCATTTGCCAAGGCTATTTTTTCTTATTCTTATTATGAACATGGTAGTGGATTTAGTTGTTGGTGTGCTAAAACTTATAATATTCCTTATATGTGCCGACATGTGAAATAGTCCCACCTTTCCAAAGGGACTAACTGGCATTGCGTAGTCAAACTTAGAAAAAAAATATTTATAATTAATTAATTATTCTACTTAACTATAAAATTGTTTTTCTACTTAACTATAAAATTGTTTTTCTACTTAACTATAAAATTGTTTTTCTACTTAACTATAAAATTGTTTTTCTAACTAACTATACTTTTTTTAAAATCATGCTTATTAAGCATTGGTTACTTCGCCATCCTCCACAGTGTTGTCCAACTCTATCATTAAGGTTTTTTGCGCTCCCTTAAGCTGTGAGCTAATTTTATAATTTATTTTAGGTGGGTCAGAAGGGATTGCTAGTTGCTTTGCGACTTCAATATTCTTCCTAATTATCTCTTTTTCCTCAGCTAATTTATGCGGATCTATTGGTCTTTCGTTGTTATCTTCTTTTGGAGGAGGGGTCTCAGGAATTCTTACGGGTCTCGGGTCGTATCTTGGGCGGTTATTCCTTTGAGGTCTTGGGCGATGGTCGTTTTGAGGTCTTGGGCGATGGTCGTTTTGAGGTCTTGGGCGATGGTCGTTTTGAGGTCTTGGGCGATGGTCGTTCCTTGGGTCGTTCCTTGGGGGTGTTGAAGTTTCATCATCCAGCTCTAGGCGTGGTGCCTTTTGCTGAGGACGCCTATTAGGCTGGGACGCCAATGGCATTGTTGGCGGACGGTAAGCCGAGATCTTCCAGAACCAAGGATCATCATATACAATCTTGATATCCTGTCCGTTCAACAGTCTTTGACGCGCCTTTTCAGCATTGCCATCTGTTCCCCACTTCTTGAAGTGAACAAATACGCGATTAAATTTCTCACCTTTTTCAGTCATCTTAGAAATAATGTCCATGCGCTCGATTTCACCCATGTTTAGCTCATCAAAGATGCGACGGATGCGCGCTTCTCCGATATTCAAGAATACACGAGGAATACAGAGGCTAGGAGTAGAGACCGGAATAGTTCTTAAATCAATAGTAGTCATTCTTTTAAAAGTTGCTTGCTTGGAAATTGTATCTTTTATTTTTAGATGTAAATTCATTTCAATTTTATTTTCCACCTTTGAAAAGGTCCAAAGGCACTGGCGTTGCGGAGCCAAACCATATCCTTTTATAAGTATTTTAATAAATATTTTTAATATATACATATAAATTGACTGTATTTATTAATAAAATTATAAATTTTTAGTTGTTTTATATGTATTTAAAAGTGGATCAAAATATTAATGTTTGGCTCCGCAACGCCAGTCCCTTTGGACCTTTTCAAAGGTGGAAAAAAATTGAATTATTTTTATATATTTTTATTTAGTTTATAAAAGTATATAAGCAATCAATTATGAATTCGAACGCACGTATTAATTCTAAGGGGCAGATTATTGAGGAGCTTGATATTCATCTTGAGAAGTCTGAAGTGGACTTCGAGAAGTCTGAAGTGGACTTGGAGAAGTCTGAAGTGGACTTCGAGAAGTCTGAAGTGGACTTGGAGAAGTCTGAAGTGGACTTCGAGAAGTCTGAAGTGGACTTGGAGAAGTCTGAAGACCCTGTTTCTGAGAAACCTCTCTCTCTTCAAAAATTTATTTATAATCATGACAAAAATAAAATTGATGAGATGGAAATTCTTGCCTGGTGCGAGATTTATTTGGCTGCCAAAAAAAAAGGTGTTTCTCTCTTTCATTCCTCTGGTAAATAAAAAAATTTATATACAATAGAAATTTTATAACTTTTTATAAATAGTATGACTTGAATTTAGTCATATTTCTTGAGCTCTCTTTCGAGCTTTTTTATTTTGGTCTCCATAGTTTTAAATTTTTTCTCGGTGCTTTCTAATGCGTTGAATAGTATATTGATGTTGTTTTCCTGATACTTCAGCTTTTGTTTCAGATAGTTGAACTGATCAAACAAATCGGTCGAACGGTAATTAGGCTTGTAAAATATCTTTAATAGCTGACTTGCTATGTAGAGAAGTAGCAAAGCTGTAAAGATCGCATGGTAGTGATTTTCGCCGAAGACAATGGTGTATTTTTCTGACAGGATTATTATTATTTTAATAAATAGGGACCAGTAAATTTCTTGAAGTTTGACAAAGAATTCAACTATAAATTTATTTCCTGATTCAATATCATACATGATACTAGGCATGGTTCCGTTGTTATGAATAAAATAAAGCATGATGGCGTGAGACATTTCTGTTGGCTATTGGAATATTGTGCTTTTAATTTATTTAAATTTTTAGCATTCAATTTTTTTTTCTTTTACTTTTAAAAAAAGTAGAGCAAAATGTTTTTTCCACCTTTAAGAAAGGTGGAGCTAAATTAGAATAATATGTAACTATTTTATATAAAAATTTAAAAACAAGTAAGTAAAGTAATTGGCTCCACCTTTCTAAAGGTGGTAAATGTGGAAAAAAAAAGAGCCCACACGGCTCACCATCATAAAGATGGTAAATTTATTTATTTATTTATTTAATAATGAATAATTTTTTTTCTATTTTTTCTATTTTTTTGTTATTTTTTTGTTATTTTTTTGTTATTTTTTTGTTATTTTTTTGTTATTTTTTTGTTATTTTTTTGTTATTTTGTTATTTTTTTGTTATTTTTTTGTTTTAAAATGCGGTTACCTTTTTACCTTTTTACCTGTGTCGATGTGCTTAATCGTCCCAGCTGTCGCGAACAAAGGGCTTAAGGGCTGGAAGAGCTGGTGCTTTTACTTTATCTTCGTCTTCGTCTTCGTCTTCGGTATCGCTGTCACTGTCTGCCATCCAGCTACCCTTTGGATATTTCTTTTTGATCGCTCCGCTTGTAGTGCTTAAGGTAGGCCATTGATCCTCTTTAGCCTTGGTCAGCACTTGATAGCTGTTAACTGGCGTCTCAGGCTCTGGCTTATATACCTTTGCTGGCTTGGCTGCCATTGCGGCATATCCGGTTACGCTTGAAGTTCTAGTTAATGGCGCTCCGCTTGAAACGCTTAAGCTTGGCCAGTTCTCCTTCTTCACGACCTTAGGCTTGTCTTCTTCATCACTGTCATGCGCGAGTGCGGCAAATCCTCCGCGAGTAACCGCTTTTTCCTGCGTTGGTTGCTGATTAGGCTTGGACATCTGTTTGCTGCGGCGGTCCTCGTATTCGCGGGCTTTCTCGTTTGCCTTGAGAGCTGGGCAGAACTTGCGAGTATGACCAAATTCGTAGCAGTAGGCGCATTCTGTATTTAAAAGTTTAGGACATGTTACAGTAATTTTACCTGTGCGATCTGGTAGAGATCTAGGCCAGTGGCTGGTATATACACTCTCTGGCTCTCCAGTATTCTGGCAGTGCGCGCAATGGGGTTTGCGGGCAGAGACAGAATTACGGGAATTATTATTGCGAGAATTGAAAGACATTTTGCGTTTATAACTTGATTGCTTTTTGGGATACTGTATCTTTCTTATTTAAATGGAAAAGTATTTCAATTTTTTTCCACCTTTTAGAAAGGTCGTAAGCGAAGCGGAGAGCCAAATATGACCTATAAATACTATTAAATTTGGCTCTCCGCTTCGCTTACGACCTTTCTAAAAGGTGGATTTACTAAAAATTTATATTTATTTCCAAATGCTAGAGAGAAAAATAAAATTAAATCCTAGTTAGCCTACATTTTAAAAATTAAATGTTGATCTGAATTTAATTTTATTTATTTCTAGAGGCTCGAGAGAAAATAAAATTAAATGTTTAGCTATTTAACTCACTTGCTTGAAGGGTAGTCTAATAAAGTATTATAAATTTTTAGTAAAGGAGGGGTCATAGGGGAACCTTGGTTCCCTATAGGAAAAAAATTGATACAAATTTATTAAATTTTCAGGAGTGGTACAAATATAATAATTAATAAAAATGACTTCAGATTTACAGACACGTATGGAATTATTTGATAAGTATTTGGATCGTGGTAAGTTAACTCATCAGCAATATCAGAAAGACGGCGTGAAATTTATGCTAAATAATGAATTGAGAGAGGATCCTATATCTAATGTGCGCGGTGGATTTATTGCTGACGAGATGGGGCTTGGCAAAACCATTATGATGATTGGAGTTATGCTCTGTAATTTTGTTGAGCGAACTCTGATTATTCTACCACCTGTCTTGGTTGACCAATGGTATGTCCAAATCGCACGCACCACCGGACATAAGGCCCTTATCTTTCACGGCGACAATAAAAAGAAAATTACAGCAGCGGATTTAGCAGCGGCCAAAATTGTTATTAGTACTTACGGCGCAATTACGATGACCCAGACGATGATGAAGGAGAAAACTTTGACACCACTTCATCGTCTTGTTTGGTCTCGCATCATATTTGACGAGGCTCACCATCTGAGGAATGACAATACAACCCGGTATGTTGGATCCAAGATGCTGCGTGCCAATATTCGCTGGCTAGTTTCCGGAACACCTGTCCAAAATAGAAAACAAGATTTATATAATTTGTGTGCTATGATCCGTCTGCCTAAGAGCTTCTATACTGAGAGTGATAACTTAAAATTGTTGGCAAGAACTTTTATTTTGAAGCGAACCAAGAAGCAGGTTGGCATCATTATCCCAGATATTGTTCAGAAAAAAGAAATTGTTGACTGGGGTAATAGAAAGGAAATGGAGCTATCCGAGGAGATCCATTCTGCGTTTGAATTTAGCCGGGTTGCTGCCCATAAAGGTAAGGAAATGTCTGGAAACTTACAAGGCAATGGAACACTTGCGATGCTATTACGTGCTAGACAGACCTGTATTTATCCAAAGATGATCGGCAAATATATTGACACATTGGTGAAGAAGGGTTTATTTACAGATTACGACTCTTATAAGGAGGCATTTAATTGTAGCAGTAAGCTTGATTATGCGGTGGGGCGAATTTTGGATCGCAAAGGTAATGGATGTGGCAAGCTTATCTTCTGCCATTTTCGCGAGGAAATTGATGAAATTGCTGAGCGGTTGAAGGCTGGTGGTATGACAAATGTTGCTACTTTTGATGGGCGGACCAGCAATGGAAAACGAAATGATATTCTTAGCTTGGGTTACGAGGCGCTTATTCTTCAGATCCAAACTGGTTGTGAAGGTCTTAATCTTCAGGAGCATTATAGCGAGATTTACTTTATTAGTCCCCACTGGAACCCAGCAGTTGAGGATCAGGCTGTTGCTAGATGCCATCGTATTGGACAGACCAAGATTGTTCATGTAGAGCGATTTGAAATGTGTGAGTTCCCTGGAGATGAAGAACAGGAGACTGATACTATGACAATTGATAAATATGTGAATGTAGTTCAACAAGGAAAAAGATTTATTGCGAGAGAAACTATTGATACACAGTCGCCTACGGCTTAAAGGCAGTTGCCTACGGCTTAAAGGCAGTCGCCTACGGCTTAAAGGCAGTCGCCTACGGCTTAAAGGCAGTCGCCTACGGCTTTAAGGCAGTCGCCTACGGCTTTAAGGCAGTCGCCTACGGCTTAAAGGCAGTCGCCTACGGCTTAAATGTGGATCCAAATTAGCTAGATAGATAGGCAGTAAAATTTGTGATATTTTGATCAACTTTTTATAAAAGTTG
>Ga0209084_1001662_pt1 | contig 18303 bp, 16 predicted proteins | sample C_130820_MF_Meta_FD_187309 | JGI IMG/M metagenome (GOLD analysis project Ga0209084, IMG submission 187309) | Freshwater microbial communities from Lake Croche, Canada to study carbon cycling - C_130820_MF_MetaG (SPAdes) (version 2) | ecosystem: Environmental > Aquatic > Freshwater > Lake... | reverse complement strand
ATATGGATGAATCTTTGATGGTGTAGAGCGCCAAGGGCATCCAAGCGAGAGGACTGATGGGCTTAAGTATCTGAATAAATGGATCGCAAGATTTGTATAAAAGTGGACTCATGCCAATCACAAACCCAAAAGGTACCGCTACTGCACAGGCCAGCAAAAAACCAAGCGCCACACGCACCAACGAGTGACCCAGTTGAATCGCAATACCTTTGTCATTGGGTCCGTTGTCATAAAAAGGGTCTGACAACTGGTGTGCAAATGTGGTCAGCATTTGTGAGGGTGTTGGAAACCCTGTGGTTTTTTGGCTGCCCACGTCTTTGCCCATCATCTTTTGGTATTCAATTTGCTCAGCCGTCATACCTGCCACATTGACCGAAACTGACTTAGTCGGCAGGGTAGCGATATGCCACACCAACACAAATACCGTGAATACGAGTAGCGAAACAATGCCCGCCTTGAGTTGCAATGATTTCATTGCGATCACGTCATTTTGTTGATGGCAAAACTCTTAACGTAATCATCAGGCTTGGCAGGGTCAAATTCTTTACCCATGACTTTGAACTTCTTATATGCACCCTCTGGTGGTTTGAAGCCGGCTTCTGCCATGTGCTTTTTGGCGTCCGTCAACAAAAATACTTTTTCTGCAATCTGCTTGTAGTTCACATCGCCCTTGATGTATCCCCAACGTTTCATTTGGGTCAACATCCACACGGCCATGCTTTGCCATGGAACAGGATCAAAGTTGGCGCGGTCTGGCACATTCTTGATTCCACCTAAACCGTCTGCAAATTTGCCAGTCAACACTTGGGTCAAAACGGTTTCAGGTTGGTTCAGATACTGGGTAGGTGCAATGATTTTGGCGATCAATTCGCGGTCTTTGGGCTGACTCGCCATATAGCTAGCCGTCAAAATGGCGCGATAGAGCGCAGCAAAGGTGTTTGGGTTTTGTTTGATGAATTCATCGCTCACGCCAAATGCACAGCACGGGTGTCCGTCCCAAATTTCTTTAGAAAGTATGTGGATAAAACCTATCTCGTCGTACACAGCGCGTTGGTTAAACGGATCAGGTCCTAAAAATCCGTCAATATTGCCTGCGCGTAAGTTGGCCACCATTTCAGGTGGTGGGGTAACGCGTATTTGTACATCGGTATCTGGGTTGACACCGTTTTCTGCCAAGTAATAGCGCAATAAGAAGTTATGCATGCTGTACTCAAACGGCACAGCAAACTTAAATCCCTTCCATTGTTTAGGGTCGCGCTTATCCTTGTGCTTGACGTGCAAAGTAATCGCTTGGCCGTTGGTGTTTTGAATGCTGGCCACGTTCATGCCCACTTGGTTGCTGCCTAAGCCCATCGTCATCGCAATAGGCATGGGAGACAAAAAGTGGCTGGCGTCATGCTCTTTGTTGATCATCTTGTCGCGAATCAAGGCCCAACCGGCTGTTTTGTTGAGTTGGACGTTTAATCCTTCTTTGCGATAAAACCCCAGTGGGTCAGCCATGATCAATGGGCTGGCACAGGTAATGGCGATGAAGCCTATTTTTAAATCTTTCTTTTCTAGCGGACCTTTGTCTTGGGCCATGGCTTCTAGCGCACCCAAAGGCATCATGGAAGCAATAGCGGCTCTTGCTGTATTTGCGCCAACGGCTGTTAAGAAATTTCTACGAACTGCGTCAACTGGAAAGAGGGCTTTGACAAATGCGGCCTCCATAAAGTTGCGTGAGGTGTCTTCTACGCTCAAAGCAGCTTGCGCGTTGTGATCCTCAGGGCTGTGCGCTTGACCACACGCGCAGTGCAACATCAGAGGTTTATCGGCGTCGTAGGCGTCGTGTGTGTAGGCTTGATTCTGAATCAGGCTAGACAGATCTTTTTTCATGGAACATCCTCGATAGAAATGGGCATAACCTTTTCAGCAAGGTGCATGCCATCGAGACTGTGCCTAATTTGCTTTAAATTGGTGCCTAGCTAGATAAAAATGCAAGTGCATGGTGCATTTTTTAAGAATGTTCCATCCAAGTGCATAGCCTAATGGTCATATGAAAAAAGAAATTCTGCTCAAAGCGGTTTGCTATTTCACATGTAAGTGAATGGGCTTGAAGCCTTCAAGTTCAAAACGCAAGTCATCTCCCTTGTTGGGAAACTTGGAAGTAACTAATGAGCCCAGCATCGCGATATCGCCTTCTTTTAAATAGGTACCGCGGTCATTGGCTTCGTTGGCTAACCAAGCGATAGCGTTGAGAGGGTGTCCCATCAAATCATGTGCATAGCCGAGACCCACCGATGCGCCATTGATAAATGCTTCACCTTTTAATTCACCCAATGCGTCATCGGCCTTGGGCGTTGCTGACATATTGCGCCACACCTGAGAGAAGGGCACCCACTCGCCCAAGACAGCGCCTTCGTTCCAGGTGTTGTCTGCCAAGAGCTGCATGCCCTGCCCACCCAATTGGGTGTAATCGGCCTGTCTGTCATCGGCGACTTCAAATGCAGATGTCACAGCGCTAACAGCAGAAGCAACAGATTGCCCTGTATGCCGCGTGCCTGAAGGCAAGAGGTTGCTGCCGATTTGAATGGCAATTTCAAATTCAATCAGTAAACGGCCATACCCTTTGGTAGTGACATCTGCAGGTGCATGCAACACTTGTTTACGGTGCAATCTACCGGCTGTAGGAGCATCGAGCCCGACCATCTTTTGCATAGCGGGGGTGGCTAAAGCAATCTTCCAACCAACGATATCGCCACATTGCTGCGCTTTGATTCGGACAAATTCGTTTTGCACTGCAACGGCTTGTCTCGCATTTGACAATGCCAAATCTTTTGGAAGCGCTTTGAATGGAATCTTGTTGGCATGTTGATGTACGAGCCATTTGGCTATGTTGAAGGCATTGAAACTTTGCATATCGAGGCATCCCGTATCAGTTGAATAAAGTTTGTATAGGTTTTAAAGCATAACTGCATATCTCCGTATGTGTACCATGTGGTTATCCCTTGCTACCTTGTAACTTCTCACACATGAAACCCCAGACCGATGTCCTCGTTATAGGCGGTGGCAATGCGGCGTTATGCGCAGCACTTGTAGCTACAGAGGCAGGCGCATCTGTGCGAATACTGGAATCTTCTCCGAAGGCTTGGCGTGGCGGCAATTCATCGCACACACGCAATGTGCGTTGCATGCACGACGCCCCGCAAGATGTCTTGGCCGATGCATACCCTGAAGAAGAGTACTGGCAAGATTTGCTCAAAGTCACTGGTGGTCAAACCAACGAGCATTTGGCGCGTTTGGTCATTCGTTCTTCCGCCACATTCCGTTCGTGGATGCATAAGCACGGGGTTCGCTTTCAGCCATCTCTGTCAGGCGCCTTGCATACTGCGCGCACCAATGCATTTTTTATGGGTGGCGGTAAGGCGCTGGTCAATGCCTACTACCTCAGTGCTGAGCGCCACGGCATTACCGTCGACTACAACGCCCGCGTGAGTGAACTCAAACTCGTTGATGGTCGTTTTGAAGCGGCACGCGTCATACACACCCATGCAAATGGTGAAACCCAAGAAGAGTGGGTGCATGCCAAAACATGCATATTGGCTTGTGGTGGCTTCGAGTCCAACCGCGAATGGTTGCGCGAAGCGTGGGGGCAGAACGCTTGGGGGGAATGGTCAGCAGATAACTTCTTGATTCGCGGTTCACGCTACAACCAAGGTGAGATGTTGAAGTTTTTGATGGGGCAGGGGGCAGACATTATTGGAGACCCCACCCAAGCGCATATGGTGGCGATCGATGCCAGAGCCCCGCTGTATGACGGTGGTATTTGCACGAGGCTTGACTCTGTCTCTTTAGGTGTCGTCGTCAATCAAAATGCCGAACGTTTTTACGATGAAGGCGAAGATTTTTGGCCTAAGCGTTATGCGATCTGGGGCCGACTGGTCGCTCAACAACCGCAGCAAATCGGTTATTCCATTATTGACAGCAAAGCCATTGGCCGATTCATGCCTCCAGTGTTTGAAGCCATCGTGGCCAACACCTTGCCTGAATTGGCGGCAAAGTTAGAACTCAACGTAGAGAAATTCATGCAGACCATGGATGCCTTCAATGCATCGTGTGTGCCTGGTGACTTTAACCACACAGTTTTAGACAACTGCCATACAGAGGGCGTGCAGCCTGCGAAGACCCATTGGGCACGTTCCATCGATGTCGCGCCTTTTTATGCCTATCCTTTGCGCCCAGGCGTCACCTTTACCTACCTGGGTCTTAAAACAGATGAAACAACTGCGGTTCATTTTGCTGGAGTACCCAGCCCTAATTTATTTGCTGCTGGTGAAATCATGGCCGGTAATGTATTGGGCAAGGGTTACACAGCGGGCGTTGGTATGACTATCGGTACGTTTTTTGGACGTCAGGCCGGTGCCTATGCAGTCAAAGCAGCACAAGAAGCGGGGGCGCTCGCATGAGTAATCTTCTAGCCCTCACAGAACAAGCCAAAGCCTTGGCCAGAGGCGAAGAATTGAACGCTGAACAAGAAGTTGCGCGGCAAATGCAAGTGTGTAATGCCTGTCGTTATTGCGAAAGCTTTTGCGCAACGTTTTCGGCTATGACGCGCCGTCTCTCATTTGCTGATGCCGACATCCATTACCTTGCCAATCTCTGCCACAACTGTGGTGCATGTCTACATGCATGCCAATATGCGCCACCACATGACTTCGGCATCAACGTGCCGCGTGCCATGGCACGTGTGCGGTTAGAGACTTACACGCGTTATGCATGGCCTGCTGCTTTTGGCAAGCTCTATGCTGCCAATGGACTCTGGGTTGCCTTGTGCTTGGCCTTTGGCCTAACTGTTTTCCTGTGTTTGGCTTTGAGCCGCAATGGAACCTTGTTCGGAGCTGTTGCTGACAACAATTTCTACAACATATTTCCGCACGGCTTGTTGGTGAATTTGTTTTTGCCAGTGTTCGCTTTTGTAGTGCTTTCACTGGGGCTGGGTGTGCGTCGCTTTTGGCGCGACGTGACTCCTGCAACTGGGCGGCAAGAACCCAATTTAGACGCTACATCTGGTGCAGTATGGGACGCTTTACGTTTGAAAAATTTAGATGGCGGCCATGGAGAAGGTTGCCATAACGAAGATGAAAACTGGACCGATGCGCGACGCAAAGCGCACCATCTCACTTTTTATGGCTTCATGCTGTGTTTTTTAGCAACTTCGGTGGCTACGCTCTACCACTATGTGTTTGGTTGGGTAGCGCCTTACGACTTCAGCAGTCTTCCCAAACTATTTGGTGTCACGGGTGGACTATTCTTAGGAGTAGGCACTATGTGGTTAGGCTGGTTGCATCTTCGACGCCACCCAGACCATGGTGATAAGGCGCAAAGGCCAATGGATTTAGGTTTTATTGCTTTGCTGTGGTTGACCGCATGGAGTGGTTTGCTTCTGGTAGTGGTTAAAGCCAGTCCTTATTTGCCTTTGGTGCTCGCAGTCCATTTAGGCGTAGTGATGGCTCTTTTTCTAACTCTTCCGTATGGAAAGTTTGCCCACGGTATTTTCAGAATGGCGGCCTTGTTACGCCACCATGTTGAAAAGAGATTACCCAACAACCTAGGGCTTGCGGGCGAATAGCGGCGTTTGCTTTGGTTTTCTTGATGTAGCGCAAATCTTTCCCATGCGCTTTCGGTCATATTCGGTACTGAAATTAGTAACCACTTATGACACCCTCTTCACAGTTGCTGCAAAGCTTTGACGTTCCAGGACCACGCTACACCTCTTACCCCACGGCAGACAGGTTTGTAGAGGCTTTTGCTGAGCGCGAATATCTACAAGCCCTACAACTTCGTAGGCACAGTGCACGATCGCATGCATTTCCCCTGTCTGTTTATGTGCACATTCCATTTTGTGAGTCACTGTGCTACTACTGTGCTTGCAACAAAATCATTACTGGTAAATATGAGCGCGCTGAGCAGTATCTAAAGAGTCTGCAAACCGAAGTGGATTTGCTCCTTCCACATTTGGGTACGGAGAATGTGGTTTCCCAACTCCACCTAGGTGGTGGAACGCCAACCTTTTTACGTGATTCAGAGTTGCGGTCTTTGATGGAAATACTTGGTAAGGCGTTTCAATGGAAGTCAGACGGTGAATATTCTGTCGAAGTAGACCCTCGCACGGTCGATGCACAAAGACTTAAAACCCTGCGAGAGTTAGGTTTCAACCGCCTGTCTTTAGGCGTTCAAGACTTTGACAAGCAGGTGCAAATAGCGGTGCATCGTGAGCAAACAGTGCAACAAGTGCAGGACCTGATGCAAGCAGCTCGTGGCATGGGGTTTAAGTCTGTCAACCTCGACTTGATATACGGACTACCGAAGCAAACCACACAATCTTGGACACAAACACTGCAAAGTGTTGCCCAACTTCGGCCTGAGCGCATTGCTTTGTATGCCTATGCGCATTTACCAGCCAGGTTCAAACCACAACGCCACATCAACGCTAGCGAATTGCCAATGGCCGAGGCGAAAACCGCCATGTTGTCGCAGGCGATTGATGTTTTGCAGTCTGTGGGCTATGTGTACATCGGCATGGACCATTTCGCGTTACCAGAAGACGCTTTGGCCATTGCTAAACGCCAAGGACGTTTGCATCGTAATTTCCAGGGTTACACCACCCAGCCGGATTGCGATTTGATTGGCCTAGGCGTTTCGTCGATTGGCAATATTGGCGCCACCTACCAGCAAAATACCAAGTCATTAGATGAATACCAAGACATGCTTGAGCAAGGGCGTCTGCCTGTGGTGCGTGGTGTGGCCTTGTCAAAAGACGACTTGCTGCGCAGAAGCGTCATCATGGCCTTGATGTGCCAAGGCACTGTAGAGTTTGACATCATCAACTCAACCCACCTGATAGATTTCAAACACTATTTTCAAAATGAGCTGCTACAACTCACACAGATGCAAGCCCAAGGCATTGTGCATCTCGACGATAAAGGGATTGAGGTGACGGACATAGGTTGGTTTGTCATACGCGCCATCGCCATGGTGTTTGACCGCTATTTACAGGGCGACCAACAAAGAATGCGGTTCTCGAAAATACTGTGATTTGTCATATGACAGCCACAGCCCAAGTCATTGCGTCAATCAGCAGTCAACTGGTTTTCGATAATGATGCGCGCGTAACGTTTTCTGTCATTGGCAATCAACTCTGCAAATTGTGCAGGTGTTGAGCTCATAGGAACAGCACCTTGTCCAATCAATTGCTGACTCACCTCGGGCATGGCAACCACCTCTTTGACGCCCGCCACAATTTTGTCGATGATGTCTTTGGGCGTGCCAGTGGGTGCCAGAAAGCCAATCCAAGAACCTGACTCAGCACCCGTGATACCTGCTTCCACCATGGTCGGAACATCTGGCATGGCAGGTGAACGCACTTTGCTCGTGACAGCCAGTCCTTTCAATTTACCGGCTTTGACGTAGGCAGACGTCTCCAAGATAGAGACCATCAACACTTGTACATTGCCCGACATCAAGTCGGTGATAGCAGCACTGCCGCCTTTATAGGGCACGTGTTGAATTTTTGCGCCGGTTGCAATTTTGAAAGTCTCCATAGACAAATGGGGAGAACCTCCGGAACCAGAGCTAGCGTAAGAGAGCAGGTTAGGTTGCGCCTTAGATAACGCCACTAAGTCTTGCGGCGTTTTAACTGGCAATGTGGGCGTCACCACCATCGCAAAAGGCAATTCTGCAATCAAGCTGATGGGTGTGAATGAGGTGTCTGGGTTGTAGTTGAGTTTTTTATACAGCGTGGGGTTTATTGACTGTGTGCCCACATTGCCAGTGAGCAGTGTGTAGCCGTCAGGCTTTGCACGGGATACAGCTTCTAGGCCTACATTGCCGCCAGCACCGGCACGGTTTTCAATCAATACGGGTTGGCCCCACAGTTGCGACAAGCGTTGCGCGACGACCCGCGTACCAACATCGGTTCCACCGCCAGGAGTGAATGGCACAACAATAGTGACTGCGCGCGTGGGCCAAGTGGTTTGTGCGTGTAGAACTAAGGGTAAAAACGCCAATAGACTGGCTAAAAGTGAAATATGTTTCCGATGACAAAATAGCGCTTGTAAATTTAGACCTTTAAACACTTCTGCCATACATATCTCCAATTATGAAAAACCATCTTAACCAACTCTCTCGTGTATTGGCATTAGGTCTGACACTATGTTTGGCAGGCACATCGATTGCGCAAACGACACCTTTTCCTAGTAAAACATTAAAAATTGTGGTGCCCAATGCTGCAGGTGGTGCCGCTGACATTACCGCGCGCACGGTGGCTCAAAAGTTATCTGATGCTTTAGGCCAATCGGTGGTGACTGAAAACAAACCCAGCGCGGGCGGCATTGTGGCTGGCGAACAGGTGGCCCGTGCGGAACCTGATGGGCACACCATGTTGCTGATTTCTAGCGGAACGGCTGTAAGTGCATCGCTATTTAAAACGCTTCCTTTTGACACCGTGAAAGACTTCATTCCTGTGTCTAAGTTGGCAACGTTTGATTTGGTGATTGCGGTTGCCGAAGGCGGGCGCTTCAAAACCTTTGCAGAGTTACTGGCCTATGCCAAGGCCAATCCAGGCAAACTCAATATTGGTACCCCGCAAATTGGCACTACGCAAAATTTGTCTGCTGAATATTTTCTGAGTGCTTCTGGCATTCAAGCGCAAATCGTGCCGTTCAATGGCACGCCACCCGTCATCACCGCATTGCGCGGAGGCAGCCTAGACGCGATGGTAGAAATCTTGGGGCCTCTGATGCCGCAAATCAAATCTAATGCGGTACGACCCCTCGCCTTGTTAGGCGATAAACGCACCGATAGCTTGCCAGGCGTGCCCACCGTGCAAGAGTCTGGTGGCAGTCTGGCTAAGTTTCAGGCGTCTTCATGGAACGGTTTGGCAGTGCCCGCGCGCACACCGCGTGATGTGGTGATGCGTTTGAACCGTGAAATTCAAACCATCATGGAAATGCCGGATGTTAAAAAACGTTTGAGTGATCTCAACCTCACTGCGCAAAGCAGCACGCCTGAGCAGGTTGCAGAAGTTCTAGCCGCAGATATCAAACGCTGGCATGAAGTGATCACCAAAGCCAAAATCGAGAAGCAATAAGGCGAAGTTTTATTTTCTAAAGACGGAACCGCCTGTAAAGCTGGCTTGCGATCCAAGCTCTTCTTCTATGCGCAGGGCATGGTTCCACTTGACCATGCGCTCACTTCGTGCAAAAGAACCTACTTTGAGTTGCCCGACGTTCCAACCAATTGCTAAGTCAACGATGGTGGTGTCTTCGGTTTCACCAGATCGGGCTGAAACAATCGCAGAGTAGCCAAGTTCTTGTGCAGTTTTCCAAGCTTCTAAGGTCTCGCTCAGAGTGCCGCGCTGATTAGGTTTTAACAACACTGTGTTTGCAGCGCCAATGTTTGCGGCCTCACGAATGAGTTTTGCGCTAGAAACTAAAAAATCGTCACCCACGATTTGCAGTCGATGGCCGATGGCTTTTGTAAAGCGCGCAAAACCCTCGGGATCATCTTCAGCCAGTGGGTCTTCAATCGATACGATGGGATATTTTGAAATCCAGCCAAGTAGCATCTCGATTAATCCGTCTGAGTCCAAAGCGCGTGATTCAAGACCCAGTCGGTATTGCCCCAACTTGCCAAATTCTGAAGCAGCAATGTCAAGGGCAATGGCAACCTGTTCACCAGGAACAAATCCTGCGCGCTCAATCGAGAGCAACAGCATCTCCAGTGCTTGCTCATTGCTAGAAAAGTCTGGCCACCAACCGCCTTCGTCGGCTACACCAAACAGCGAGCCACGTTGCGCCATCAATAAACCCGCATGGCGATAGACCTCAGACGTCCATTCCAATGCTTGCGCAAAACTGCTGGCACCTGGACAGACCACCATAAAGTCTTGAACGTCGACACGGCGACCCGCATGTGCACCGCCGCCAAAAATTTGTATCTGTGGCATGGGCAGTCTGCCAATATTTCCTTGACCTAGGTAACGGTAGAGAGGAACGCCAGAGGCCAGGGCCATGGCATGGGCTGTTGCCATGGAAACAGCCAAAGTGGCGTTTGCACCTAAGCGTGTTTTGTTTTCCGTGCCGTCAAGAGCGATCAGGGCTTGGTCCAAGGCTAACTGGTTATCTGCATGCGACCCTATTAACGCCTTTGCAATTTCGCCATTGATATGGCCCACTGCCTGCATGACATCTAGCCCCCCAAATCGGGCGCCACCATCGCGTAACTCCAATGCTTCACGTGCTCCTTTAGAGGCACCCGCTGGAGCGATGGCGCGGCCCTTTGCGCCATCCTGCAAAGTGACTTCTGCTTCTACGGTGGGACGGCCACGACTGTCCCAAACGCGGCGTCCGTGAATGGATTGGATGGCAGAAGTCATGTGGTGAGTTCCTGTGCCCACGCTTGGGCGATGTGTTGAAGTTGTGAGACTGGATTGACTAGCAATGCAGTAGCGGTTCGTCTGACGTGGTCACGTTGACTATCTTCGGTGATGTATTCCACCGGTGATTTTCCGTCGACGCGCGCGAGTAACAGTCCAGGGAGAAGACGCGCCGCCCTGGCTTCAAGCGCTTGCGGTTGCTCCCAGTCGACAGCTTGCAAATAGGTTTGGGCTAAAACGCCAAAGCTATGCAAAAAATCGGATGTGGAAGAGGGCGTCCAGAGACATTTCAATAGCAGGTGGTTGAGGCAAAACGCTAAGTCAAATGCAGGGTCACTCCAAGTAGCGCATTCCGCATCTAGTAAAACAGGACCGTTCTTGCCTAACAAAATGTTTTTGGGGCTGACATCGCCGTGTACCAAAGTTTTGGCGTTTTGCTGCGTTTGTGCGACCAGCGCATGCAATGCGCTAGCGAGCTTGGGGTGTCTCTCGGCAGTAGCCATCAAGTAGGGTGCCAATCGGATTTCAAAAAATATTTTGTCGGTTGGAAACTCTTGCGCCAACTCTGACCTCTTGGCTGCATAACTGTGGATGCTGGCCAGAATATGGCCCAATTCTTTGGCAGTGGATGTGTCTACGCGCCCAGCATGCAGTTCTTTTTTCCAAAGTTGAAAGTCGGATGGCGGCAAGTAGCGCATGACAAGTACGCCAAGTTCTGCGTGTTGTCCTAGTAATTCTGGCGCGCAACTCGCACTAGCCAAATGCGCGATTTGCAGCCAACGTGCTTCATACTGATTACGCTCAACAGGTGCGCGCCAATCAGCCGCCACCCGAAGTTTCGACAGGGCACGCTTGGCGCATACACGACCATCTTCTGTTTCAATGCACCAGATATCTGAGGACACGCCTCCGGTTAGTGGACTACCTTGCAGTGCACTGTATTTGGTGAGGCCAAGCTCTTGTAAGGCTTTTACGAACTCTTTGGGTACTTCTTCTGTAGACATAAACGGGTAGACTTCACCGAGGTCACAACAAGGAATCAAAATGAAACCCAACAAAATTAAGCAATTATGGGCGCAAGGCAAGCCTGTTACCTTGGGATGGATCTCCATTGCCAACAGCTTCACCGCAGAAATCACGGCTAGACAAGGTTTTGATGCAGTCTGTGTCGATATGCAACATGGTGTCACTGACTTGGGCAGCTTGATGGAAATGCTGCAAGCAGTTTCAGCGACCGATGCGGCTCCAGTCGTGCGTGTCGGTTGGAATGAACCCGCCGCCATCATGAAAGCCTTGGACTTTGGCGCCGCTGCCATCATCGTTCCACTTATAAACAACGCAGAAGAAGCCCGCAAAGCCGTTTCGGCTTGTCGCTATCCACCAGTGGGTGACCGTTCGTCAGGGCCTGTGCGTGCTTTGCAAATTCACGGCCCAGAGTATTTTTCTAAAGCGAATGATGAAATCTTGTTGATGGCGATGATCGAGACCAAAGAAGGCTTGAACAATTTGGAAGAGATTTGCGCCACGCCTGGCGTGGATGTCATCTACATCGGCCCAGCTGATCTTTCTTACGCTTTGGGTATGGCGCCACGCGCTGACAACCCAGATCCGCTACATATGTCAACATGTGACCGCATCAAAGAAGTGGCCCATCGCCACGGCAAAAAGGTGTGCATGCATTGCGCGAGTGCTGAGTTTGCCGCCGCATCGGTCAAGCGCGGTTTCGATATGGTGATGATTACCTCAGACCTCTCCTCCATGATTGCTGGGCTCAAAAGGCAAATCACCACTTTCCACGAAGCGCTCAAAGGCAGTTAAAGCACGCTTAACTGTGCGTAGGCGCTGGCACTTGACTGCGGTCAACCCCTGCTAAGCGTTCCATCACAGCACATACTGCCGCGGTATCTGACATTTTCATGCCCTGCGCCACAGCAGCGGCATGGATGTTGGAAGCCAATGAAAACAAAGGCGTGGGGCAATCAATGCTTTGCGCATACTGGCCAATCACAGACAAATCTTTGCCCATGGTGACGAACGTAGCGGATACGTTTTCGTCGTACGTGTTCTTAACCATCATGGGGCCGCGCACTTCAAAGATCCGAGAAGTCGCTGCGCTGCCGCACAACACGTCGTAAATCGTCTCAGGCGCAATGCCGGCTTTCATGCCAAAAGCCATGGCTTCTGCAGTCGATACGTTATGAATAGCCACCAATAAGTTGGCCACATACTTCATGCGACTTCCATTACCAAAAACGCCTAGGTGATGTGCAACACGGCCCATGGCTAACAGTGCTGGGCGCATACGGTCATAGGACGCCTTGTCGCCACTGGCGAAAAATACCAAATCACCTTTTGCAGCCTGCGCGCCTGTTCCACTGACAGGGCAATCCAAAAGAGTGACGCCTGCGGCGGTCAGAGCTTCATAGGCTTGTTCTTTGTCGCTCAAAGCCAAAGTACATGTATCCGCCACCACGATAGGGCGGCCGACTTCGGTCAAACCTTTGAGGCCAGACATCACCGCATGGAAAGCCTTGGGTGTTGGCAAAGACGTAACTACCAAATCGCATTGGCGACCCACATCGGCGGGTGAAGTTGCTGGTTGGAGTCCTTGCGCTTCAAGCTCTTTCAGTTTTGTGGTGTCGACATCGAAGCCGATCACCGTAAAACCTTTACCCATCAGATTACGTGCGTAAGCCGCACCCATGATGCCGAGTCCTACCACGCCAATACTTGTACTCATAACGATGTCTCCTTTTTTAACTGCCAAATGACGGAGGGATGCTAGCATTCGTCTTAATAAATAGGAGACTTAAATGAAATTTATCGTGCGCATCGTTATCAGTTTTATGGCCCTGCTGTTGTCTGTTGCTTGCATAGCCCAGACTTACCCTAATAAACCGGTGCGCATCATCGTGCCTTTTGCAACTGGTGGTCCAACAGATGCCATGGCGCGCATATTGGCGCAAAAATTTACCGAGAGCATGGGCCAATCCTTCGTGGTGGAAAACCGCGCGGGTGCGGGGGGCAATATTGGTATGGGTATGGGCGCCAAAGCCACACCCGATGGCTACACGCTCACGATGGTCAGCAGTAGTTTTGTTGTTAATCCCAGTCTCTATGCCAACGTGCCTTATGACGCCTACAAAGACTTCTTACCTATTTCATTGGCTGGTGCGTCGCCCAATCTGATCGTTGTTCATCCATCAGTCCCTGCAAAAACGGTTCAAGAACTTATTGCTTTGATCCGTGCAAATCCTGGCAAATACAGTTTCGCGCACCCTGGTGTGGGTACAACACCGCATCTCTCAGGAGAGCTGCTTCGCTTGTCTTCCAACATTGACATGGTGAGTGCGCCTTTTGGCGGAGCAGGTCCTGCTATTACTTCAGTCCTTGCAGGACACACACCTGTGGGCGTGACAGCGCTGCCTCCAGCCATGGTGCATGTGAAAAGTGGCGCCTTGCGTGCGCTCGCTGTTACAAGTGCTAAACGCAATCCTGAGTTGCCCGATGTGCCCACATTAGCCGAAGCGGGTATCAGTGGACAAGAAGCTGAGACCATGCAAGGTTTGTTAGTTCCTGTTGGAACACCTAAGGCTATCGTGGATCGGTTGCATCAAGAAATCGTCAAAATTGTGGCGCAACCCGATATGCGCACAAAGCTCTTCTCTATGGGGTTCGACCCTGTGGGCAATACGCCTGAGCAGTTCAATACCTACATCCATTCCGAAGTCAATCGTTGGGGCAAAGTGATACGCGACGCAAAAATCAAGGTTGAATAATTTCTTAGCTGACCATTCACTTAGCTATGCGTATCGTCGACATACGAGAGAGGGCTGTACCTCTCAACTCCACCCTCAGCAATTCGAGTTTTGATTTTTCAGAGATGACCACTTCGGTGGTCGCTGTGATCACCGACTGCGTGCGCGACGGACAACCTGTTGTTGGCTATGCCTTCAATTCCACCGGCCGCTACGCATGTGGTGCACAGATGCGTGATCGTTTTATTCCGCGTATCTTGCGCGCCGATCCTGCTAGCTTGCTAGACGCCTCAGGTGAAAACCTAGACCCTCAAAAAATCGTAGCCTGCATGATGCAGCGAGAAAAAGCCGGTGGCCACAGCGAGCGCTCGATCGCCATCGGAACGATAGAAGTCGCTCTGTGGGATGCAGTAGCCAAAGTCGAGCGCAAACCCTTGCACCGTGTTTTGGCAGAACGTTTCAATGGCGGAAAAATTGCAGACCGCGTGTTTTGTTATGTTGGCGGCGGATGGTATTTCCCGGGCCAGACCATCAAAGACCTGCAAGACGAGATGCGTCGCCATCTTGATGCGGGTTACACCATGGTCAAGATGAAAGTCGGTGGTTTACCTTTGTTTGAAGACTTACGCCGCTTAGAAGCCGTGCTGCAAGTCGTAGGTTCTGGCGACCGTTTGGCGGTAGATGCCAATTGCAAATTTGACCGCGAGAACGCCTTCGCTTACGCCAAGGCCTTAGCCCCCTTCAAATTGCGTTGGTTCGAAGAACCTTGCGACCCGTTGGACTATGGACTCATGGCCGATATCGCCCAGATGTATGAGAGCCCCTTGGCCACTGGCGAAAACTTATTCTCCACCCAAGACGTAGAAAACCTAGTGCGATTCGGTGGACTGCGTGGTGACCGCGATGTCATCCAAGTCGATCCACCGCAGGCTTACGGCATTGCCCAATATGCGCGCACCTTGTCTCAGTTGGATGCCATGGGTTGGCAAAGAAGCGGACTGTTTCCCCACGGCGGCAACCAAATGTCTTTGCATATTGCCGCGGGCTTTGGCCTTGGTGGGGCCGAGTCCTACCCTGGTGTTTTTGGCGATTTCGGTGGATTTGCAGACGATGCGCGTTTGACTGAGGGCAAGTTGAACTTACCTGAGCGGCCCGGCATTGGTTTTGAAGGCCAGGCAAAACTTTATCGCATCATGTGTGAGTTAGTGGCTTGATGGGCGCTAGTCCCTATGCGCCGGTTGATCTGGTTGACGGTGTATTGACTATTCGATTACCGGCTGCCCAAGCGAGCATTGCGTCAGAGTTGACTACGTCATTACACGTGAACGCGATGAATAACCTCATGGCTCTGTTGTCATTCGCGCAGGCCGATGAAAACGTCAACGTCATCGTGCTGCGCGACGAAGGTGAGCAATTTGGCGCGTCCCTTGGTTCTGCTGCTGATACCGATCCGGAAGTTAACCATCAGTTTGTGCAAGGCTTGCGAGATTTGCCTCAACCCATTGTGGCCATGGTGCATGGGCAGATTCATGATCAGGCGTTAGCTGTCTTACAAGCTTTCGATATCGTTCTCGCCACGGGACAAGACGACTGGGCTACGCTAAGTTTTCCCGCGTCAGAGCTAGAAGAGCAGACCTATAAATTAGCACGGGAACTCGCATCCAAAGACCCACTCATACTGCGCTTCACCAAAAAAACGGTGCAACAAGTTGCTTCTATCGCTTGGGAAGACATATTGAGTTTCACGACTGTCCAACAAGCGGAAATCAAATCTCTCCAAGCCGGGTGTCCTTCCCCCCGCGCCTTGGCGATTGAGAGTTTTCTGGCAGGCAAATCTAAGCCAGGCGCAGGGGCATAAAAATGCTCAAGATTGAAGACACAGAAGACGGCATTCGTTGCATAGGCTTAAACCGACCAGACAAACGCAACGCCATTGGCGTAGAGATGACGCTAGCGTTAGAAGACGTGCTGCTTAAAACCAAAACCGATTCAACTGTGAAAGCTATCGTCTTCCATGGCTTAGGCGGTCATTTTTGTGCCGGCATGGACATGAAGGACTTCTTCGACAGCTCGACTCGCCCGCCCGATGTCTTGCTACGTGCGCGGGCAGCCACCGAGCATTGGCGCATTCAGTTGCTGCGCCAAATGCCGCAAAAAATCTTCACTGCTATCGAAGGCTATTGCTTGGGTGGGGGATTGCCCATTGTGGCTGCGTCCACTGCGGTGGTAGCGCAACGCGAAGCCAAGTTAGGTTTGCCAGAAATCAATTTCGGTTTTGTCGCTGGCGGGCAGATTCTCAAAGCAGTGGGCGAGGTCATGTCTCCACGCGGATTGGCGTATGCGACATTGACTGGGCGGCCCTTTAATGCTGAACAAGCCCAGCGATGGGGCTTGGTTACGCAAGTGGTGGAGAGTGATCCTTTTGAACAAGCCTTGATTTTGGCTAGAGCATCTTTGTAGTTAATCGTCAGTTACAAACCAAAAAGGCCAATGAATAGGTAGGCCTTCTTGTGGCGAAGTTAACTCAAAGCCCCAAAGTAGAAGCAATGATGTTCTTTTGAATCTCCGAAGTGCCGCCGCCAATGGTGGCCAAGCGCGAGTCACGGAAGAAACGTTGCATTGGATATTCCATGCTGTATCCATAGCCCCCGAGGATTTGCAGGCACATGTCCGAAATAGTTTTGTAAGACTCAGCGATGTAGTACTTGATCACCGCAGTGTCCGCGCGTTCAGCTTTGCCGTTTTCCATCAACCACGCGTAGCGACGCACCATGGTGAACGATGTGTCGAGCATCACCTTCATATCGGCAAACTTGTGTTGCGTGACTTGAAAGCTACCAATAGGTTTGCCAAACTGGTGGCGGGTCTTGGCATAGTCCAGTGCATATTCAAAGGCACGACGCGCAGCGCCGATGCGCACAGCGGAGAGGCATAGACGTTCATAGCGCAAAGTGTCTTCGCAGACAGCCCAGCCGTGGTCGAGTTGTCCGAGCAAAGCGGTGCGAGGCACGCGCACGTCGGTAAAGGTGACTTCCGTTGTACCAATTGCATGCTGACCCAAGGTGGCGATCTTGCGTACTTCGATGCCTGGTAGTTTGGTATCGATCATCAGGGTGCTGATACCCAATTGCTTTTTGCCTAAGTCGTTGGTGCGCAACGCTACCAAGGCGTAGTCGGCAATGTCCATGCCGGATGTCCACTGCTTGCGGCCGTTGACGATGAAATAGTCACCATCGATCACTGCACGGGTTCTCAGCGATGCGGCGTCAGAACCAGAGTCAGGCTCTGACAGTGCGAAAGCAAAAGACAACTTACCGTTGGCCGCGCCTGGCACGATGCGTTGTTTTTGTTCGTCGGTGCCGTGCTGCAAGATGGCGTAGCAACCGTAGGTGAAGCTGCGAAACAGCCACAAACCTAGCTCTTCAAAATGGTGTCCCGTTTCTTCCAACACCAAGGCGAGGTCGGTGGGTGAACCGCCAGAACCGCCATAGGACTCTGGAGCGATCAAGCCCAACCAGCCGTTTTCAGCCATCGCATTGAAGGCTTCTCTGGGCGGGGTGTGGTTGATGTCGCACTTGGCGGCGTAGTCCATGCTGCAGACATCGTCTAACAAAGAGCGCACGGACTGGAGCATCAACTCCTGATCGCTGGTATTTCCAAAATTCATAGGTATTTACTGACAAACAGGCTACAGGTGTTATGACCTGATTGGGGTATTCTATATTTGGACAACCAATCAAACCCTATGAACACTATCACCTTCGAGACCATTCAAGTCGAAAAACACGGACGCGTTGCTACGTTGACGCTCAACCGACCCGACGCTATGCATGCGATCAATATGCAAATGCGAAGTGAATTGCGGCAAGCCTTGGACGCTTTGCGCCGTGACGCAGAAGTCGGTGCGGTGGTGTTGACTGGCGGCGGAGAAAAAGCGTTTTCCGCCGGCATGGATTTGCGTGAATTTGCTAAAACAAATGCAGATATGCCTGTGGCAGAAATGAAGCGCTACCGCTGGGAAAACAACGAAGGCATTGCCGCGTTTGACAAGCCCATCATCGCGGCGGTCAATGGTTTGGCGATTGGTGGTGGTGTAGAACTCGCGCTTTTGTGCGACCTGACTTTTGCAGC
>Ga0209084_1001656_pt1 | contig 18326 bp, 20 predicted proteins | sample C_130820_MF_Meta_FD_187309 | JGI IMG/M metagenome (GOLD analysis project Ga0209084, IMG submission 187309) | Freshwater microbial communities from Lake Croche, Canada to study carbon cycling - C_130820_MF_MetaG (SPAdes) (version 2) | ecosystem: Environmental > Aquatic > Freshwater > Lake... | reverse complement strand
TTTTAATGCCAAAATTAAAGCTTTTAGGTCTCAATTCAGAGGGGTCAGAAATATTGAATTCTTCCTTTTTAGACTAACCAATATTTATGCTTAATTTTTATCGCTCCACAGGTTTTGGGATTGATCCCAAACTCTTCCATATTAGCTGGCTCTAAATAAAAAAACCCAGCGTTTGCTGGGTTTCTTAGTAGCGGGAACAGGACTCGAACCTGTGACCTTCGGGTTATGAGCCCGACGAGCTGCCTACTGCTCTATCCCGCGCTGTTTCGAGTGCAAATATACAACCAAATTCGACTCCTGCAACAAAAACTTTTAAAAATTCTTTTATTTTATCTATTGACTTGATATGACTACCTTTGCAGAAATAAAAAATAATAAATGTCACATAAAGCAGGTTTTGTAAACATCATAGGAAATCCAAACGTTGGTAAATCAACCTTAATGAATGCCTTTGTTGGAGAACGGTTGTCTATAATTACTTCAAAAGCACAAACTACACGTCATAGAATTCTAGGAATCGTGAATGGGGAAGACTTTCAATTGATTTTGTCGGATACCCCTGGAATCATTAAGCCTGCCTACGAAATGCAGGAGTCGATGATGAATTTTGTGAAGTCCGCTTTTGAAGATGCCGACATTTTGATTTACATGGTTGAGATAGGAGAGCAGGATTTAAAAGACGAAGCTTTCTTTAATAAAATCATCCATGCCACTATTCCTGTATTGCTTTTATTAAACAAAATTGATATTTCGAATCAGGTGCAATTGGAAGAGCAAGTTGCTTTTTGGACTGCTAAAGTTCCCAATGCGGAGATTTTTCCTATATCGGCCCTGCAAAACTTTAATGTGCCAGAGGTTTTTGGTCGCATTATTGAATTGTTGCCGGAATCACCGGCTTATTATCCGAAAGATCAATTGACCGATAAACCCGAGCGTTTCTTTGTTAATGAGACCATACGCGAGAAAATATTATTGAATTACAGTAAAGAGATTCCCTATGCTGTTGAAATTGTCACCGAAGAATTTTTTGAAGATGAGAACATCATCCGCATTCGTTCTTTGATCATGGTGGAGCGCGAAACGCAAAAAGGAATCATCATTGGTCATAAAGGTGCCGCTTTAAAGAAAGTAGGAGTAGAGTCTCGTGCTGATTTAGAAAAATTCTTTGGTAAACAGATCCATATTGAATTGTATGTTAAAGTCAATAAGAACTGGAGAAGTAATGCCAATATGCTAAAACGTTTTGGTTATAACCAATAATACTTAAGCAGGAGACTGGAAAAGGCGCTAAGTTTCTTATCCCGGCCAGATTATTACACGAAGTCTTCTTAGTTAATAGCACTAAAATTCAAAAGACCCTTTCCTTGTTTATCACTGAAAGGGTTTTTAAATTTAGCACGATTATTGTATATTTGTGTTATAAATATTGGAAATCATGATAACTATAAAAATCAAAGAAAACAGCAAGCAAGCTAAACTATTTATAGAATATGCAAAAAGCTTGTCGTTTGTAGAAATTCAGGAAACTCCGTTGGATAAACCAAAAAATAGAAAGGCAAAATCTAAAAGTGCCATAGAAATTTCTTTAGAAGAAGAAAAAGCAGGAAAAATAAACTTTTATAAAAATAGTACCGACTTATTTAATAAAGTCCTAAATGTATAAGATCTATACCACCAATAGGTTTGAAAAAGATTTAAAACTTTGTAAAAAAAGAAATTTCAATTTGAACTTATTAAAGGAGGTTGTCGATGTATTGCAATTAAATGGAAAGTTACCCTCAAAATATAAACCTCATAAGTTAAGTGGAGATTATGCTGATTGTTGGGAATGTCATATAAAATCGGATTGGTTGTTAGTGTGGAAACAAAATGATGATGAATTAACTTTGCTTTTTACAAATACTGGCACGCATTCCGATTTATTTTAGTACAATTAATTTGCTAAGTGTTTTAAAGTCCTATTATGTTCTCCTGAATTCGTAGCACTAAAATTAAAAAAACCCTTTCCTTGTTTATCACTGAAAGGGTTTTTCGATTGCAGAAACTTGAATAGTGGGAATTTGTTTTTTATTTAGAAATATTTTTTTACGGAGATTAATACTTGCTACAAGATGATACTATTGTAGGTCTCTTTTATTGTAAATTTCAATACAGCTTAGAGGAATTAAATAGTATTGAAACTCAATATAAATAACAACTAATGGCAAAAAACAAAAAAATCAATGTGCAGGGTTTTGAAGTAGTTTTGTATCAAAATAAAGAAGAAGACTTCCTCTCGCTTACTGATATTGCTCGCTATAAAGACGTGAACAATACTGATGATATTATCAAAAACTGGTTAAGAAACAGAAATACAGTTGAATTACTTGGTTATTGATAAATAATGTATAACCCTACTTTTAAACCCGTCGAATACGACGGGTTTAGAAAACAAGCGGGACTGAATAGTTTTGTACTAATTCCTAAGAAATGGATAGAAACAACTAATACAATTAGAGTTGCCACAAAATGATCGATTAGTGCAATTAAATAAAGTGGCTATTTCGCAAATGAAATCATTGGTAGAAAATAGCGTAATGAAAAAATTGAAGTAATAAATTCGATATAAAAGTGGTTTTTTGATTAAATGAATTAAATAGGATTGCATAATAGTAAAAAAATTGATATTGTGGTATTTAACGCTACCTTTGCAAAATATTTGAAATTAGATTATGAATAACATTGTAGCCATTGTAGGAAGACCAAACGTAGGAAAATCGACCCTTTTTAATCGATTGATACAAAGAAGAGAAGCGATTGTAGATTCGGTTTCGGGAGTAACCCGCGATAGAAACTACGGGAAAAGCGAATGGAACGGAAAGGAATTTTCTGTAATAGACACCGGAGGTTATGTTCGGGGATCCGATGATGTATTTGAAGCTGAAATCCGCAAGCAAGTGGAATTGGCTATCGATGAGGCTGATGTTATCATTTTTGTAGTGGATGTAGAGGAGGGAATTACCCCAATGGATGATGCGGTCGCTAAGATGTTGCGCAAGGTAACGAAGCCGGTTTTACTCGCTGTAAATAAGGTTGATAATTCCATGCGGGAGAAAGATGCTATCGAATTCTATAATCTAGGATTGGGTGATTATTTTACTTTTGCCAGTATTTCAGGTAGTGGAACAGGAGATTTGCTAGATGCTTTAATCGACGCCTTTCCTGTGAAACCAGAACCTACGCAGGAGGAATTAGAATTGCCTCGCTTTGCAGTTGTAGGTCGACCGAATGCCGGAAAATCTAGTTTTATAAATGCCTTGATTGGCAAAGAACGTTTCATGGTTACTGATATTGCAGGAACGACACGTGATGCGATCGATACTAAATTTGACCGTTTTGGTTTCGAATTTAACTTAGTAGACACAGCAGGAATTCGCCGTAAAGCTAAGGTAAAGGAAGATTTAGAATTTTATTCGGTTATGCGTTCCGTTCGAGCGATTGAGCATGCTGATGTGTGTATCTTAATTATAGATGCCACCCGTGGTTTTGAAGGTCAGGATCAGAGTATCTTTTGGCTGGCTGAAAAAAACAGAAAAGGGGTAGTGATCCTAGTTAACAAATGGGATTTAGTGGAAAAAGATACGATGTCTACTCGTGATTATGAGGCTAAGATCAGAGAAGAATTAATGCCTTTTACGGATGTGCCTATAATTTTTGTCTCGGCGATTACTAAACAGCGTTTGTTGAAAGCATTAGAAGCGACGGTTCAGGTTTTTGAAAACAGAAAACAACGGATTCCGACTTCTAAGTTTAATGATTATATGTTGAAAATCATCGAAAATTATCCGCCACCAGCCTTGAAAGGGAAGTATGTAAAAATCAAATATTGTATGCAGTTGCCTACAGCAACCCCTCAATTTGTATTTTTTGCTAACTTACCGCAATATGTTAAGGAAGCTTATAAACGATATCTGGAAAATAAGATTAGAGAAAACTGGGATTTTTCAGGAGTCCCAATCGATATTTATATCAGAGAAAAATGATTGAAAAAGCCCCGAGATTTAATTCTCGGGGCTTTTTTTTATCGTATCAGTTTCTTTGCTTTCTCTTGTATTATAGCCGATACCGTTTTGTTTTCAATTTTGCTTTCCAGCCAGGAGATGACATCCAGGTAGAGGAAGGCTCGTTTTTCGTAGGGGTGGTTTTCAAATGTTTTTAAACGGGCATGTAGTTTTGTGAATTCGGATTTCAGCTCGTTTGGATAACTGTTCCCGAGGGTTTTCAGGAACTTGATCATTTCCCTTTGCACTTCATGCAGGTCGTTCATCTTAATCAAGAACTTGTAAGTGCTTTTTAATTGGATTTCGAGATGGTAATCCATACCCGCTTCATAATGGGCTACAAGGCTCAATACTCGGGCAAAACACATAAGGTCTTCCCGCATCGATATGTTTTTGTTATCGATGATTTTCTTTAAATATTCGATGCATTTTTTGTTGTCACCGGCACCAAAATAAAGGCAGGCGATTTTATAATAGAATGACATGACGTGGTGCTCGTCGATACGGTCTTTGTTTTCTTTTAATTTTTTTAATACTTCGTCGACGAGGTAGAACCCTTCTTCGAAATTGCCTTCGAGGAAGTGCAGGTGGAACTTGCTGTTGTAAAAGCAGAGGAAGTAGAGCGAGTATATATTGTCATTTTTAGGAAAAGCGTCTAGGGTGATGGTTTGTTCCAATTGGTCCAAGGTTTCCTTGATGTATGATTTGTGTTTTATGAGATAGAGGCATTCTAAGAAATAGGTATTCCCCTTGATGTACCAGACCGGATTTAAGAAAATCATGGATTGGTTTTCGTTGAATAGGTCCATCCATTTGCTGGAATAGCGGTAGCAAGCCAGGAAATCCTGAATCAGAAAGCTGTGCCAGAGGTGGGCTTTGTAGAGCCATAGTTTTTCGCGAAAACCGAGTTCGTCCAGTTTGTATTTTGGCAGCTGGTTGTTGAAATAGGTGGTGATTTCCTGCATCTCCTCATCGCTCTTGGCATAGCCTGTTTTAAGCATTATGCTGTAGAGTTGGAGGGATAAATTAGACAGTTTACTCGCTATTACGTTCTGCCGGCTTAATTCTTTGGCTTGAATGGTCAATTCGTCGGCTCGGCCTACAATACTTCGGGTGATGTATTGGGATTCGATTACTTTTTCTAATTCGACGATTTCATAAGCGGCATTTTTCTCTTCATTTTCTAAAGCGATCAATTTTGTTTTGTCTAAAATCTTCAAGCTCTGCTTGTACAATCCTTTGTGATAGAGGATGGTTGCAAAATCCAGTTGTTCCCGAATTTGGATTCGGATGTTCTGATTCACAGGATTCATTCGGAGGCTAATTAGAATTTGGCCGTACAAGTGCGCTTTGATGTTGGAGAGTTGCTGCTTGGTCACGATATTACTTTTCAGAATTGCTTCTTCATCATAATCGTGCATTTTATCCAAGAGGTTAAATAGCAATAGGAATTTTGCATCGATATTGACCCCTAAACGATTTACATAGAGTTTGAATTGTCTTTTTTCAGATTTTGAAAGGGAACAAATGAGAACAAATAAATTATCTTTTGAATGGTTTGCCATCGTAAAAAATGTTGTTTTAATGAACTGTAAATCAATGTATTAACTTATCATTTTTTTAGTTAAAGACTGTAAAAGAATGTATTCGAAAACATTCTTTTAAACAAAGATTACATAAATTCGTACAAAGGAATAAAATTAAGTTTAATTATTGATATGGATAATCAAAAAGTACAAATATTTGACACGACCTTACGCGATGGAGAACAAGTCCCAGGATGTAAGCTAAATACGGAGCAAAAAGTCATCATTGCACGTCGTTTGGATGAACTAGGCGTAGATGTTATTGAGGCCGGATTTCCAATATCAAGTCCTGGCGATTTCAATTCGGTCGAAGCGATTTCAAAAATTGTTGAAAATGCTACCGTCTGTGCCCTCACCAGAGCCGTTAAAGAAGATATCGAGGTTGCCGCTAAAGCCCTCCAATTTGCAAGAACACCCAGAATTCACACCGGAATCGGAACTTCAGATTCACACATCAAATACAAATTTAATGCCACAAGAGAAGAAATAATTCAGCGCGGAGCTGAAGCGGTTGCTTATGCGAAAACATTTGTGGATGATGTTGAGTTTTATGCTGAAGATGCTGGTCGAACAGACAATGCCTTTTTAGCTAAAGTATGTACTGAAATGATCAAGGCAGGTGCTACGGTACTTAATATTCCAGACACCACGGGTTATTGTTTGCCAGATGAATATGGTGCTAAAATAAAATACCTACGCGATCATGTTGTAGGGATAGAGAATGTAATACTTTCCTGTCATTGCCATAACGATTTGGGTTTGGCTACCGCCAATTCGATCGCTGGAATCATGAATGGTGTACGTCAAGTAGAATGTACGATTAATGGAATAGGCGAAAGAGCGGGAAATACTTCCTTAGAAGAAGTGGTGATGATTTTGCGTCAGCACCCTGCTTTGGGATTTGACACCTCAATTAATTCTAAATTATTGTATGACACCAGCAGATTGGTATCAGAAAGTATGGGAATGATGGTTCAGCCTAATAAGGCGATTGTAGGTGCTAATGCTTTTGCACACAGCTCGGGAATACATCAGGATGGGGTGATTAAAAATCGCGAGACCTATGAGATCATGGATCCTAATGATGTTGGCGTAACCGAATCGGCTATTATATTAACTGCCAGAAGTGGTCGTGCGGCTTTGGCTTATAGAGCTAAAAAAATAGGTTATGAATTGACGAAATTACAATTGGACATCGTCTATTTAGAGTTTTTGAAATTTGCTGACCGCAAAAAAGAAGTACACGACAATGATGTTCATCAAATCATACTGTTGAGTAAAATTGGTTTATTAAACTAAATGCCTACTATTTTGATATTGGAATAATTGAATTCCAATAGATACCCAAGGAAATCATGAGATTGAAAATTGCATTATTAACGGGAGACGGAATCGGTCCGGAAGTGAGTACACAAGCTGTAAAAGTTTTGAAAGCTATAGGTGATGTTTATGATCATAGCTTTGAATTCAAAGAAGCTTTAGTTGGTGCAATTGCTATTGATAAAACGGGCAATCCATTACCTGATGCAACTATACAATTGTGCAAGGAATCGGATGCTGTTCTTTTTGGCTCAATAGGTGATCCTAAGTATGATGCTGATCCAGATGCAAAAGTGCGCCCGGAGCAAGGATTGTTGAAATTAAGAAAAGAGTTGGGCTTGTATGCCAATCTACGTCCGATAAAGGCATTTACAAGCTTATTGGATAAATCCCCTTTGAAAAGAGAAATTATTGAAGGTGTTGATATGCTAATTTATAGAGAATTAACAGGCGGTATTTATTTTGGAGAGAAATATTTAAGCCAGGATGGAACCGTTGCTTCTGATTTGTGTGAATATTCACAAATGGAGATCGAGCGTATTGCTCATATGGCTTTCAAATCGGCTCAAACACGACGTAATAAAGTTACACTTGTAGACAAAGCCAATGTGCTAGAGACGTCCCGTTTGTGGAGACGCGTAGTCACGAATGTTGCCAAAGAATATCCTACGGTAGCCTTGGATTTTCTTTTTGTAGATAATGCAGCGATGCAAATGATCTTGAATCCCCGTCAGTTTGATGTGATTTTGACAGAAAATTTATTTGGAGATATCATTTCTGATGAAGGAAGTGTAATTGGCGGTTCTATTGGTTTGTTGGCTTCGGCCTCTGTTGGCGATCAGCATGCACTATTTGAACCCATTCACGGATCTTATCCACAAGCTAAGGGTAAAAACATTGCTAATCCGATAGCGGCTATTTTAAGTGCCGCCATGCTATTGGATCATTTTGGATTAAATACGGAAGCGGAAGTCGTTCGCAAGGCGGTCGATAAAGCATTGGAATATAATATTGTAACAGCTGATTTGAATGTAATTCGGAATTTTGGAACCGATCATGTTGGAGATACGATAGCGAACACCATTTTAGCGAATGATGAATCCAATAATTATATGAATCATGAAAATATTAATATCGGTAAATCTATATTTTTTTAGAGTTAGTTAGTTAGTTAGTTAGTTAAAAAGAGATGGTGTGACCCATCTCTTTTTTTGTTTATAACGCAACTGTAGTTGGAGTAATTTAGCTAAGGAATCCTTTTACATATTCTTTGGTAAGTTTCTCTTGAGGGTTTAGGAGCACTTCTTCGGTAGGGCCAAACTCAATTATTTCGCCCATATATACAAAACCTATATAATCAGAGACTCTTCGTGCCTGGCGCAGGATGTGCGTTACTAAAACAATGGTGTATTTGTCTTTTAGCTGTAAAAAAAGTTCTTCTATGGCTTGAGTAGATATTGGGTCTAAGGCAGATGTAGGCTCATCGCCCAAGATAATTTCGGGTTCAATAGCCAAACCTCTAGCCAAGCAAAGACGCTGTTGTTGTCCGATAGAAAGACGGGTAGCAGGCGATTTTAGTCGGTCTTTTACTTCGTCCCAGAGGTTGACCCCTCGAAGGTATTTTTCTACGATAGCATCCAGTTCTTTTTTATTATTGTTTCCATGAATACGTTGCCCGTAGGCCACATTATCATAGATATTCATAGGTAATGGGAACGGTCTTTGAGAAAGCAAGCCCATTTTTTTTCGGATGTGGGTTACTTCTACATTTGGATCGTAGATATTTTCCCCGTCAACCAATACTTTTCCATCTACTCGCACATCTGTTTGATGATCCAGTAGTCGGTTCATTGTTTTTAAGAGGGTTGTTTTTCCACAACCAGAAGGTCCAATAAGGGAAGTTACTTTTTTATCTGGGAAATCAATATTGATGTTTTTAAGAATGTGGTTTTCGCCGATGTGTACGTTTAGATTTTGAATGCTGATATGAGGCTGAAGGATCATATTTTATTTTTTGAAAGGTTTTTACTTGCGATTTTTGCTGTTATGCTAATGAATAAAACGATAATTGTGAGTACTACTGCTGATGCATAAGCGCGATTTTGTACTTCCTGAACAGGGCTGCTTAATTGAAAAAATATAGACAAGGGCAGTGTAGCTGCGGGTTGATCTAAGGAAGTGGGGATACTATCTGTGAAACCAGCGGTAAATAGTACGCAGGCTGCATCGCCAATAGCCCTTCCAAAGGATAATAAAATGGCGGTTATTATTCCAGGGATGGATTGTCGCAAAACTATTATAGCCGTTTCATAGCGAGTACCACCAAGGGAATATACCGAGTTTTTCATATCCTCAGGTACTACTCTTACGGCCTCGTCCATGGCTCTTACCAAAATAGGTATTATCAATAATGTCACCGTAATTATACCTGCTAATAAGGAGGTTTTTAAGCCCATATATACCATAATTGCAAATCCAAAAGCTCCGTATACGATAGAGGGTATTCCAAATAGAATATCATAACTCAGACGAGTAATGGTGGCTAGGAAAGAATTTTTCTTAGCGTAAATATTGATGTAAATGACAATTGGAATACTTATCAAAAGGCCTAATAATGTTGATCCCAGGGTGATGTAGAGGGAACCAATAATTGCATTTAAAATTCCGCCGCCTTTACCGATATAGAAACCTCCTTCGGGAATTTTAGAAACCATTTCCCAATTTAAGGCACCTAGTCCTTTGGAAAATATCGTATAGATAATCATAAATAAGGTACTGCTTATAAGGATGGTACTTAGTATCATCAAGGCCTTAAAAATATTTTCTTCTATTTTTCTCATTTTGATATTTATTAGTTGGTTCTTTTTTCGATACGGAATAATATAATTCTTGAAATGGCATTGAAAAGGAAGATGATAACAAACAGTAGTAGGGCAGCAAACATCAGGGCTGAATCATACATTGGAATAGACATCATTTCGCCGTAATTATTGGCAATCAAGGCCGGTAGCGGATATCCGGAATCGAAAATACTTTTTGGCACTTGCGCTAAGTTTCCGCAAACCATCAATACGGCTATGGTCTCCCCAAACGCCCTTGAAATTGCCAGAACTGTGGCAGCAACAATGCCATCAACTGATTTTCGGAGTAGCACTTTTTTTACTGTTTGCCATTGGGTTGCGCCGAGGGACAAAGAGGCATCTCTCAATTCTTGGGGGACATTATCGAAGACCTCTATCAGGATACTAATTATTAGTGGAAAAATCATAATTGCCAAAACAATGCCACCTGCCAAAACCGAATATCCTGTAGTAAATTCCACGAAATGAGGTGCCAGATGATCTTGAATTAAAGGAATAATTACCAAAACGCCCCAAACGCCAAAAAGTACCGGTGGAATTCCCGATAATAATTCTATGAGAGGTAAGACCAGTTTCCGAATCCGACCGGGCGCATATTCCGAAAGATAAATAGCGGTAAGCAGCGAAAGAGGAAGTGCAATAACGATTGCAATTACCGTTACCCAGAGAGTGCCCATTATAAAGGGATAAAAACCAAAGGCTTCTTTGAAGGGTTTCCATTCGGATGAAGAAAGTAAATGCCCCAAAGAACTGCTGTTTAACAGAGGTATTGATTTGTAATACAAACCAAATCCTAGCAATACCACAGTAGATATTGATAGGATGGTGAGTGTAAAGAATATTTTTTCGAATAAATTATCTTTTAGTAATCGTAAGTTTTTCATTTTACTTTCTCTAATTCTTTATTTAATTTTTCTTTAGAAAATTTGATGTAACCCGCTTCTGTAACAAATTGTTGACCATTTGTCAGGATGTACTTTATGAATTCTTTTACTATAGGATTGCTAGGCTTTCCAACAGTTACAAAATACAAATCTCTAGCAGGAGGTGAAGGATATTTTCCGGAAATAATTGCTGCGATTAACTGATCAACATCACCATAAAAATCCTCCTCTGGATCTAACTTTCCATTATTGTTTAAATCAATTGGCACAGGAACCACACCATTTGTAGGCTTATTTGTTTTGGTATCGTAGATAAAAACAATGTTGTTGTAACCTATTCCAGAAGGATCTCTTTTGACAGCCTGAGCCAATCCTGGGTCGCCAAATACCGCTACTCCAAGAAGGTCCTCTTGTTTTTTTCCGAAATATTTAGCCCATGTTTCAGCGGCACCAGAAGCATCAGCTCTTGTGTATACATGAATTGGTGCATCGCTTTTAAAACCCAGAGTATTCCAAGTTTTGAATTTCCCAGTAATAAAGACATCATTAAAAGCACTTTTTCGAACTCCTTTTTCATATAGTACTTTTCGGAAAGGACTTGCGGCACTAATTGTTGGAATTACAGCATCTTTGGTAACAGCTACTGCAAAAGCACCTTTTTTATATTCAGCAGCATTGATATCGCGAGATACCAAACCGATATCGGTTACTTTTGATAAAACATCTGTAATTCCTTTTCCAGCACCACCTGCCTGAATGTCAATTTTTACAGCGGGATGAATTTTTTTGAACTCTTCGGCCCATTTTACGGTTATAGGGTATAGCGCAAAGGCTCCAGAAATACTGATGTTTCCTTTTAATTCTTGGGCTGCAAGTTTATTTGTTGTTGTAAGTAGTATTAGTGTAGCTATTACTGCAGTTCCTGTTATTTTTAATACTTTCATTTTATTTTTCTTTATGGTTTATTTTTTATTTAGTTAAAGGTATTTTTAAATAATCGAGGTGTAAATTTTACCTGAACATAAGCCCAAGTAGCAACTTTATTGGCGTCTCCCGATTTTTTTATAGCTATCATGGTATCCGTTGGCAAGGCAAAAGCTAATCCTCCTTCTATAAGAGCGTAACTATTGGGTTTGTATGACACTAGTAAATCATGTTCATATCCCATAAATTTATTTAGTTTCACTTTGGCTTCATTTATAAAAGGTCTTTGGGTATAAAACAAATGATTGTTTGAGCTAATTTCGAGTTTTGAGTTGATGCTTTTTGATATGAATAAATAGGGATTAACAAGACCCGCATTGTTAAGATCACTCGGAAACTTAGTGAACAAATCCATAGCACCATTAAAGCGATGTGCAACTCCATAAAGAGGTACAAAGTTGTGGTCAATCAGACCTGCTTTACCATTATCGCCACTTAATATTTCGGCACCTAAGCGGAAGGATATATTCTCAGGAATCGTATATTTAAGTTCTGGTTGAATGTACCAAGCTTGGATTGTTTTGCCTACATTATTTCTTCCGGTTTGGCTATAGCCACTGGCAGTGGCATACCATCGGTCTTTTTTATATTCTAAACGGCCACCATAAGTAAATCTCCAATTTATTTTTTCTTTACTAATGGCATCTTGATAACCATCAGCTGTTATAATAGTAGTTGCAGTTGTACTTGGAGTGAATTCATATTTTATGTAGTTTACTGCAAGCGCTTTATAGCTAGTCCATGCTCCTGGGGTAGTACTTGCAGGAGTTATACTTAATTCAGCAGGTGTAAATTCTGTTCCAAAAGTTCGTTCAGCTGTTTGGTTGAAAGCACCTATTAGTTCAGTACTTAACTTATCGTTGTAAAATCTAAAATTGATGGCATCATGAGCCCCTGCATTTATACGCCAATCGTTTTCAGCAAATAGTCGCTGATTGTCAAACATAATACGTTGACGGCCAATACGTATCGAAAAATTTGGAGATAAGAAAGGTTCTATATAGCCTTCAAACAATTGAATTGTTCCGTTTAATCCTCTAGGATCATGAGAACCCCAAACTCTAGCATCTTGTATGGAAAAGACCGCATTAAAAGAATTGCCCTGTTGGTAATTAAAATTTAAGCGACTTCTCTGATTGACGAATGCTGCAGGTACTGTATTTTGGTCAGGAAGACCCGCATAACCATTTCTATATTCAAAACGATTTCTAATTTGCAAATCAACTGATAGTGTTTTGTCTTTTGGTTTTTCTTGTTGTTTAATAGCATAATCTGCTCGTATGGAATCTGCATCATTTTGTTTTACTAAGCCTTTTTGGATTAATAAATTCAGCACATCATCAGAGGATTGTGCACTAGTTCTACTTATAGAGAAAAGGGGGATTAGTAGTAGGAGTAATTTTGTTGTATTCATTTTCTTTTTTTAATTATAAATTTTAATATGGTTTTTATTTATCGGATGAAATTTTGTTTTCGAACAATAATTTCAAATGGTTATAACTATGCCCGAGGGCACATACCACAAAGTCCATATACGAAGTTGTAATTAAAAAGGAGTCCAGCTTTAGTTTTAAGATTTATTGGATCTGTTTTGTGCTGATGAATATTCATGAGTGCCTGTTAAATTTTGTTAATTATATTATTTCTGAGTGCAAATATAAAATTAATTCTATAAAACAAGTAGGGTATTGAAAATATTTTTTTAATTTTTTATTAGGGAAGCTATGGTGATGCTTTGCATAGCGGCTAAAGTTTTTTCACGAATTGTGATTAAGCCCAGTCTTAATAGGCATTTTGACTCTGTTTTACAATCGGAACAGGGTTCGTAAAAGTTCAGAGATGCGCAAGGAAGTAAAGCAATAGCACCGTCAAATAATCGGTGAATATCGGCTAATGTTATCTCATTTTTAGTTTTTATCAGATAATAACCACCCAATTTGCCTTGTTTGCTGCTTACAAAATGACCTCTTTTTAATTCTAATAAAATTTGTTCCAAAAACTTTTTTGGAATAGTAGCTCCTTCGGCGATATCAATTGTTTTGGCAATGAATCCTTCCTCTTGTTGGGCTAAATAAAGTAATGCTTTAAGCGCATATTTGGTTTTCTGTGATAACATTGTCGCTTAATTTAATGGTTAAATTTAGTATAGAAAGTAGTAAAGAACCTCACGAATTAAGTTCTTTACTGCTCCTTTTCTTTGCGAATATAATAAATGTTTTTGAATAATAAATTAGTTATTCGGCTCTGCATTTAGGGAGATGCTTACCAACTTCCACCTGATCCACCGCCGGAGAATCCACCGCCGCCGAATCCGCCACCAAAACCACCGCCGCCACCGCCGCCTCCAAAACCACCGGAGCCGCCTCGACCGCCACTTCCTAAACTGCTTAAAATTAGGATATCTAAGAGCCCTAATCCGCCGCCGGTATTGTTTCCGGAATTGCCGTCATTTTTCTTGTTTCTGGAAATAAGCGCCAGAATGATGATGCCGATAATAATAATGGGTAGTATTGGAAAACCTTTGTCCTCTTTTTGTTTTCTAGTTCCTTTGTATTTGCCTTTGAAAACATCAAATAGGGCATCGGTTCCTTTGTCTAATCCCTTGTAATAACTACCCGCTTTAATTTCGGGGATTATTATATTTCGGGTGATTTCACCACCTATACCTGCGGTAAGGCGGTCTTCAAGACCGTAACCTGCTGAAATCCAAATTCTTCTTTCGGCTTTAGCCACAAGGATAATGACACCATTGTCATTTCTCTCACTACCACCAATTCCCCAGGCTTGTCCCCATTTAGGGGTTAGAATTCCAATGTCTTCTCCTTTTAAACTTTCAATTGTAATCACTACTATTTGGGTGGTAGTTGAATCGGAATATTTGACTAGTTTTTCTTCAAGGGCGACTTTTTCGGCGCCACTTAGTAAATTGGCATAATCATAGACAGAAGTCTGAACAGTTGGTTTTTCTGGAATCGTAAATTGAGCAAAGCTGGTTTGAGTGAACAAAAAACAAAACAGCAGGAGTACTGAAAGTAGGTTATATTTTTTAGTCATATTATCCTTTAGATATTTCGTTTGACAATTCATTAGTATCATTTTCCTGCCAAGGAAAAAATTGTTTCAATTGTTCACCGGCTTTAATAATTCCATCAATAAGGCCTTGTTTGAAATTGCCTTCCTTGAAATCGGCAATAATAACTTCTTTAGTGCTTTCCCAAAAGTCGTCTGGGACAAGGTCGTTGATGCCTTTGTCTCCGCAAATCACAAAAGAACGGGAATCGGTTGCCAGATAAAATAAAACTCCATTTTGAAGTTCGGTTTGATTCATTTTTAATAATTGAAAAACTTCCATCGCACGATCAAATGGTGCAATGGAAGTTGATTTTTCTATGTGTACTCTAATTTCTCCGGAAGTTTCTTTTTCAGCAATACAAATCGCATTTACAATTTCTTGTTCTTCTTCGGTGGTTAAAAAAACGGCTTCAGTAGACATTATTTTTTAATTTAGAGTTATTAATCTGTTTAATTTGAAAAACTAAGTATTAGAATTTTACTTCTACCGGTTTTTCAGCTCCTTCAACAGCGTTGAAATACGCTTTTTCCTTAAATCCAAAAACACCAGCAAATAAAGAATTTGGGAATGTTTTAATGTGGGTATTGTACGGCATCACCGCTTCGTTAAAACGAGTTCTGGCTGTTAGAATTTGGTTTTCGGTACTTGCCAATTCATCTTGTAATTTTAAGAAATTTTGGTTTGCTTTTAATTCCGGATATCTTTCTACAGAAACTAATAAACGAGACAATGAGCTGCTCACTCCACTTTGTGCTTTGTTGAATGCTGCTAATTGTTCTGGTGTAATGTTTGTTGGGTCAACAGTAACAGAGGTTGCTTTAGCACGTGCTTCGATCACAGCTGTTAAAGTCGTTCTTTCGAAATCGGCTGCTCCTTTTACGGTATTCACTAAGTTGCCAATCAAATCATTCCTTCTTTGATAGGAAGTTTGCACATTTCCCCAAGACTGTTCCACTGTTTGTCCTAAAGTAATCGCGGTATTATTAATTCCTTTAACCCAGCTGTAACCACCAATAATTACTACAGCTACAATAATCCAAGGTAAAAATTTTTTGAAGTCCATTTTGTTTAATTTAATGTTTGTTATTTAGTTTTTGTTTTTACTGTTTTTTGCAAAATAAATTGCGTTTTTAAAGTTGATTTTTAATATTTGTTAGTTGTAAGCGGATTGTTTCTAATTTGGTTATAATTTCAAACTTATCCAATGTTTTCTTCTGTCCTTCTTTTAAATGCGTCCTTGCCCCATCGAGGGTAAAGCCTCTTTCCTTGACCAAATGATAGATCAATTGTAAGTTTTTTATATCTTCGGGCGTAAACATTCGGTTTCCTTTGGCATTCTTCTTCGGTTTCAGAATATCAAATTCTTTATCCCAAAAGCGAATTAATGAAGCATTAACCGCAAAGGCTTTGGCTACTTCACCAATACTATAATATCTTTTTTCTGAGGGTAAATTTATATTCATTAATCCAATGATTGGTTTTCTTGATTCGCTAATCTTGATATGACAACATATTCTGCTGCCGAAATATTTCCGTAATAAAAGTTCAATGGATTTACAACTTCTCCGTTTTTGTGTACTTCGTAATGCAAATGCGGTGCTTCGGAGCGACCTGTACTTCCTACATAACCAATGATGTCTCCTCTTTTGACAGTTTGACCGGCCCGCACCTTATATTTACTCAAATGTGCGTAAAGTGTTTCATAGCCAAAACCATGCCTAATTACGATATGATTTCCAAATCCGGAAGCCGTGTCATCTGCTCGGTTTACAACACCATCGCCAGAAGCATAGACCGGTGTCCCTACTTTAGATGAAAAGTCCATGCCTTCATGAAATTTCCTTGCTTTTGTAAAAGGATCGGTACGGTATCCGAAACCCGAAGCCATGTGTTTTAAATTTTCATTTCGAACGGGTTGGATGGCGGGTATGGCTGCTAATAATTTATTTTTTTCTTTTGCTAATTTCAAAATCTCATCTAGGGATTTAGATTGAATGACCAATTCCTTTGAAATGATATCGACTCGTTTTCGCGTTTTAATAACTAAATCAGAATTGTTATATCCCTCTAATTCTTTGTAACGATTGATGCCTCCAAAACCTGCTTTTCGCTGTTCGTTGGGTATTGGAGAGGTATTAAAATACACACGGTATAAATTATTATCTCGGTCTTCAATATTGGCTAGCACTTCATCAGTCAGGTCCATTTTTTTATTCAAAATCGCATATTGGAGTTTGAAATTTTCAATTTCCCGAGATTGTAGTCTGTCTTTTGGTGTTTCAAAAAAAGGTGTATTTAACAAAACTACAAAGCAAAGGAAACCAAATAATGCAGCGGCCACTAAAAACAAGACTATGTAGCCAAATTTTGTTGCTTTACGCGTCCTTATTTTCCGATATGCTAGATTTTCTGAATCGTAATAATATTTTACCTTCGACATGTTTTAAAAAATACTATTTTTGCACCTTTATAAAAAGGATATAATTCGTTAGCTTAATCGTTAGACGAACAAATTTAATAAATGTTTCATTAAAATACATTTTTAAGTGAAACTTTTGGCAAATTTATAAATCCTATTCCTGCTTTGGTTGGCATCCTTAATTAAAACACTTTTGATTTTGGCAGACTTGAGTATTTAATAGCAATCGTTTGATTGTTAGGAATGAAATTAAAGTTTATCAGTTCAATAACATAAAAATGAGGATGAGATTGCTTCGTTCCTCGCCATGAGATTATGAAATCACAAGACGTCAGAAAACAATTTTTAGATTTTTTCGAATCCAAAGGACATTTAATTGTTCCGTCGGCACCCATCGTGCTAAAAGACGATCCTACTTTAATGTTCAACAATTCGGGAATGGCGCAGTTCAAAGAATATTTTCTAGGTAACGGAACTCCTAAAAGCAAGCGAATAGCCGATACTCAAAAATGTTTGCGTGTTTCCGGGAAGCACAATGATTTGGAAGAAGTAGGAATAGATACCTATCACCACACCATGTTTGAAATGTTAGGGAACTGGAGTTTTGGCGATTATTTCAAAAAAGAGGCTATCAACTGGGCTTGGGAATTGTTGACTGAAGTTTATAAAATAGACACCGACATTTTATATATCACTGTTTTTGAAGGTAGTGAGGAAGAAAATGTACCTTTTGACCAAGAAGCGTATGATATATGGAAAACTTTAATTTCAGAAGACCGAATTCTATTAGGAAATAAGAAAGACAACTTTTGGGAGATGGGCGAACAAGGACCCTGTGGGCCTTGCTCTGAAATTCACGTGGACATTCGTTCTGCTGAGGAAAAAGCTAAGATATCTGGGAAAGATTTAGTAAATAATGATCATCCCCATGTGGTGGAAATCTGGAATAATGTATTCATGGAATTCAACCGTAAAGCGGACGGTTCTTTAGAAAAATTACCAGCGCAACACGTGGATACCGGTATGGGATTTGAGCGTTTGTGTATGGTTTTACAAAATGTACAATCCAATTATGATACGGATGTTTTTACGCCTTTAATTCAGAAAATCGAAAGTGTAACGGGCGCTAAATATACTATTAAGGCTAAGGATGCCGATG